>ULQU01017298.1_pt1 | contig 22607 bp, 23 predicted proteins | sample 1954841 | NCBI WGS metagenome assembly ULQU01 (sample SAMEA4835664, study PRJEB28245) | human gut metagenome | biome: gut microbiome; material: fecal sample | place: Denmark | collected 2008
CCAAGGTTAGGGTCGCGAGTTCGAGTCTCGTTTTCCGCTCGGAATGGAAACCGGCTGATGTCGGTTTCTTTTTTTATCAATTCGCTTGTTTTTTATTCCATAAGTTTGATATATTTGCGCCTGCAATATAAAACGTTCATAGATTATGAAGACATTCGATATTTATTTTTCTGATGAAACATCCAGTGATAATAAAGGGTTTTCGATCAAGACCGAAGAGAAGGCCATCCATATGGCGGAAGATATGTTGCTGAAAGGTACCGGATTTGTGGAGGAATACCGTGGCGGAGAAATTTCTGTAGTGGATTCCGACGGAGTCAAGGTATGGAGCAAGCCTATTCCGAAGGTGAAGTGACAAGCGGTTTTAGTTCTAACGTTTTTTTAATCATAAATATGTTCTCGGGAATTGTAGAAGAGTATGCAGAAGTGGTGAAGGTGGTCAAGGATCAGGGAAACCTGCACCTCACGTTAAAATGTTCATTTGTGGATGAACTGAAAATAGACCAGAGTGTTTCGCATAACGGGGTATGCCTGACGGTGGTAAGCATCCAGGACGGTACGTATACCGTTACGGCCATGAAGGAAACGATAGAACGTTCCAACATCGGTCTCCTGAAACCGGGCGACAAGGTGAATGTGGAACGCAGTATGATGATGAACGGCCGGCTGGACGGTCATATCGTGCAGGGGCATGTTGACCAGACTGCCGTATGTACGGCTATCGACGATGCGGAAGGAAGCTGGTATTTTACGTTCAAGTATGATTTTGATCCGGAGATGGCTAAGAGAGGATATTTTACGGTGGACAAGGGTTCGGTTACAGTGAACGGTGTCAGTCTTACCGTATGTAACCCTACCGAAAATACGTTCCAGGTAGCCATTATTCCCTATACTTACGAATATACCAATTTCCATACATTGAAGGTAGGGAGTGTGGTGAATCTGGAATTTGACATCATCGGCAAATATTTGAGTCGGATGATGCAGCTTACCGGTAAATGAAAAGAGTCCAATTGTTTGGTATAAATGAAAAACGGATACCTTGAAAGGCATCCGTTTTTTTGTCTTATTTGATGTGTTCTCTGATTTTTTCCAGATAGGCATGCATCCGTTCGCCGTCTTTCTTGTTGATTATGTCGAGCAGCTCGTTCAATTCGGTCCGGATACCTTCTACCTGAGCAGGAGTACGTGGATTGAACAGAATTTCCTGAAGCAGGAAATCATCTTCACTCAATACTCCTTTGGCGATAGCCATGTGGCGCTTGAATGTGGTTCCTGGTGCATCCTGATGTTTCATTACTGCTGCAAAAGCAAAAGTTGAAACAAACGGGATAGACAATGAATAGGCAACGGTTTCATCGTGCTCTTCGAACGTATATTCAAAAATGTTCAGTCCCAGCCGCTGGTAGATATCCTTGAAGAATATCTTGCCCAGATGGTCGCCTTCCTTGATAATGATGGCATTTTCGGTACTCAACTTATCAAGGTTGGCAAATGTAGGTCCGAACATCGGGTGGGTCGATACGTAACGGAATCCGCTGTTGTCATAAAATTCCTTCAGTCCCGTCTTGACCGAAGCTATATCACTGATGATACAGTCTTTCGGAAGCAGCGGGAGGACTTGCCTGAAAGCGTCAAGAGTGTATTTTACCGTAGCTGCATTGATGACCAGTTCAGGTTTGAATTCCCTGATTTCTTCGGGATCGGTAAACCGGTAGCAGTTATACATGAAACGCAGGCGTTGCGGATTTACGTCGTATACGGCCACTTCATGTTCGAAACTCAATACATCGGTAAAGAAGGAGCCCATCTTACCGGCTCCCATGATTAATATTCTCATATTCTTATACAGCTTTTATGCTTGTTTATTTGTTGATAATTTCCAACTGCTGGCGGACACTTTCTTCATGGATTGCTTCAAATACCTGTTTGATGAAATCGGCATCCATTCCGCAAAGTGATCCCTGAGCACCACGTTTGTCGAGAATCTCGTTATAGCGGTTGGTCTGAAGTACGGTCATGTTATGTTCTTTCTTGAATGTACCTATTTCACGGCAGACACGCATCCGTTTTGCCAGAATATCCATCAGCTCATTGTCACATTCATCAATCTGGCGGCGCAGGTCATTCAGGTTTTCTGTTGTCTGATGCTCGGAACGGATGACCAGCAGGTTCAGGATGTAGTCAAGAACATCCGGGGTTACCTGTTGTGAAGCATCGCTCCATGCCTTGTCCGGGTTGCAGTGAGACTCAACGATCAGTCCGTCGAAGCCCAAGTCCATAGCCTGTTGGCAGAGTGGAGCTACCAGTTCACGTTTTCCGCCTATATGACTCGGGTCGCAGAGGATGGGCAGGTTAGGGATACGGCGGCGCAGTTCGATAGGAATATGCCATTGCGGCAGGTTCCGGTAGATTTTTTTGTCGTATGAAGAGAATCCGCGGTGGATAGCTCCCAGACGTTTCAGTCCTGCGTTGTTGATACGTTCCAAGGCACCGATCCAGAGCTCCAGGTCCGGATTGACCGGATTCTTGATAAGTACAGGTACATCCACACCTTTCAATGCATCGGCGATTTCCTGTACAGCAAAGGGGTTGGCTGTGGTACGTGCACCGATCCACAGGATATCTATCCCGGCTTTCAGACATTCGTATACATGCTTTGCCGTAGCGACTTCTGTAGCTACATACATGCCGGTTTCTTTTTTCACTTCTTTCAGCCATGCCAGGCCTTCTACGCCGATACCTTCAAATCCTCCCGGTTTCGTACGGGGTTTCCAGATACCTGCACGGAATATTTTGATACCTTTGTCCGATAATTGACGGGCTGTTGACATTACCTGTTCTTCAGTTTCCGCACTGCAAGGGCCGGCAATGACCAGCGGGCGTTCCTTTGATACGCCTTCCAGTTCGATAGGTTGTAAATCGAGTTCCATAATCTTACGTTTTAGTTTATTTATATTTTAGTTTTTCTGTAGGTCAAGTGCCTTGATTCGTTTCAGGGCTTCAGCCAGTTTGTCTTCTTTGGCACAGAGGGATATGCGGATGTAGCGTTTGCCGTTGCTTCCGAATATGAATCCTGGAGTGATGAATACCCGTGCCTCGTGCAGGACCTTTTCGGTAAGCTCTTCCACATCATTGTACATGTCCGGAATTTTTCCCCAAAGGAACATTCCGACTTGTTCGGGGTCGAATGTGCAGCCCAATGCAGCCATAATCTCTTCGGCCAGTTTACGGCGGCGGCTGTATACGTTGAAGTTGGCTTCTTCATGCCATTCCGCACTGTTGTGGTAGGCTTGTGCCGCAGCCAGCTGCATGGGGCGGAATGTTCCCGAATCGATGTTGCTCTTTATTTTCAATATCCATTGCACAAAAGTGGCGTTTGTAGCCAGCATGCCTACACGCCAGCCCGGCATATTATGGCTCTTGCTCATGGAATTGAACTCAATACAACATTCCTTGGCTCCCGGAATATTGAGAATGCTGATAGGCTTTCGGTTCAGGATGAAGCTGTAGGGATTGTCGTTTACAATTACGATATTATGGCGACGGGCAAAATCGACCAGTTTCTGGTACAGTTCGATTGTGGCGTTAGCTCCTGTCGGCATATTCGGATAGTTGGTCCACATAATCTTTACGCGGCTCAGATCCATTTTTTCCAGCTCATCAAAATCGGGTTGCCAGTGGTTGTCTTCACGCAGGTTATAGTTGACTATCTTGCTTCCCAGAATCTTGTTCAGTGAAGTATAGGTAGGGTAACCCGGATTCGGGACCAGTACCTCATCGCCCGGATTGACAAATGCCAGGGTCACGTGCAGGATACCCTCTTTCGAACCGATAAGCGGTTGGATTTCGGTTTTCGGGTCCAGGTCGACGTTGTACCAGCGTTTGTACCAGTCGGCCATTGCCTGCCGCAGCTCCGGAATACCTACGGTTGGCTGGTATCCGTGGGCATCGGGTTTCCGGGCATTTTCGCACAGCACCCTGATGGTCTCTTCGGATGGGGGCATGTCCGGGCTTCCGATTCCGAGGCTGATTACATCCTTTCCTTCGGCATTCATCTGTGCCACTTCTTTCAGTTTCCGGCTGAAATAGTATTCGCTCACACTTGCCAGTCTGTCGGCCGGTTGTATGTTATAATGTTGATTTTCCTTCTGCATATTCTCCTAATATTTTAAGTGCTTTGGTGAGCGGTGTTACCGCATCTATAGCTTGTTTGTATCTCAGATAATCTTTGAACATCACGTCTACGTAGAACAGATATTCCCATTCACGTCCGATAATGGGCAGAGACTGGATTTTTGTAAGGTTGATGTTGTAGAATGAAAAGATGGACAGGACCTGTGAGAGGCTTCCTTCATTGTGGGGGAGTGAGAAAACGATATTGGCTTTGTTTATTTTGGAACGGTCTTTCAGGTCGTCGGCTACCCAAGGGTCGCAGATAATGAGGAAACGGGTGAAATTATGTTTGTTGGTTTCTATTCCTTCCTGCAGTATTTTCATTCCGTACAGTTCGGCCGCATATTTGGAACAGATGGCTGCATGTCCTTTCAGGTGCTTTTCCTTGATGGCTTGGGCACTGCCTGCGGTATCTTCTTTTTCCACGATTTTCAGTTCGGGGTGATGCATGAGGAATTCTCTGCACTGCGCCAGTGCCACCGGATGTGAATTGACTTCTGTCAGGTCCTTCCAGTCTTCTTCGGGCAGGCACATGATACTGTGGCTGATGCGCAGTTTATGTTCGCCGATAATGGTTGCGCCACTTGCACGGAGCAATTCATAATTGTGCAGTAGGCTACCGGCAATTGTATTTTCAATGGCTACAGCACCGATTATATTGTTGTCCTTCCTCATCTGTTCGAAAAGGTCTTCGAATGTATCACAACAGATCAGTTCGATTTCTTCACCTTCGAAAAACTTGTGGGCGGCAATGTCATGGTATGAGCCCGGAACACCTTGTATAGCTACTCTTTTCATTTGTCTTTATTTATCTTAAAAAAAAATCCCACTTCATCATGAAGCGGGATTTTGATATATAGGTTTATAAATTTTTCATTTCAGAACACATGCAAACTCCCGCTTCACTTCATTGCTAAAGTAAAAGTAAAAGAAGAAAAAGAAGAAGTATGTTGCAAATGTTTTCATAACTACTATTTGTTAGCTTTACGGATGCAAATGTAATACTTTTCCTGAAAAAGTAAGGGTTTAGCTGCAATTTTTTTTAAAAAAGTTGGATATTGCAGATTAAACAGGGCTTTATCAATAAATGCTGGCGGGTTCCGGACGGTTAAAGTTGTCGTAATTCCCGTTGATCTGCTTTTCACTATCCGGATTCAGTTCGATGGCCTTTTTCATATCTTCTATCGAACCGTCTTTGTCTCCTCTCAACAGCCGGGCACGTCCGCGTTCCTGGTAGAGGTGCGGATTTTGTGGCATCAGTTCGATGGCTTCTGTATAGAGTTCAGTAGCCTGGTCGAACTTTTTCTGTTCGATGAGCATTTCCCCTTTCAGCAGATAGGCTTTTTCATTGAACGGATTGATTTCCATAATGCGTTCGAAACAGCTGTATGCTTCTTCAATTTGTCCGTTGGCTGCCAGAATCTTTCCTTTCAGGATGAGAGCATCTTCTTCTTCGGGAGCAGTATTCTGCGCCAGGATAGCCTCGATATCTTCCATTGCGTCTTTAGCCTGCCTCATGTTCCAAAGTACTTCGGCACGGAGCAGATAGGCTGATGTGTAGTTTTCTTTACTCTGAATGGCTTTTGTAAGCATGACAATGGCTTGGATGTCATTGTGCATGGCATGGGCGGCTTTGCCGGCCAGGTAATAGGCTTCCGCATTCTTGTCATCCAGCTGTAGTGCCTTCTGGCATGCGTTGTCCATACTTTCATAGTCTTCCTGCATGTAGCACAGATTGGCCAGCGTAAGGAAGGTATTGATGTTTTCCGGATCTTTTTCTGTCAGTTTGTCGAGTGTAATCCGGGCGTCTTCGATGCGGTCGGAGGCCGCATAGGCGGCTGCGAGCAACTGCATGGTTTCTGTATCTTCGTTGAGAGCAAGTGCCTGTTCGAAGCACTTGATTGCATACGGAAGCTGATGCATGTTACGGGCACGGATCCCGTCGTATTTCAGTATGTCGAAATTCTTTTTTTCCTGTCTGGACTGTTGTTCCTTTTGCGGTTCCTTATTGCCGAACAGGGATGATAATAGACCCATAATAAAATGTTTGAATAGTTAACTGTCTGCAAAGATAAACAGAAAAATCAAGGGTATTGCTCTGTTTGCTTAAAAGAAATTAGTATGTTTGCATAAAAGAACAAGAATAGAAAAACTGAAATATATGAAGAAGATTTTATTTTTTGCCGTACTTCTGCTGGCTTGTAGTTCCATAAAGGCCCAGTATTTCTGTACTACGGAAGGTACACAGTTGCAGTATGTAAATTATGATGATGCCGGGCAGAGTGTTTCGAACGAGACCATGACCGTAAAGAATGTAGTCCGTCATGATAATGTGACTGCACAATATGTTTCCAAGATTGTCAATATGAATTCAAAAGTAAGCTATACCCTGTTTGACTGGAGCTATGACGGTTTTCAGACTGTATGTCGGGAAGACCTGCTGTATGGGCCTTATATAGAATCGGATCTGGATCCGGCCAAATATGACAATACCGCCCGGAAGGTGATGGAAGATGAACGCAAATTCAAAGGGGATAACTCCTTTGTTATAAAGGATGATGCGAAAGGTGGTGAATCCATGCCCGACCGTTCTTATTCCCTGATCCAGAATCTGCTGAAGAATGACGTAAATATTTCGGGGGCTGCCTATATGGGGACCGAAACCGTGAGTACAACTGCAGGCAAGTTTGCCGACTGTATCAAGATTTCTTATCTGAAACGGACGAAGATCGTATTGAAAAGCCAGACAGTCCGTGTTACCGAATGGTATGCGAAAGGAGTGGGGCTGGTTAAGTCGGAATCGTTCGACACAAAGGGAAAGTCGTACGGGAAGACGATTCTTGTCAAGATTGTAAAACCATAAATATTGGGTATTCTGATGATTGTAGGGCGTGAGCCTGATAAATCGGTTGGTTCATGAAAGAAGCTTTTTTCAAACTCCATCTTTCTGTCTTGCTGGCAGGAGGGACAGGAGTGTTCGGACGTTTGATAACGTTGAATGAAGGTTTGCTGGTGTGGTACAGGATGCTGCTGGCCACTGTGATGTTCTTTTTCATATTGCTTGTGCTGAAGAAGCTGCACAAGGTTTCATTCAAGGATATTCTTCGGATTTCGGGTGTGGGGATACTGTTGGCCATACATTGGTTGTTTTTCTATGGAAGCATCAAGGCTTCCAATGTCTCTATCGGTGTAGTGTGTCTTTCATTGATGAGTATCTTTACAGTTATATTCGAATATCTCATCGACCGTTATCGGGTATCGTATAAGGAAATCCTTTTCAGTGTGATAGGGGTATTGGGTATTGTACTGATCTTCCATTTTGATACCCGTTACCGCCTGGGGATTTTCCTGGGGGTTATTTCGTCGGCTATGGCCTCCTTGTTTACAATCAGCAACAAGAAGGTTTCGGCAGGTTTCCCCTCCAGTACCATGCTGCTGTATGAAATGTTGGGAGGATTTGTAGGGCTTTCTCTTTTCCTGCCGTTTTATCTGAAGTATTTTCCGGTACCGACCATACTTCCTTCCATGACCGATTTTATTTATCTGCTGGTTTTTGTTTCGGTATGTACGGTATGGCTTTATATTCTGCAGATACAGGTATTGAAGAAGGTTTCGGCTTTTACGGTGAACCTTACTTACAATCTGGAACCTATTTACAGCATTATTCTGGCTATGATTATCTTCCATGAGGCGAAAGACTTGAATTTCAGTTTTTATGCAGGGTTGGGGATGATTGTCTTTTCGGTTGTACTGCAGACGTTGAATGTAATCCGTAATGTACGTAAGGTAAAGAAGAAAGGTGACGCTGTATGAAAGATGGTCTGAAAGAGCGTATCGGGTGTTTGTTGGAACGGCTGAACGAACGTGTGTTCGGTAAGGAACATGTCATAGCGTTGACGTTGCTTTCGGCGGTTGCCGGTGAAAGTATTTTCCTGCTGGGTCCTCCGGGGGTGGCGAAGAGTATGGTGGCCCGACGCCTGAAGCTTGCATTCCGTCGACGTGTGTCATTTGATTACCTGATGTCGCGTTTCAGTACGCCCGACGAGATTTTCGGCCCGGTTTCCATTTCCAGATTGAAGAATGAAGACCGTTTTGAACGGGTGACTGACGGGTATCTTCCGTCGGCTACCGTTGTTTTCCTGGATGAAATATGGAAGGCGGGGCCGGCTATACAGAATGCCCTGCTGACGGTTATCAATGAAAAGATATACAGAAACGGCAGTTTTGTGATGCATGTCCCGTTGAAGGGACTGGTTGCCGCTTCGAATGAATTGCCTGCGCCGGGTCAGGGGCTGGAAGCTTTGTGGGACCGTTTCCTGCTGCGTGTATCCGTTGAAGGAGTGGAAGATATCGCTGATTTTGACCGGATGGTCACTTCTTCCGACGAGAGTGAACCGGAAGTGGGGGAGAATCTGGCTATAGGAGATGATGAGTTTGACAGATGGCAGGAAGAGATATGCAGGATAAAGATACATTATTCGATACTGGACGTGATCCATACACTGAAAGAAAAGATAGAAGAGTATAACCGGCAGCTTGACGATGACGGGACAGCATCGTCGCCATTGTATGTTTCCGACCGCAGATGGAAAAAACTGGTGAAGGTGTTGCGGACATCCGCTTTTCTCAACGGACAGGATGAAGTACATCTTTCCGATTGTCTGTTGTTGTCGTATGGTTTGTGGAATGAACTGGGGCAAATGAAGATAGTAGACGAAATGGTGCGTTCGGCTGTCGGTCAGAGTGTAGACGGATACCTGCTCGGACTGAAAGATATAGACCGTGATCTGGATTCCTTGAAAGGGGAACTTTCGTCCAGTGCCGCAATCCGTGAAAATCAGGATCCAGGGCTGCAACTGGTAGACAGTTACTATTACCAGATAGAACGGGTACGTCTGGCCGGAAAACTATTGATGTTTGCCTCCGATTACCAGTCGCTCGATGATACGGGAAAACTTTTTTACCTGCATAAGGATAAATATAAGACTCAATGTTATATATTGAAGAAATATGATCTGTCCATGCGCAACAAGGTTCCTCAGAAAAATATTTATTCATTGAAGAAAGGACGTCGGTCTGTCTTGATTAACGGGTATGAATATCCGTTGCTCTGTACACCGGACTGCCTTCCGTTGCCAGCGGTTGAAGCCGACCGGACGGAAGATGTTTCCGTTCATTTCCATAGTCTGGAGGAACGGATTTCCCGGACGGAGAATGACAGCAGGGAGTTGCTTGAACGGGAAGTCCTTTATAGCGGACAACACCTGTTCCTGAATGAGGAGCAGCGTGGTTGGATAAACGGAATGTTGCGTCATCGGCAAGCTGATATAGTGCAATATAGAGACGAATTGAATGAATTGAGACATGCATACCGGAAAGAGAAAGAGGAATATCCGACTGAAGGAGCTGAAAACGATCTATTTGGAGGAACTTCGTCGCCGATGCTTTAAGCATTTGGAAGGAGCCTTACAGGAACGTACAGTCTTGCCGGGGGAGCTGGAGAAAAAGATCTGGAGTTATTATCGGAAGACGTCTCCTTCACTGCAGGAATTCTACTCCCGCTATACACCGGAATGGGAGTCTTTTTACGAGCATGAGTCATTGCTTCCTTCCGATTTCCTTGACTTTCTGTACCGGATACAACCGGTTTTCGGCAGACGCTATTCCTTACTGGAACTGGATGTAGCTTATTATATAGGGGAACTGGAGCGGTTTCCGCTGATGAGTGCTGAACGGAAACGGATTCAGGAACTTTTCCTCGATAAGTGGTACAGGCTGCTTACGGCAAAGGAGTTCGATTATCAGTATCATCATATAGAGACTCTTTGTGACGGTTTCCAGGTGTTGGATAAGGAGTATGGTCTGAAAACCGGTTCGGGCCTTACCGGCTCACGTATCCAATGGCTTTTGTTGAACCATCCACAGCTGTACCGCCAGGTTGTACCTTATGAGAAAGTCATGGAGAGAAACCGCCATATCAAGGAGCTTGTCCGTGTCTTGGGTAAACGGGGAAAAGGAAAGCCGGAACGGTTTGATTCATTGTCGGGAATACAAAGGGAAGAATTGGTTCACCAGACAGTACACAGTGATATCGAGGGCATCACTTTGGGTGACGACCTGAACCATCTGTTGCCTCTGGAGTATTGTTACCTGACGGATGATTCGTTTTATCCGGCATTTGTACAGCGGTATGTAGAGAAACGTCTGCAGGTATTCGATTGCCGTTCTCAGGAAGAGCAGTCTGCCGCATTACCCGGAAAAAAGCGGGTGAGCGGCCAAGGTCCTTTTATCGTTTGCCTGGATACTTCCGGATCCATGCAAGGGAAACGTGAGATTCTGGCCAAATCGGCTTTGCTGGCTGTAGCCAGGCTGACGGAGCGTACCCGGCGCAAATGCTATATCATTAATTTTGCTGAGGATATACATGCGTTGTTAGTCAAGGACCTGAAAGCCGACCTGCCCTTGCTGGTCGATTTCCTGAACCACCGTTTTGACGGGGGAACCAATATCGGTCCGGCTCTTGATGAAGCCATACGGATAGTACGGAGCAACGGGTGGCAGGATTCGGATATAGTGATGATTTCCGATTTTGAAATGCCTCCTGCCCCGGAGGAACTGATGAGGCAGATACTGGCTCTGAAGCATTGTGGCACATCATTCTATGCCTTGGTGTTCGGAACTACGCCTGAAATGGATTATCTGAATATCTGTGATCGTATGTGGAATATGGAAATACCTTAACTTTTCAGATAAAGGGATCCGTTTTTCTGTACAATCTCTTCTTCCGAAAGGAGGAAAGCCAATACTTTTTCCGTTTTGCTTTGTTCGAAATCCAGTCCGTTGATCAGGTCGTGAGGATTTCGTGGAGATTCTTTCAACCTGTTTATCAGTATTTCACGGATTTCCTCGAACTCTCCTTGCTTCAGACCCGATTCATGTTTCTGGAGGCATACGTCACATTGTCCGCAATTATGTCCGTTCTTCTCTCCGAAATAGCGTAATAACATGCGGCTCCGGCACACATGGTCACTGTCGGCATATTCCAGCATGGCCTTGATCCGGTGTTCATAGTTGGCTTTTCGGTCTTCATAGACTTCCTTGCTGAAATGGAGGCGGTCGGTTTCCTGCCTTTCACGGGTGTAGATGATGTAGGGCGTCTTTTTTCCGGGTATATAATGAAGAATATTCTGACGGGTTAATGATATCAGACATTCGTATACTTGCTGACGGGTAAGTCCGCTCCGTTGTGCCAGCAGGTCTTCATTGATGTATGCGTAATCACTGAACACGCCGGTATAGGAACGCAATATGATACGTAGCAGTTTTTCGGTGTCGGGACTGCCTTCGTTGATGCGGTAAAGTTCGTCACGGCGTAATGTAAACATCAGTCGGGAGTTGTTGTCCTGCTCGTCGGTATATTCCAGGTAACCGGCGCGTGTCAGAATTTTCAAGGCACTGTCTACCTGTACCGGAAAATGTTTGAAATTGTGACAGAATTCATCTATGTTGAACGCATAGGTGCGTCCCAATCCGTCTCCCATAGCCATCTGGTAGTAAAAATTGATGTGCTCATAGACCTGCCGGATGTATTCTTTTTCGGGGAAAGTGTCAGCCAATCTTTTTTTCAGGATTGTCTTGTCACTCCGGGCGTAGAGGAGTACGGCGTAAGATTTCAGGCCGTCACGGCCGGCTCTTCCCGCTTCCTGGAAGTAGGCTTCGGGAGAATCGGGGAAGTCGATATGTACAACCAGGCGTACATCGGGCTTGTCGATACCCATACCGAATGCATTGGTAGCGACCATTACCCGGGATTCGCCGGTCGACCAGCTTTTCTGCCGCTGGTCTTTCGTATCGTTGGTTAGTCCGGCATGATAGAATGTTGCCGTGATTCCTTCCTGATTCAGATACTGGCATATTTCTTTGGTCCGCTTGCGGTTACGTGTATAGACAATGGCGGAACCGCTTACGTGATTCAGAATATGAAGCAATTCTTCCTGTTTGTTTTCGGTTCGACGGACAATATACGCCAGATTTTTCCGTTCAAAACTCATCCTGAATACATTTTCCTTCTGGAAAGCCAGCCGTTGCTGTATGTCTGTGACAACTTCCGGAGTAGCTGTAGCTGTCAGTGCCAGTACAGGTATGCCGGGAAGTAGTTTACGGATGTCGGCAATCTTCAGGTAAGCCGGCCGGAAATCGTATCCCCATTGTGAAATACAATGTGATTCATCGACCGTAATCATACTTACCTTCATGCTCTTGAGCTTGATACGGAACATTTCGGTATCAAGTCTTTCGGGAGAGATATAAAGGAATTTGTAGTCTCCGAAAATACAATTCTCAAAGGCTGTCAGGATTTCCTCCTTCGTCATTCCGGAATAGACCGCTACCGCTTTGATCCCTCTTTTTTTCAGGTTCTGGACCTGGTCTTTCATCAAGGCAATCAGCGGTGTGATGACCAGGCACAGTCCTTCATGGGCAAGTGCCGGAACCTGGAATGTTATGGACTTTCCTCCTCCTGTAGGCATAAGTCCCAAGGTGTCCTTCCCGCTTCCGATACTGTTGATAATATCTTCCTGAATGCCTCGGAAACTGTCGTATCCCCAATATTGTTTCAGTATGCTGAGATAGTCGGTCATATAGATGGTTTTCGGATAAATAAAGAAACGGAGGAACAATATTACCGTGAATGATTGTTTCTCCGCTTGAGATATCTTGCTTTAGTGTCTGCTCGGTTTTATGTCTTCTATCTGTAACTGGATTTCCCCTCGTTTGTGAGTATTTTCTTCGATGGTATAGCAGATATTGAAAGACTGTTTGGTCTTGATATATCGGACTTGCGAGCTTTGTCCGAAAGCTATACCGTTCATTACATTGTTCGACTTGTTGTCCACCAGTTCCAGTTTGATGTGCTCCTGATCCCGGCCTACGACCTTGCTTGTCCCATAATCGTAAACGTTCAGGGTTGCAAAAACCGGTTTCGGATTATCAGGCCCGAACGGATTGAACTTTTTCAGGTCGAAGAAGAATTTCGGAGTGATGTCCCTGAAATCCAGTTGGGCATTGATATCAATTGTTGCACTGGTCTGTTCAGGGAGTATATGGTTGGTTACATATTCTTCAAACCTACGTGCGAATTCCGGTACATTTTCTATTTTCATGGAAAGGCCGGCAGCATAAGTGTGTCCACCGAAATTTTCCAGCAGATCACGGCAATATTCGATAGCCTTGTATACATCAAATCCGGATACTGATCGGGCCGATCCTGTTGCCAGGTTGTCTGTGCGTGTCAGGACTACGGCCGGACGATAATAGATTTCGGTCAGTCGGGATGCTACGATACCGATTACTCCTTTGTGCCAGGCTTCATTGTACAATACTACCGAACGGCGTTCCGAAAGATTGTCCAGTTGCTCTACAATCTTGTTGGCTTCTTCGGTCATGCTCTTGTCGAGGTCCTTACGGGTTTCATTGTATTGGTTGATCTGGTTGCTTTTTTCCAGAGCCGAATGGAAGTCCTTTTCTATCAGCAGGTCGACTGCTTCCTTTCCATTCTGGATACGTCCGGACGCATTGATGCGCGGACCTATCTTGAATACAATATCACTCATGCTTATTTTCCGGTCCGACAATCCACATACATCAATGATGGCCTTCAGTCCGATACTCGGATTTGAGTTCAGCTGCTTCAGTCCATGATAGGCCAGGATACGGTTTTCTCCCATAATAGGGACAATATCGGATGCTATGCTCACGGCCACCAGATCCAATAGGGGAGTGAGCTGATGGAATTCGATGCCGTTGTTCATGGCAAAAGCCTGCATGAACTTGAAACCGACTCCACATCCTGAGAGATGATTGTAGGGGTATGTTGAATCGAAACGTTTCGGGTTCATGATCGCAACGGCCGGTGGTAATACATCATCGGGAACATGATGGTCACAGATGATGAAATCGATTCCTTTTTCTTTTGCATAGGCAATTTCTTCCACAGCCTTGATTCCACAATCGAGCACGATAACCAGTTTGACTCCGGTTTCGTAGGCATAGTCTATTCCCTTTTTTGAAACTCCATATCCTTCGGTATAGCGGTCGGGAATATAGTATTCGATATTCGAATAGAACTGTTGAAGAAACTTGTAGACCAATGCGACGGCAGTTGTTCCGTCCACGTCATAGTCTCCGTAAACCAGAATACGTTCTTTCCTTCCCATAGCCTTATTGAGACGGTCTACTGCGATGTCCATGTCCTTCATCAGGAACGGATCATGCAACTCACTCAGCTGGGGACGGAAGAAGCGCTTCGCTTCGGCTGCAGTCGTGATTCCTCTTTCCTGCAGTAAGCGGCAAAGTATAGGGCTGATTCCTATTTCCTTAGCCAGGGCCCTGGCTGCTTCTCGTTGTCCTAGTGTAGGAGGTTGATAATTCCATTTGTAGTTCATTATATTATTTTTTTCTTTTTTCTGAATCTCCGGAAGTGCCCGGCGTTTTGTACATATTTTTGTATCTCTTACGTTGAGGCGGGCACCTATTACCCTAACTTAAATAAAAGTCAAGGTTATTCAATTCGTAAAGTTAGGAAAAAAGAAAGAAAAAAGCGGTTAATCCCTTATTTATTTTTCGGAATTAACCGCTTTTGTGTATGAAATACCTGAGGTATAAAATTACAGTCCTAATTTTTTTGCAATGTCGGCTGGTATTGCATCTTTGTGGACTAAGATGTTCAGAGTCTTGTATGCGGCGAATGCTTTGGAAGCATACCAGATACCTTTGTATTTGCCTTCAGTACCCCAAGAGTTCTTTACCATGTAATATTCTTTTCCGTTCTGATCTTTGGCGATACCATAGATGACCATGCCATGATCGTCGGTCGTTTCCCAGTTGTCAAAAGCTTGTTGGCGCATTTCCTGAGTTACCTTGATTTCCGGAAGAGGTTTGCTGGTAAGTTCCTTACGTTTGTCGGCTTTGCTCAGTCCCAACCAATGTGCCATGTCAGATCCGGTCAGTTCGGCACCTTTGTCGGCATCCGGGCATACAGCTACACCATCGCGGGTGAATCCTTGTTCGCTTACGTCGGCACCCCATGCAAAGGTATACCCGTTGTTGATGGCGTTATCCATTACTGCCATAAGCTCATCGATAGGGAGGTTGTATGAAAGGGCGTTACGCCAGTTGTCCTGAACCTCAATATTGAATTGTGTATAGAACGGATGGTGGGTAAATGAAGTGAGAGACACATAGTCATCCATGTTCAGGCCCAGCACTTCATCGGCAAATGTTCTCGGAGTATATGTCTTGCCTTTGTAGGTGAACTCTTTCGGGCACACTCCCAGGTAGTTGTCGTAGATGGCAGTTACACCATTCTTCCATATGGGTGACAGCTTTTGTAGTTTCCCTTTGCCTATAGCCTGTACATAGGCTTCGGCTACAGCATCCAGCTCGTTGTGGTTAGGAAGTGAATCGCCGTACATGATTCCCGGCATTGCTTCCTGAGGAACCATACCATAGTTCTCATAGCAGTATACTATATCCTCAAAGCTTCCGCCCGGGCTGAATGAGGCGTCTCCGTGATAGCGTACATAATTTACGGCTCGGTCTTCCATGGTCTTGTGGACAACAAACATTTCCGACAGGTCAAAATCACCTTTTCCCAGACGGAGAAGTTCGGCTTCCAGAAAACCGATTGTTGAGAATGACCAGCATGTACTGGACTGGTTCTGGTCTTTGATTGAGGTAATGGGGTTTTCTTTTACGGTAGTGAAGACAAAGCCTTCTTCGGCTTTCTTCTTCGGACTTTTGGCATATACGTTGCTGAAGCATATACCCAATGCCAATAAAGCGATAAGTTTGTTCATTGTCTTTATGTATTAAGTTATTGTTTGATTTATTATTGACTTATTCGTTCATGATTTTCTCCACTTCTTCGATGGTGATAGGTATGTGTCTGTCACCAGTAAAGCGTGAGCCGTTTGAAGTGATGAGGATATCGTCTTCCAGACGGATTCCTCCAAAATCTTTGAATTTGTCGATTGCATCGTAATTCAAGAAATCAGTATGCATTTTTTCAGCTCTCCATTTGTCAATCAGGGCAGGGATAAAGTAGCATCCAGGTTCATCGGTAATGACAAAACCTTCCTGCAACCTGCGCCCCATACGTAAAGACGCTAGACCGAACTGGTCGGATGGACGGACTTCATTGTCGTATCCGACATAGCATTGTCCCAGATCTTCCATATCGTGAACGTCAATTCCCATCATGTGCCCTAATCCGTGCGGCATGAACAGGGCATGTGCTCCGGCTGTTACTGCATCGTCTATATTTCCTTTCATCAGGCCAAGATCCTTCAATCCCTGTGCCAGGACCTTACATACCTTCAAATGGACCGATTTATAGGTGACCCCCGGATGAGCTAGTTCCAGAGCGTGGTCATGACATGCCAATACAATGTTATATACGTCTTTCTGCCGTTCCGTGAATTTGCCTCCTACCGGAATGGTACGGGTATGGTCTGAGCAATAGTTGGTTACACTTTCTGCTCCGGCGTCGGTCAGCATCAGACGTCCTTCTTTCAGAATATGGCTATGGTCATGGTTATGGAGCGTTTGTCCGTTTTGTGTAAGAATGGTAGCGAATGATACCATACTTCCGTATGAGGATGCGATTCCGTCCAGTATTCCAGCTATATATTGTTCTGTTACTCCCGGTTTGCACAAACGCATGGCGGCCGTGTGCATTTCATAACCGATGTTACATGCTTTGTCGATTTCTGCAATTTCGCAGGGCTCCTTTACAGAACGTAGAGAAACTACGGCCTTGATCAGTTCTACTGAAGCATGCTGTTTGGTCATAGAAGCACGTATCCCGGTCAGGTCTTCCAGTAGTAGCATGTTGTCATAACGGTAGGGAGGCAGGAAATGGACTTTCCGTCGTTGTGCTATGGCTTTGCTTACCATCTCTTTGAGTTTTGCAAATGGAAAGCTTTTCTCTATTCCGACTTGCGCTGCCAGATCTTTTACTGCAGGTTGAGGCCCCATCCAGATGATGTCATCCATTGTGACATCATCTCCGAAAAAATAATCTTCTCCGGCTTCGATGTCAAGAATGCCGGCATATCCGGGATGTGCATGTCCGAAAAAATACAGAAATGAACTGTCCTGACGGTATTTATACGTATTGTCGGGGTAATTTGCGGGTGCTTCATTGTTTCCGAGAATTAAAATGATCCCACTGCTCATCTTTTTTCTCAACGCTTCGCGGCGTTTGCGGTATGTTAAAGAATCGAACATAGTGTAACAATTTAATAAAACCTCTGTTATAATGGTTACAAAAGTAGGAAATTAAAATGAATTACGTTCTACTTGTCAAACTAAAAATATATCTTTGTGTAACTAAACTACTTGAACTCAAATCATATTTGTAAGATGGAACTGGATTTTAATAAAATGGGACTGGTTCTGGAAGGCGGGGGGATGCGTGGAGTATTCACCTGTGGAGTACTCGATTATTTTATGGATCATCAGATTGAGTTTCCATATGCGGTAGCCGTGTCGGCAGGTGCGTGTAACGGACTTTCCTATTTATCCCGCCAGAGGGGAAGAGCAAAGTACAGCAATGTGGATATGATGAGGGAATACCATTATATAGGATTGAAGTATTTTCTTCATCAGCATAGTATCATTGACCAGCATCTGTTATATGAATTGTTTCCTGATAAGATTCTTCCTTTTGATTATGAAACTTGTTTCAACAATCCTATGCGTTTTGAAATGGTTACTACCAATTGTGTGACAGGGCGTGCCTGTTATCTGGAAGAAAGGAAGGACCGTATCCGTCTGGTTACGATAGCCAAGGCATCGAGCAGTTTACCTTATGTCTGTCCGATTACGTATGTCGACGGGCGTCCGATGCTTGATGGGGGTATCGTTGATTCTATTCCGGTATTACGGGCTGTGGAACAGGGATATGAAAAGAATGTAGTTGTCTTGACCCGTTCCCGTGGTTACCGTAAGAGTGAGAAGGATATCCGTGTTCCCCGTTTCATTTACAGACGCTATCCGCGCCTGCGCCTGGTGTTGAGCCGTCGCTGCCAGGTGTATAACCAGCAGCTTGAAATGGTTGAACAGATGGAAGATGCAGGGAAAATTCTTGTCATACGTCCGGAAAAGCCGGTTACGGTCAATCGGATTGAGAAGGATGTGAAGAAACTTGAAGTTCTTTATAATGAAGGTTATGTATGTGCCGGGCATGTCATGAGCCGGTACTTGAAATAACGGATTTGGATATAGAAAAATGGCGGAAATCCCAGCAGGGAAATCCGCCATTTCTTATTATGGTTCAGTCTTTTATTTTGCGAAGCTTACTGCACGGGTCTCGCGGATAACTGTAATTTTGACTTGTCCCGGATAAGTCATTTCATCCTGGATCTTCTTGGCGATTTCAGTTGACAGTTTTTCTGTCTGTTTATCGTCAATCTTGTCGGCTCCTACAATTACACGCAGTTCACGGCCCGCCTGAATTGCATAAGTCTTGGTTACACCCGGATAGGACATGGCCAATTGTTCAAGATCGTTCAGGCGTTTGATATAGGCTTCTACAATTTCCCGGCGTGCCCCCGGACGTGCTCCTGAAATGGCGTCACATACCTGCACGATAGGAGCCAGCAGGCTGGTCATTTCCACTTCGTCATGGTGTGCACCGATGGCATTGCAAATGTCTGGCTTTTCCTTGTATTTTTCGGCAAGCTTCATACCGAGTAATGCGTGTGGTAATTCCGGTTCTTCATCGGGGACCTTTCCTATATCGTGCAGCAGGCCGGCACGTTTTGCTTTTTTCGGGTTAAGTCCCAGTTCAGATGCCATTACTGCACATAGATTTGCTGTTTCGCGTGCGTGTTGTAACAGGTTCTGTCCGTAGGATGAACGGTATTTCATCTTACCGATGATACGAATCAGTTCCGGATGCAGGCCATGGATGCCTAAATCGATGGTAGTGCGTTTACCGGTTTCAATGATTTCATCTTCCACTTGTTTACGGACTTTGGCAACCACTTCTTCGATGCGTGCCGGGTGGATACGTCCGTCGGTAACCAGCTGGTGCAATGCCAGGCGTGCGATTTCACGGCGTACCGGATCGAATGCAGAAAGTACGATTGCTTCCGGTGTATCGTCAACAACAATTTCAACTCCTGTAGCTGCTTCAAGGGCGCGGATGTTACGTCCTTCACGTCCAATGATTCGGCCTTTGATCTCGTCTGACTCAATATGGAACACAGTGACGGAATTTTCGATAGCAGTTTCTGTAGCGACACGCTGTATTGATTGTATGACGATACGCTTTGCTTCACGGTTGGCGGTGAGCTTGGCATCATCCATGATATCGTTGATGTACGATTGTGCCTGTGTCTTGGCTTCCTCCTTCAGAGATTCAACCAGACGTTCTTTGGCCTCTTCTGCAGAAAGTCCGGACAGAGCTTCCAGTTTTTCTCTTTCCTGTGATTGCAGAGAATCCAGTTCTTCTTTCTTTTTCTCGATAATAACCAACTGTGCATCCAGGTTTTCTTTGATGGCTTCGTTCTCGTTACGTTTCCGCTGAAGTTCCTCGTTCTTTTGGTTCAAGACCATTTCACGTTGTTTCAGCTTGTTTTCCGCTTGCTGGATTTTTTGGTTACGGATAGCAACCTCTTTTTCCAGATCGGCTTTTTTGTTCAAGAATTTTTCCTTTACTTCAAGAAGCTTGTTCTTTTTGATAACTTCGGCTTCCGTTTCGGCTTCCTTTATTATTTTGTCATATCTCGATTTCAAACCATACTTGAAAAAGACATATGAAATTGCTCCTCCGACCAGGAAGGCAATTATTACCCCTATTACTGTTAACATTACGGTTTAAATTTAAAATGTATATATAATAAAAATGCGCACAAACTCAAGTGAACATATTGTATTCACTAAAAGCTTGTGCGCTGAATTCTTTCTCAGACTAAACTTTATTTGGCTTCTTCATTGTCTGTCCCCATGCACGCATCCAGATCTTCGGTCAGTTGCCTGATTTTTTCCAGATATGGTTCCGTATCATTCCGGTCTTTGAGGGACATGTTTTCAAAAGCCAGTTCCAATGCTACCATCGCCCAATGCCTGGACGCACTGAAATCCGGGAAATTTCTCCGGTATTTGTTTAGTTTATTGTCAATCTGTTTGGCAGCATCACGGTACAGCTGTTCCTTTTCTCTTGAAATGGTAAGCGGATACCGTTCGTTGTTAATCAGCAGATTAATTCTCAATTTGTCGTCTTCCATGATGCTTCTTTACCGTTTTATGTCATTCATTCAGCAAAGCGATACATTTGTCGACCTCACGCACAAGTCTCGCCAATCTTTGTTTCGTATCACGTAATTCATTGTCATTGATACTGATAATGCGAGCTGTCTTTAAGTTAGTATATTGGATTTCAAGGTCTTTTATCTTTTCATCCAGGCGGGAGATTTCAGCTTCTTTATCTGAAAGGAGCTGTCGAAGTGAAGTGTTTTCTTTCTTCAGTTCTTCAAAAAGGTACATGAAATGCCTTAATTTTCCTTCGAAAGTATTCAGTAACTTTTTATCTTCTTCCGTCATTTTATACCAAATTGTATACAAATATAGTAGATTGAGAAGAAACACAAAAATATTTTGCATTTATTTTCAAAAAATACTTCATTTCATGGATGTTCATTTGCTAAAAGTTGGATCTTTTCGTGATTTCAGGTTTTATTTTTATTTTTGCAAGGCACTGAGGTGACATTAGGTGCAGATTCGTTTTTAATTTAAATTTAGGATTTATGTATACAGTTATCAAACGTATGGAAGTTTCGGCTTCACATTCCCTGAGTCTGTCGTATCGCAGTAAATGTGAGAATTTGCATGGTCACAACTGGATCATTACCGTATATTGCCGTTCCAATGAACTGAATCCGGACGGTATGGTAGTTGATTTTTCTCATATTAAGGAGGTGGTAATGGGGCAGCTTGATCACAAGAATCTGAATGATGTCTTGTCTTGTAATCCGACGGCAGAGAATATTGCCCGTTGGGTTTGCGACCAGATACCGCATTGCTATAAAGTTGAAGTACAGGAATCGGCTGGGAATACGGTGGTCTATGAAAAAGATTAATGAAATATTCTATAGTTTGCAGGGAGAAGGGTATTATACTGGCACTCCGGCTGTCTTTGTACGTTTTTCGGGCTGTAACCTGAAATGCGATTTTTGTGATACACGCCATGAACAGGGAAATCTGATGAGTGATGAGATGATTGTGGCCGAAGTTTCCAAATATCCTTGTCGTATGGTGGTTCTTACCGGAGGGGAACCGGGGTTGTGGATCGATAAAGGCTTGGTTGATGCCCTGCATCATGCCGGAAAATATATAAGTGTCGAGACTAACGGGACTTGTGTGTTACCGTCGGAAGTGGATTGGGTTACGTGCTCTCCAAAGTTGGGGGCAGACTTACGTCTTACTCGTATTGATGAAGTCAAAGTGGTTTATTTAGGGCAAGATGTTTCTGCTTATCTGGACTTGCCTGCAAAACATTTCTTTCTCCAGCCCTGCTCCTGTAAAAATACCGCTGAGGTTGTCGGGTATATCAAGGTGCATCCGCAATGGCGTTTAAGTTTGCAGACACACAAGTTGATAGATATTCCTTAATTGTAATATAGAAATAGTGTAAAAATAAAAAAGCCGGACTAATTCCGGCTTTTTGCACGGGAAGAGAGACTCGAACTCTACAGAAACTTTGTCCTTCTTTCCCGATTCTGATATTCAAGCTGTTACGTTTTCGACTTATGTTATTATTTTATATTGTCTGTCCCGAATCAGTCCGACCTTCAGTGGAGTTAAGCAGCTGATTCATTTGCTCTAAGAGCAAAATCCTTTTATCTTTTTCTTCAAGTAGACGTTCCAGCAATGCAATTTTATCTTTGTATTGCTGTTCACTATCTCTATGAGTAGATGGATAAGCCTTAAAAGGTTTCTCCCGTTCAAAGAACACATCCATTGATACCCCGAAAAAGTCGGCTATTTTTTCCAGACGTTTTACTGTGGGATTTCCATTTACAATTTGACTAAGAGAAGAATTGGCTTCTGTTCCAAGGTAATTTAAAAGTTCCTTGTTTGGAATATTTTTCTCTACCAATAATTGCTTAATTATTTGTCCATTATACATTATCGTTTCATTAAAACTTGAATCAAACGTTCTTTTTCGTTAAGTAACTCCTTCAGGTGCATAATTTCTTTCTGACACTCACTTAACATGATATCGCCTGACACACTATTCCCATTTCCTGTTACCTGATGACCAATATTAAAAGCATGATTATCACGGTCAAAGAAATAATCGATGGATACATTAAAGAAATCTGCTATTCGTTCAAGTTTTCTTGAACCAATCTCGGCACCCTTTA
>ULQU01019789.1_pt1 | contig 22505 bp, 12 predicted proteins | sample 1954841 | NCBI WGS metagenome assembly ULQU01 (sample SAMEA4835664, study PRJEB28245) | human gut metagenome | biome: gut microbiome; material: fecal sample | place: Denmark | collected 2008
AACATCTCGCAAAAATGGGCTTTTTAAGGGACGACTATTTAATAATAATGTTGTTCAGTTAGCCTTAAAGATGTAAAGGCACGGAGAAGTACAGTTGCACGCTAAGAAGAAGGATAAGAAGCCCACCAAGCACACACGGAATATTCCGGCCACGACGGCGACAACATGTACATACAATCGCATCGGAAGCCGTTTACGGGGCAGGCCGGAAATCACTGCCGGGGTGGGAAAAATGATGAAGGAAAGGAGAAGGCCCCTGCCGCACATAATGAAGAGGGTGTATCAAATTGCGATTTATTTGATACATCCTCTAACCAACTGCAATCTGACCCAACCGGCCAAAATTAAAAAACTTATCTAACTCTTATTTTCGTTACCTGTGAGCCAATTGCGGTGTCAGTGCGCACAATTACCATGCCGCTGTCAACACCATTGAGAGTGCAGGTGAAGTTGCCGTTGGGCGATACTTTCTTCAGAAGTGCACCGCCTGCCGACCATATGCTCACTGAGCACAGCTCGATGTCTGACGTAACGACAACCTGGCGCGGAACGATAGAGCTTACGCTGACGTTGCCGTCGGCGCCCGTTTCGGTTATGCCCGTTGTGCCCGAGCCGTGACCTATCAGGAAGTAGCGGCCGTATGACGGACCGTTCACCGTGAGCTGATAGCCTTCGTAGAGCGGTGTCTCGCTCTGCAGCTCGGCGTCGTAGATAGCGGCATCCTTAACGGCTGCCACGCCGCTGAACGTAAGGGTTACCACTGAGCCGTCGGCTGCCGTAACGCCTAACGGTATGCGCTGTGCGTCTTTCAGCTGGTTGACGCTCACTGCCGTGTTGCCGGCTACGGTGTAAACCTTAGGAGCGTTGTCGGCATTGCCTGTAAGTCCGCTAATCATCTGTGCGTCCTCCATGCCGAAGCCGTTGCTTGCCGAAGCGGCATAGCGCACAGCCGCGCTGCTTGAGCCTTCAGCGTCTTCTGCCGTTATCTTGAGAGAAACAGGTGCAGGAATTGGCAAATTCGACGCACCCATCTCCTGCATATCAGCCATAAACGTTACGGTTACGCCATCAGTTGCAGTGGCAGGATCAGCAGCCTCAACATAAAATACAGAATAAGGAACTGCAAGATATTTTCCTTCAGACCACGTCTTAGTATCGGCATCGTATGTCACTGCTGTTGAAGTCACATCAGAATTATACCAATATTTCTGTGCCAGCACATCGCGATTGGCAGCAACAAACGCCTGGACATCGAGCGAAGCCATAAACGGATTACCTACCATCAGATACTTGCCGTCAGCAGACGGAGTAAGCGTAACTGTAACTTTATCAGAATGAACATACGTATACGGATCTCTGCGATCAACCATGTTGCTGACAAGCAGCTTGCCTGCATTGGTACGGTCAACGCTTTTATCCTCAGCAGTACTTACATAATAACTTTCATCAGCCTTCGGGAAACGGAACAGCAATGATGTTGCATCTTTAAGTACACCCTTGATAGAGAATCCGCCACCTGCAACATAAGGCACGCTTGCGTCGTTGTATGCAGAACTCCATTCTGTAGTAAACGATACAGGAGTATTCGTACCTTGCAAGTTTTCAACGATATTTGCTCCTGTACTCCAGCTACGCTGGTAAACGGCAGGATTCAGGCGGCTATAGTCTGTTGTATTGAACTTTATATCCTTGAAATACTCAGTCTCTTGTCTTCCTGTTGTAGGAGCATACCAGTCGCCGGCAACAACGCCCTGCAGCGGTGTGCTTACGGCTGTCCACTGTCCCGGAGTAACCTCCACGTCTGTCCACGCCTTGTTATAGAGCAGCTGCTCAGCATGCAGCATCTGTGCGCCCAGTTCAAAGTGGATGTCGCGGCAGATATTCACGCGGTAGCGCTGAGTGGTGAGTGCTCCGTCTTTTTCATAAGCCATCAGGTCATATTGGATGTTCTCTGTCGGCAGTTCCATATAATCCGGACGGCTCGTATTTACCCATCCATTACCGCCATCTCCAAATCCTGCTATGTAAAGTTCAGCCTTGCTGTCTTTCGGCATGATGACATTAGAGAACAGCATCGGCACAAAGCCTTTGTCTGTTGTATTTTCAGCATTATCAGTATATGTGCCGTCTGTATTCTTCAAGTCCTTAGCATCGGCACGCTTCCAGTTGGCATCATTATTCCAGTTGCTTGTAGCACCGGTTCCTTTCCATACAAGATTTTCAGGCACAACCTTCAACGTCAATGGGAACGAACCCCAACAACTGTTATTCACGGTTTCTCCATGTTCTGCAAAATGTATTGCAAATGTATAGACATAACCCTCACGCGGATTGAACGTGAATGTCTTTCCGTCTACAAGTGTCTGTCTGTCAAAATTGAACTCAATATCAGCCTCATTTGTGTAAGGTGTAGTTGTGCTGTATTTATGAGCCTCCAGACTTATTATTTTACCTATAGGTAAATAATATTGGGTAAAACCGTTAAGTGGATTCATCAAATCAGAATACTGCGGATCGTCAGTGGAAATAAGATAAATTTGTGTATAGTCAATATCTCCACCTAGATTCTCTATCAACCCCAGCCTCTCTACATGTTCCTCATCTGTATAAGTTGCACCTCTAAGGTTTACTTTCAAAGAACCAACACCCTTTGCTGCATTTTTAAGTTGAGCAAGTCCGATACGCAAAGACGGATTGAAATCATTAGAAGGATATTCCACTGAGTTAAATCCAGCATGCAGTTTTGGCGCAGCACCACTTGCAGTAAGATTTAGTGGAACATAGCCCCAACATATTTTTTCCCATTCTGCATCTGTAATATCCGAATCAGATGGACGTATTGCCGGTATAGGACTTATTGTCAGTTCAAGACCTGTTTCCAATATAGTAATATCCAAACTGCTCTTATGAAGCACAAGTTTATTGTTCAGTCCTCCATCAGGAGCAGGTGTGTCAACATATTGTTTTATAAGGTCTATTTCATCCTGTGTAAGACTGATTTGACCTTCTGTTGCAGGAACGACACCGTCAAGTGTTTCTACATCACGATATTTTTCAATATTTCTCAAATTCTGCAGAGCAGTTGCCAATGAATAGCCACCATGGTCTGCTACGAACTCTGCCTCAGAGCCAAAGAACCAGTCGAAGAACACTTCTGAATCTAACACCGTATAAATCTCTTCTCCTGTCTCAGGATCACGCTTGATAGTTCCATCATCATTCAGGTCTGGCACTCGCATCTGAGCAGAGAAATTAAATGCTTGTCCCACACAGAAATCTGTCTGCGGATTTGCCACCTCGCCGTTTATCTTTATAATAGTCTGAGAGGTTACAAAGAAACGGCTATGAATAGCACAAGGATCGTTCATTTCCTGAGCAAAATCTTCAATTGTGCTTACCGTACCGTCATTATCACGTATGAGCATAAGATACGCTCTGTTTGGCGACATCTCTGAATAGAAATCAACGGCAAGCCGGCGATTTTCTTCATCTGCAGTTCCTGCACGATAAAAATAATAGTTAGTTCCGTCTGTATTATTTAAAGCCAGGTTTTCCTCAGAAGGTATATATTCTGTATTTTCTGTAAATACAGGCTTATAATGCAGGGAAGCTATCTCACGGTTATAGCCAGCATCTTCGCCTGCTCCAATCATAGCGATTGAGCCTTTTATAGCTTCTGCAACTTCTTCTACCGTCGGATTTTGCGTATTAGAAAGAAGTCTGTTATACTCAGCTTCATCTATAAAGCAGAAATCTATTCCTGACGGAGATTTTCCTGTATCTGTTTCATCCGGATCAAGAGCTACACGGTCACACAGCTGAACCCAGTCCAATGTCGCGTTAAGCAATGTACGCTCGCCTGAACAAGTGTAATCCTTCTGCGTGACAGTAGCTGTCGGCTGGGCGATGAACACCTCTATCTCGTCAAGATAGAAGTCACCACCGGCTGTAGAACCGCAGTTATTGTCAATTTTCAATTCATAGCTGACAAAATTAGCGTTATACTCATTATTATTTACAAACGAGAAATACAGCTGATACCAGTCATTCTGACTGCTGCCATAACCATTTGCATTGGTATATTCAGCCCCGTCTGAGCTTGTAAGATATGTAGTTGTTGCTATCTGACCTGTACTTTGACTACACAACGGAGTTTTCTTTCCATTTGCGTCAACACCATAAATAGTAAAAAGCATGGCTGAATTTTCAGAATTATCAGAATTTTCATCAGCACTCTTTACCCATGCACTTACCATCAACTTTGTACCACGGCAAAGATTTTCCTGGAAAGGCAACGTCATTACCGTACCTGGGCGGTCTGACGCATCAACGTATATAAAGAAACCGTCTGCGTTTTTTCCACCCATAGAAGGATTTGTCGGTGCTTTCACGCTATTCTTCACTTTATCACCATATCCTACATAAGTATTGGTTAATGCATAATATCCCCATTCTGCATAAGGCTCTTTATTATAAGCAGTATTTCCGTCAGTAGAACCATTAAAATCATCTGTTGTTGATCCGTCAAAAAATGCATAAGAACTGTATCCCCATTCTACAGGGAAAGGATAATACCAGTTCTGACCATACAGATTTGCCACATCAGGATCATAATCAAGTGTTCTTGACGTCAGCAACGTATAATTCTCACGTAAGAACTCAGGTGTTCTGTTCTGATACGCAGTTCTATACCATGACTCACCCGTAACACCAGTGCTCTCACCCTTACGCTGTCTGTCTATTCTGTCCAGCTGATGCTGTGTAAGCAGGCGGTTGTCTTTTTCAAACGTCAAATTAAACTTAGCTATATTATATGTTGTACCGCCAACAATTTTCGTTACAATAATGGTTGCTGTTTGCCCATCGGCAACGCTCCACGGCTTACGTGCACCGGCACCGGTTTTACGGAATGTTATAGTACGGCGTCTGCCTGTCAAAGTAAAACTAGTAGTTTCGCTACCGCCTGAAGCCGAATTATTATTTCCACCTGTCAGCAAACGAAAAACATTATTTGGAGAAGATATTGACACTGTAAGGTTATCGTTGCTGTCACCATTAATTCTATATCCACGGGCATCTTTCGACAACGCAACAAGTTCATCCGTCTGATTACCTAAATGGTCACACGGAAATGTGATGTTATATTCTTCCAGAAATTTCTTTCCTTTTCCATCACCTCCCTGATACTCAGAAGAAGCAAGACGGCCATATCCGTTTTTCCACATTTCTGTTTCGTCAGCTCCGCCTCTGCCGTCAACACCTATAATATAATAGATGGCTCGTGCGCTCAATGTCGGTTCAATATATCCGTTGTATCTAAAACTTCCACCATTACCAGACGAAAATGATTGAGTAAAATCTGTATAACCGGAAGCATCACAAGCTACAATATAATATTTGTTACCAGCGCTACCATTTTTAAAGCCATTCTGGACACGGGTGTTATATTGAGCATCTGTAGGATAAGTAAATGTTATTCTGTCCAAATAATTTGTGCCATTATTTCCCAAATCAGTATCAACGCCACCTACATATCCATTTTTAAAACGATAAGCATTTTTATTAAATTTTACTATGTCATAAATTGTGTTTCCAGAAGTATAACTAAACGTACCTTCTGTAATAAAATTATACCACCTTTGGTATGCCTGCGCACTGAGCTGGTTCAGACCATTTGAAATGAGAGGCAAATACAAAGTTACAGACTCTCCTTTTCTGACATACAAAGTATCGATATATGTATGTGCTGCCTGGATATCCTGGATATCTGTGTCTATATAAGTATTTTTAAAGCTTGATGTCTCATCATCAAAAGTATCCATGTCTTTTGAAGCCTGACTCATGCCAGAATTGTTGCGTATGGTGTACCACTTATTAGGATACTTATGCTGAACTGAATAATTCTGGTATGTATTATAGATAGTCTGTCCCAATGCCGAAGATACGCACAGAATAGCAGAAACCAAGAATAATATTTTCTTTTTATATATTTGTTTCATATCTTATGTCCTCCTTTTTATTTTATGAACATATTAAGCATTTCATGACGCAGATAGTCGAGACCGAACTCCGGTGTACGCGTTTTGCTCTTAAACGGGAAGTTAGTAATGTCGTCGGTAGTTATGATTACATTATATCTCCGCTCGAAATTATTTCCGTCGGCAGTCCATGTAACATCAAATGTAAGGTTAAATGTCTTTCCGGCTGAAGCCGTAACATGGCCTTTTACCGTTGTATCACCCTCTGTATAATTGTCAAAAGCCAGACCTGTAACACTTTCTTTATCAAAGGTCCATGCACTCTTGAGATTTTCTATTGCAGTTGTTCCACTTAGAGTAACTCCAACCGTGAACTCAAATTGAGATCCCTCTGGTATCGTGCATGTATAATAATCAGGATTAGGCGACAATTTTACCTCTACCGGAACATTGCCTATAGGCGATACCCAACAATGCAAGTCAAGAGTTACATCATAACCTGTAAGATTGAGTGAAAGCGGATATATGCTGTTGCGGGGCAAAACTGTACGCTTTGTTGTTGCCGTGCATGTAGTGCCATTTTTTTCGTCTGTTTCAAGAGTAACAGTATATCCTGAGTTTCCAGGCGAAGAGTTAACATAGAAATCGGCAAACTGATAAGTGCCGCCATCACTTAGTTGTATACTCTGACTTTCTTCACCATTCAACACAATGTGCTGACAGGTGTATTGCATATCATTTACTTGAGTATCTGAGAACAAGCCTATCTTGTCGGCATATCCGCCGAACGACAGGGCTGTAACCTTTGTGTTGGGCTTGCCCGTGATGCTCATTCTTATCTTGCTTACAAGGCGGTCGAGACCGATAGAGATGTTTCGTGTAGAACGCGTAACGGTTACGTCCTCCTTTGCGCTCATCGGGATAAAATAAGTTATTAAGTCAAGCTTTGAGGCTGGATTGTCTTCAAGCACGATATTGTCAATATCTACCCCTTCTTGAATCTGAGCATTCTCTTCTAATCCAGTAAGACTTCCCCAATGTTCATCATAATAAGTATCAATGTTTGCAAAGGCATACACGGTGTATGTGCCCGGTGCTAGCGTGAATTTCTCTGATTCCCATGTCTTCAAGTTTCCCACCTTTGCTGCTTCGTCATATCTCAAATCAGGCAAGAATTTCTTCACTACCTTGCCGTTCTGTATAAAGAGCACGAGCAGGTTGTGCATATACTCGTTGTCCTGCCCCACTTCTGTACCCACTCTTGTGTTCAGGTCGCCTTCCTCACGTGCTGTGATGCTCAGCTGAAGCATGGCGGGAGCATTGTCGTCGCCCGTGTCGATGTCGTCGTCGAACGAGCATGAGGCAAGAGGCACGGCGCACAGCCATGGCAGCAGCCATAACATAGCCTTATATATATGTTGTTTCATTTTGTTCATAACGTCAGTGTTTTTTCATTATATTCATTACATCACATAGGCAGAGTCTCCGGGTCGAGCAGGAGCCAGTCGTTAACATACACGTCAACGATCAGACTCTCGTCTTCGGGGACTTCGCCTCCGAGCGAATAAACGCTGTTGACCGTGAGTTTATATATATTGTTGCGCACAATGGCATACTCCATTATGCCCTTTGCGTCGTCATTGTTGTCATTGCTGTGGCGCACCCACCATGTGTAATAGCATGTGGCGTCTTCGTATGTGCGTGTTCCGTAAGACTGCAAGGCTTCACGGGTAGATATATCTTCGTTTTGGTCAAGTATTACAGAATATACGTTGTTATTCAGACTTGCCGAATAGCCCCAATTGCTGAACATATACGCCTTCCATTTAAGACTTTCCTTAACCTGTGCAAGGTCTTGCGTATCGTCCTGTCCCTGCAGGAATGTCTTATATCCTGACGGGTCGTTGTCGAGCAGCGATGCCGCAAAGGTCTTTACTGATGCCCAGTCGGTGCAGGCATCGATTTTATCGTCAAACTGACTGAAGTCGGCACCATACACGTATGTCATCATGTTTTCCATTGACGCAAAGAGGTGAGTGCCGAGGGCGAAGAATGTTGCGCCGTCCTCATAGTTTGCCACACCCTGCGGATGGAACTTTGCCTTGAACACCACGCCCGTGCTGTAACGTTTTCCTGCCTCTTCGGCTGCCGTAGTGTTCTCGAGGGTATAGCCTATACGCTGCCATCCGTCAGAAACAGAAGTGCCCGGCTGAACATAAGCGGCCCAATAATTAGGGTCTTGCGAAATGTTGCCAAACCATTCGCCGTAAAGGTCTTTAGCTGTTTTATTAGCTTCACCGCCAATGGTAAAGCTGTTGTTGGCTGATGTCTTGCCTGCCGTCCACGGGTCGAGCACGTAGTTAGTCTGTACTCCTGCATCTGGTGTTTCATTACCGAGATATGTCGGCACACCGTTAACATCGTCAGCCACGCGCTTCAACAGATAGCTGCCTGCCGTAAGATTGTTCACCAGGGCTGCGCCGGTTATCTCAACAGTGGCACCGGAATATTTCGGATCGGTACAGGTATAAGATGCTTCGGCCTTATAGTCGAGCCTTGCTGCCATGCGCTCTACGTCTACCTCAGCAGTGGCGGGATTGCTCTCCGGGTTAGAATTGAGCGTAAGCATGGCGTCGGCAGCTGATGTCATTACGAAGTCAGAATAGTCAGAGCCTGAGGCTGTCCATGCCGTTGTCTGTATATGATCGCGCACTTCGGCGAGCGTGAGCGACTTGCCTGTCCACCAGTCTGCGCCCGGATTTGCCACTACGATCACGTTGTATGTTCCGTTTTCGAGGTCTACTTGCTGCGGCGTTGTTGTATATGTGCGGTCGATGCCGTTGCCCGGCTCGGTAGGGCTTCCAACGTTAAATGTTGCTACAGCCATGATTTGGGTTGAGCCGTCGCTGTTTACTCCGTCAGCGCCGCTGCCCTGATAGAAGAAAGCTACGGCAGATGTTATTACGTTTTCATTATCCTGTCCGGCCTCCAGTCCGTCGCCCTTTTCGCCTCCCGTAGGATTAGAGCGCGTAGGCGTGCCTTGCGGCGAGGCGAAGCTGAGCGATACGTAAGAAGTAGGCGACATGCCGCCTGTCGGAACGGTGCCTATGTCTTCCTGCGCACAGCCGGCCGCAAGAGATGCCATAAGCAGGCATCCCGCAACGCCCTTAACTGTATGTAATATATTCTTGTTCATAGACATTCGTGATTTTTAGGTTGGTTGGCTGTTTAAATCACAGTTCCTCAAACTGCACCCGCTTGCTCCATCCCAGCACGCTGATGCTGATATTTACGTAAGCCAGGCGGTCGCCCTTGAGGTAGAAGTCGAGCTGATAGTCGTAGCCGCGGTCGAGGAATTCCTGTTCCGAGTAGCGGTATATCTCCTCGCTCGTGCGCAGACGGCTGAGCAGGTCGGGCAGATTGACGCGCACCACTTCCATATTGGTGTTTTTGTTCACTATAGACAGTATGCCGTCGTCCTTTGCATCTGCATGATACAATATGCGCGATGTCATAAAGTCGGCATGAGCAATCTTGCCCACTCCGTCTATCGGGTCACCGTTATGGTCGAAGGCCGGCGTGCGGTCGTCGGTATTCCATGTTGCATGCGGCGTGTAGACCACGGTGCTAGTCTCGTCGAGCGAGTTGTCCCAGAGGATGTGTGAGTTGCGGTCGGTGATGGTCATGTCATATTTGGCAATGTCCATCTGTGTGGGGTCGTCGAGCTCGCGCATTGTCACGTTGATTTTCTTGGTGTCGCGCATGAGCGAGATTGTGTGATAAGTAGGTTTTTCAGCGAACACCTCAACCGGCTCAACCTCCATGCCGTGCCAGAGCGTGTCGAGTGGCAGCCCGTGATTGTCTACGAGGAGCACATTGTTGCCCTGCGGCGTTGTGTCGAGTTTGATATTCATTGCGGTCATGTCATCGCCCGCAGTAAGGTCAGAGCGCACGAAGCGCGCGCGTCCCGACTCCATCTGCTCAGAGTAAGAGTTTTGTCCGGCAAGCACTATGAACTTATACTTGCCCGGGTCGAGGTTCATATGCATAGAATAAGCCGGGTCGGCCAATGGTCGCGAACTGCCTACATTGGCCTCTGACTGGCGTGTGACATACTTGCCATTTTCGTCGAACACATAGACATCTACAGCTCCGACATGGTCGTTGAACATGTCAGCGCGCTCAAGATTGTAGTCGTACTTGAAGTTGAGATACAGCCCCATGGGACAGTCGTCTCTGTCTTCGGTCATCATGTCGCACGATGTGAACACCGGTGTCGACAAAGCCGCAATGCACAGCCAAGTCAGACGCTTTATTGAAAGATACTTCATAAGCATATATATTTTTTGTTTTTATTTCCTTTATCCATATTTAATTGTTGCATTGTCTTTGCGCGGCGACATTGCTGTCTATCCTCGCCGGGCCAGCCCGGATGCCTATCTGTCTGTGTTGCTTAAGCAGATGTTTAGCCTTGGGCTGTCGCTGTTTATGTTGTGGGCACTTGCCCTTGAGCGTCGTGCCTCGTTGTTGTCAGTTTTAGTTTGCGGCAACATTGTTCCGCAACGGCTCCTCTCTCTGTGCCGGAGCTGCACCCCGCCGTATCTCATGGTGTCTCTGCGGGCAGACTTACATGCAGGCCACACCTCTGCGGCTTCTGCCTTTTTAAGAAAATGTACGGCCGGCCCATACCGGCCGCACACGGATGTTGTCAATTAACTTTAACTTTTATGAAGTTCTGTATTATTACAATTCTACATTCTGAGAACGTACTGCCCAAGGCAAGATGTTAATTTCAACTGAAATATACTGATCACCAGGATCGTCATAATCAGTTGTTACATCAGGAACCTCAGGTGAGCCGATATTCTTCAAACCAGTAACAGTCATGTCATACCATGTATTACGCAAAACGCCATAACGTCCAAGCCAATTGTTTTCATTGCTTCCATAACCAACTGTTCCATCCCATGGAGTCTCAGTATCACCAAAGTGCTGAATAAGTTTAGTATAATATGCGACTCCGCCCTTATAATATGCAATAGTCAACATATCATTAATAGTTGAAACATAAGCAGCAGCTGCTGCATTTAAGGTTTCAAGGCTTTGACCATCTTGATATGTTACATCTGTAGTTGGTTCAGACATAACCACACTTGCCACATTAGCGAAACCGCCTTTATCCACATTACCTAAGGTTACAGCAACTTCATTCTTTGTAAAAGTTCCACTCTTTATATAAGTTGACTTAACTGTCTCAAAATAATTCATCCAAAGACGCTTTACTTCATCAAGGACACCGTCTTTCGTATAAATAACGCTTGTATTCTTATTCAACAGATAGAAATCACCTGTCTCTTCTGCACCAGTAACAGTCAATTTAGCTGCAATAGCTACACGAGTAGTATATTGCTCTATCATATGGGCAACGTCAAACGTATTCTCAAGACAGTAAACTGGAGTTGTACCGTCAGCATTTGTAAGATTTTCAGGATTTTTATCGATTAAATTATAATCATCTGCATTATAATCAGTGTTGTAGTTAGGATCTATACCAAAATGGGTACGATACAAGCTTACACCACTTTCAACAGGACTTCCATCAACAAAACGATACCCCTTAGTACCATTCTGATATGCCCACCAAGATGTTGTTGGAGCAACGTTACGAACAAGGTAAGTGCTCTTATTAGTATTATCTAAAGTCCAACCAGTTATTTCATAACTTGCAATATTTGTATTATGGCCATCAGAAAGATTTGTAGAACCATTCAAGGTAACCTTACTTAAAGCACGCTCTACATATACTGTAGCAGCCGGTGAAGTAAGAGCCTCTGCCTCTGTAGTACATACTTTGCTTGCATCAATAGTTGCCAATGTTGTAACATTTCCACCTGTAGGATCACTTGTTCCTCCTGCTTTTGAATATAATGGTGCATTTGTCATAAAAAAGCCATCACCATTAAGATTTGAAACGGTCAAAGTCTTAGCTGTTGTATATAGGCTCTTAAAAGTTTGTCCCTTCATTGCATCTGTAACAATATTATTGTTGTTCAAAACAACTAACGCATACAGATTTTGCACTGTTTCAGGTTTCGTAATCTCTTGAACAATCTGAGCCGTGGAAGTAATTTGATCCTCAGGACTATCCAAAAAAGCACTGACATTTAAATCATAAATTCCCTGACATGTTGCATCAGCTTCATTTTCTCCAGAGAAGATTAATAGTTTTGCATTCTTTACATCGTACTCATTTGGAGTTCCGTCATCATAACTTACCCTTGTTCCTGCCGTTGTCGGCAGATTGATCGCAAGGCTGATATAGCCCTTTTCACCAGGTAATACAGTTCCCTGTCCGCCATTGTCAATAACATCCTCGCTTGAACAAGCTCCCAGCATCAGCGCTGCCAATGCGAAGGAAAATAATTTTACTTTTTTCATAATTTAAAAAATTGAGTTGGTTTAAAAAATATTTTTATCAATTCTCGTGTTTTTACATGTCGAGTATCTGCAGGTTTTTGTCCACTCCCTGTGCTCCGGCCTGCTTAGCCTGATTGAGCAGCTGGCGTGCCTGGCCGGTGTTGCCCTCGAGCATGGCCATCACGCCCTTGGCGTGCAGAGCCTGCGGCGAGTTGCCTGCCTTGCTGAGATAGCGTTTAGCACCTTCAAGGTCGCCGCTCTCCATGCGTGTGCATGCGGCATTGATGTTGGCCGTAGGGTCGTCGGGATACATGCGCACGGCGGTCTCCATAACCTCGTTGAACTCGCGCGAGCCCGGCTCGTAGGTCTGTGCCACCATATACATCTCTTCGAGCGAAAGCTGCTGCGGCTTGGTCTTGAGCACCTGTTTTGCCTCGTCTACCGAGAACGGGCGCACGCTGTAAGTTATCACATAATCAGAGTGGCGCAGTGCGGGATACCATGTGTCGAGCATGAAGCGGTAGTCGTCCGGGTAAGTGAGCTTTATCTTCCACTCCTTTGCGTCAATATCGAGCGATGTGTCGTCTATAAGTTTAAGTATGGCGTCACGGTTCTTAAGATTGCTTTCTACTACATACATTCTAAGTCCGTCCCAGTCTTCAGGCGTAGACGATACGGTGAAGAGGCGGTCTTCTATATGCACGAGCTTGCGCACATAGTCCTTGAGCGTCTTGGCACGGTTCTGTGCCAGATATGCGTTGTGCTCATAAGGCGACTCGGGCGAAGCATATCCGTGGATTTCGATGTTTGTTATGGTTGTGTTCTTGTCGTTCTTCACGAGGTTTATCGTGTTCACAATCTTCTCGAGCTCGCGCGGGTTTTGGCGGTATTCGGGATAGAGGGTTATTTTGTCAACCGGGAAGTCGATAAACGCGCGTCCTTCCTCATGTCTTACCTTCTGTGCCTCTGCAGCGGGACGCATGTAAGGCATGAACGGCGTGCGCAGGCGCTTCAGCTCAACGGTGTTCTGGTCTTTCACGTCGCCGCATCCGCAAAGGTCTTCAGCCACGATGACGTTAGAGTTCTTCATCCAGGGCTCATAGGGCAGCACGGCGCTGTAGTGGAGCGTCTGGTCGGTGTTGTTCTTACGTCTTACGGCCACCACGTTTGCCGGAAAGTCCTTATGTCCGCCGCGGCGGTAAGAGATGTCCTGCTTGCGTCCGTTCACTACTATCTGCGGCATCTGCCTCTCCTCGGTGTTGTTAGTGATGATGGGCGTGAAGACGAGCCTCATGTTAGAAGGCAGCTTCAGCGAGTCCATATTGAGGTCGAGGTCAACCACCATAGTCTGGTTAGTGTTCTCTACCTTGATATTCTCTACCGTCACCGTCCGTCCGGCCAGCTTAGGCTCCACGCTCTGTGCCTGCAGCGCGAGCGGCGCGGCCAGCAGGCATGCACAATATATTGATAATCTTTTCATATATCCTTTGTTGTTAAGTGAATCAGAAGATGTAAATAAGACTCAGCGCGGCCTTAGTGGGGCCGAAATAGTTGGTATGCGACGATTTGAGCTTCTCGCCGCAGGTTCCGCACTTGTATTTGTCATACTTTATGTAGTCGTATCCCAGGCCTATGGATGCCTCAAAGTTCCAGTGCTTTGACATCACCCACTGATATCCTGCCGTTACGCCTCCGCCTGCATACCATCCTTCATAGCGGTGGTCCTCAAGCTCGGGGAAGAACCCGAAAGGCAACTCAACGCTGCTTGCGTTGAACTGTCCGCCCATGAGGTGGGCACCGATGAACCAGCCATTGAAGCTCTCGCAGAACCAATAGCGGTATTCAGGCATAACAAGCCAGTGGCGCAAACTAGACTGGTCGCCGCCCGACTGTTTCCACGGATTAAGGCCATAGAACAGCTGCAGCGTACTTTTCTTACCTACTGAGGCTTCAATTCCTAAGTTAGGAGTTGTGGTAGCCCAGTATAATGCATTGGTCTTCAACGCCACGTTCTGTGACAGCATTGTGGCTGAAGTTGCCAACACAAATAGTGCTGTACTTAATATGCGTTTAATCATAAATCATGTAAATATTTTAGTTTTTATTTTCAGTCTATATATTTAGCTTACTTTATCCCAAGATATCGGCATTCATGCCGGTTGTCTATCCGGTGAAACTGCATTCTCAGAGACGTACCCAACAGGGCATATATTTTTTTACAGCAGTTTAGTTCCAACTATCATTCAGATTTTCTATTAGTCTATTAGGTGGATTTCACCGTAATTTTCCATTTTTATCAATTTTCACTTTAGTTCGAAATGCAATACCATTCAAGGTTAAGCTGGTCCAACATTTTATGTTATAAATTCTTCGCATGAAAGTGACCGTCTGCCAACGAAACACTTAAAATTTGAGAATTTTACTTTTCATTCTTCTAATTGCAAAAATAACAATAAGTAATTACATTTACCCCCCCCTCCCGTGTTAAAAAAAGTATAATTAAACATTTTTTTGCATATAAAGTTTGCATGTCTAAAAAATACTATTTAGATATATTTTAGTAACAAACAGAACACTTAAATGACTAATTATTAAGTATTTAAGAACCATGCCGAGAATGTTGAAACAGCAAGACAAATAAAAATACCAGTAAAAACATTTTGAACACAAAAAAGCATAAATACTTACATATCGATTTAGCATGACGCATTCATACTGCAACATTTGAAATTTATAATCTCTTGGCCGCAAAAACGGGCTGTTTTCGTGTGCAAACACAAACGGCTAATATTCAATATATTACATCATAACACAGCAATATGTGCAATGTTTTTCGCCTTAAAACAGACAGTTTTTGCCTGAAATGAGGTAAAAAACAAGGCAGTTTGCGATTAAAAAGAAGCCTGTTTTTGATATAAAAGTGGCCGAGTTACGGTAAGAAAGTGTGCTGTTTATGCAATAATGTAAATATTGTTTACCAAAGCAGCATGCCTGTCAACTCCATTTTTTCTATTTCGGCAGAAAACCAGTACAAAAACATAATGACATTTTGACAGGCAAAACAGCAAATATAATGACATAAAGAAAATATCGGCCAATCAACAAAAGGCTGCACCACTTCGGGGGAGTCAAGAATGGAAAATTATAATTACTTTTGTGGATGTATTCTGTTTTGGACGTAAATGCGCCAGAAGTTGTCTCTGGAGGGTTACACTTCAGCAAGAAGGTGTATCAAATTGCAATATATCCAACACAGCCCCCTCCAATAAAAAGTCAGGGCAAAGGCGCAGGGAGAAGCCACTATCAAGCACCCTTAGGGGGTAATAATTTAAGCAGACGGCAATAATAGGGAACCAATTTTTATGTTAATGAAAATAAACAAATAAACATAAGTTCAATTTTATCGTTATTTTACACTACCTTTGCAGGAAACGAAACAATAAACTGACAAATCATGAATAAAAAACTACTGACAAACGCCTTGGTGTTATTCGCAGCCATGCCTGTATTCTCCCAAAAATCATTTAACATTACGGTCGTTAACGACTACCAAAAGCAGAAGGCCAACGTACCCGTCATACTCGAACTGAAAGAATATGGAATGAACGTTAAATCGGCAACGGTAAAAGACGGCGGCAAAGAGATACCATGCCAGATAGACGACATAGACCAGAATGGAACAGCTGACGAACTGTGCTTCATAACAGACGTTGACGGCAAGTCTTCAAAAAAATTCGACATCACGTTATACGAAACCGGTACACAGAAAGACTACAAGCCACAAGTGTATGTGGAAATGCTGTTAAGCAACAAAAAAGTCAAGGAGAGCAACAAGCAAAACCTCTATATCTCAGAGTTGACAGTAAACAACGGTACGAATCCTTACTGGACACTACACCACCACGGAGCTGCGTTTGAGAACGAGTTGGTAGCTTACAGGGTATATTTCGACCACCGCCAGACTGTCGACATCTACGGTAAATACAAGAAACAACTTGAACTTAAGGAAACACAATTCTATCCTGACGAAAACCAAAAGGCCGCACAATACGGCGACGACGTATTATGGGTTGGCTCTACACTCGGACTCGGCACACTGAGAGGCTGGAACGGCCAACAACCGACAATGCTTGAGAACGTTGACCGGAGAAGCCAGAGGATTATTTCATACGGCCCCATCCGTACTATTGTCGAAGTAAAAGACAAAGGATGGACACCCGACATGGGCAAAACCGGAGTACAACCAATCGACATGACGACACTCTACACACTCTATGCAGGAGACAGGGCGTGCCACGTCAACGTAAAATTCAACAAGCCTGCAGGTGACTATCTGTTCGCGACAGGATTCATCAACGTAAAAAACTCTACCGAATATTCGGACAAGGAAGGCTTGCGTGGTTGTTGGGGTACGGACTGGCCTGTGTCGGCGAAAGACAGTGTAGGCCATAATCGCGAGACTGTAGGTCTTGGAATATGCATACCCCTGAAATACATCGTAAGCGAGGAGCCTGCCAACAAGGACAATTATGCTTATGTAGTAAAGACTGAAACTGACGAGCTGGACTATCTGATTACATTCTGTAGCGACAACGAAACATTCGGATACCACAGCGACAAGGAATGGTACAAGTTCCTAAAAGAATGGAAAGAGGATGTGTCGCATCCCGTAAGGATTGTAAAATAAAAATATCCATAATAATATAAGCATAAAAAAACAAACGTGTTGACAAGGGGGATTTCCCATCAACACGTTTGTTTTTTCATTATGCAGCACGTTCACTGCACAACTTTGAATCTTATCCGGAATGTGTGTTCTTCTTCATTCCAATTAGTACCAAGCATCTCAAACCGACCTATCTGCGATGTCGAACGAACATGCTTGCCTATGCAAGGACACACGTCGTAATCGCCGATACGTACAAGCCGTAATGTTTCAGAAGCATCTTCTGGCAATTTGTCAAGAGACACTCCATCGGGGACATTGTCGCGAGTGACATATTCGAACGTTACCGGCAAATCTTCATTAATCAACTCATTCATGCGCCTTTCTATCTCCTTCTCTTCACGGCGGTCAGGCTTATGGTCCAAGACGTAACTAATCTTGCTCTTCTTACGTTCGATATGTGCATTTGTCGAACGTTCACATCCAAACATTCGTACCATTGTTTGGTTTAACAGATGTTCGGCAGTATGCGCAGGAGGAAATTCTTCCTTGTTATGCGCATTCAGGCTATATGCGTCTTCCATTTCCTTAAACTTTAAACTTATATATCCTTCCGCTATATGGATTCAGCGTAACCTTGACAGTATTGTCCGCCTGCAAATCCCATTCCGTCTGCTCGTCCGTCAGCAAGTCTGAAACTTTAACCGCCTTTTCGGGCAGTCCTAAATACTCAAACGCATGTTGCGGCAGACGTATTCCACATTCAACAGGTTGACCAGAGAAATTTACAGCAACAAGTATGACCTCGTTACCGCTTTTCCTAATAAATGTGTACTGATGTTGGGGGGCGAAAGAATTACTACCGTCATTGTTCGCATACATCAAGTCGAAGAACAATCCGTCAGACACAGCTTTTTCAGATTGCACAATATTCAATACCTTTGAATAAGTGGCTTCCAACAATTTCTCTTCTGACGACATTTTCCTTCTGTTCACATATCCATGATACAAAGCCGGTACGGTCCAATAATCAAATATCGTAGTCCTTCCGTCACGACCGCTGAAACCTTCCTTGTCCATGCCATGCTCACCCAACTCTTGTCCGGCATATAGCATGAACGGGTTAGTATTCAACAATGCGCTGACAATCAACGCAGGAACGCCACGCCGGCCCTCGCAAGCAAGGAAATCGCTTGCAAGTCTTACCTCGTCATGATTTTCAAGGAAATAGAGCATGTGTTCCTTTATATCGTCAACAGACTGCCACTGCCACGTAATGGCTGAAGCCGGACATGTACCACGCATGACTCCACACAAACAATCATACATTCCGACCTTGTCATACAGGTAATCGAAACCGCTCTCAACATAGCGTCGGTAAAGCGACGGATTATAGACCTCGCCTATAAAAACAATATCCTTAAACGAAGTTTTAATTTTACTTATCACCCATGCCCAAAACTCAGGAGGTACCATTTCGGCCATGTCGCATCTGAAGCCATCAACTCCTTTCCCTGCCCAAAAGTTCAAAATGTCTGCCATTTTGAACCATGTGTCAGGAATTGGGTCAAAATGAGATGAACGACCGCCAGCGTCACAATAGTCAACTCCATAATTAAGTTTAACCGTTTCATACCAGTCGTTAACTCCCGGATGGTTGTCAAAATGGTCATTACCTGTCGCCTTGGCTGGAAATTCCGTGTATGGATACCCAACTCCACCAAGCAAATCAAAATAAGGCACGAAAGGTTTGTTCACACAATAATAGAAATTATTGCGTGGTGAGAATCCCATGCCCTTGTCGTCATTCTCACCCAAATCGTAAACGCCATCGGGCTTAGATACAGACTTATATTGGCGAGCTACATGGTTTGGAACAAAGTCTATTACGACTTTCATGCCAATCTTATGAGTCCTTTCTACAAGAGCCTCAAACTCACTCATCCTCTTGTCAACATCTTCAGCCAAATCAGGATCGATGTCGTAATAATCTGTTATGGCATAAGGTGAGCCGGCATTTCCTTTAACAACAGCGGGATGTTGCTGAGGAATACCGTAAGACGAATAATCGGTCTTTGAGGCATGACGTATTATACCTGTGTACCAAATGTGTGTAACTCCAAGTTTCTTGATTCGCCTCAACGTCGTGCCATCAAAAAAGTTCATTTTGCCACAACCGTTATCAGACAAAGTTCCGTTTTCCTTACATACATTTGTCTTATTACCAAAAAGACGGGTGAAAACTTGATAAACTATTACTTTATTGTTATGGTTCATGGGTTATTAGATATAATAACAAAACAAAAGGCCGTAAAGAGATCTGTCAGGAACAGCAATTGCAGCCTTCCACATCTCCTTACGACCTCAAATTTTATCGTACTTATGAATAAACACAGCCTTATGCTATGCCATGGGCGGCTACATTCTTGTCAATACGGGCTATCATACCCTGAAGAGCCTTACCGGGACCACACTCTGTGAAGTCGTCAGCTCCATCGGCAACCATCGACTGTACACACTTAGTCCACTTAACCGAGCTGGTCAGCTGTGCTATAAGATTGGCTTTTATTTCTGCCGGATCAGTATGGGGCATTCCGTCAACATTCTGATATACAGGACACTTTGGAGCATGGAAATCTGTCTTCTCGATAGCAGCCTGAAGCTCGTCCTTTGCAGGTTGCATCAATGGCGAATGGAATGCTCCACCTACTTTCAAGGGCAGGGCACGCTTTGCTCCTGCAGCCTTAAGCTTCTCACAAGCCTCATTTATTGCATCAATGTTACCACTGATTACCAGCTGTCCCGGACAATTGAAGTTGGCAGGTACACATACATATCCATCCTTGTTTACCTCTGCACAAATTTCTTCCACTTTCTCGTCTGGAAGACCGATGATGGCAGCCATCGTCGAAGGAGAAGCCTCACATGCTTTCTGCATGGCCATGGCACGGGCGTAAACCAACTTCAATCCATCCTCAAAACTCAATGCGCCTGCTGCGACAAGTGCTGAAAACTCGCCCAAAGAGTGACCAGCAACCATTGACGGAGCAAAGTCATCGCCCATACACAATGCGCTGATAACACTATGCAGGAAAACTGCCGGCTGGGTAACTTTTGTCTGCTTCAGCTCCTCATCGGTACCGTTGAACATGATCTCGGTTATGTTGTAACCAAGAATATCATTAGCTTTCTCGAAAAGTTCCTTTGCCAAAGGATTGTTGTCGTACAGGTCTTTACCCATACCTACGAATTGCGCTCCCTGTCCGGGAAAAACAAATGCTTTCATATTAATAAAAAGTTTAATATAAGATATTTAGCGTGCAAAGTTAGCACTTTTTCACCATACATGCAAACAATGAGCCATATTATCAATAAAATAGGCCATTGATTTTATATATGCAGCGTTAATCAATCTGTGCCAAACATCTGTTTCTCGACGTTTTATTTTGTGCTTCAGCCAAATTGCATTATCTTTGCACTAACGAACGCAGTGTCCCGGTCTGTCGCCTGCGATAATATCATCGTAGGAGGAAAGTCCGGGCAGCATAGGACGCTCCACTTCTGAAAATGGAAGCTGTCGGCGACGGCAGGATAAGGCAGAAGAAAATAACCGCCTGCATTAATTTGCCGGTAAGGGTGAGAAGGTGGTGTAAGAGACCACCGGCTGCCAGGTGACTGGCAGGCCGTGTCTTCTGGAGGCTGCAAGTTCATGTAAACCATCGTCCGAGGGTTGTCCGCCCGATTTCAACAACGATGGAGGGTGGAACGCTTGAGCCGTGGAGTGATTCACGGAGTAGATAAATGACAGACGACGCCATGTCCTGCAAAGGCTTTGGCGGATACAGAACCCGGCTTACAGGGGCACTGCTTTCTTTTCATTTTTTTATTCGATACCGGCAATATCTTACCAGATGAATTCCGGCTTTATCATTCGAACCAAACTATAAAAAGACACATATTTCCATGATAAAACGAATAATGCAGATTATCAACTTCCTTAAGGTTGGTATCTGGCACGTCAAACGCAAAGATGTATCCACCTTCCTGTATTTTTTTTACGGTGTAATAAAAAAAGTTATTCTTGCTGTTGAACGTGCCACAACAAAACGAATGGTCAACTCGGCTTCGGCACTTACATATTCAACCCTTCTTGCAATCGTCCCTATAATGGCCGTTGTATTCGCCATTGCACGCGGATTCGGTTATAACAAGTATATCGAAGATTGGTTCCGCGAAACACTGTCGAGCCAACCACAAGCTGCAGAAATAATAATAGGATTCGTCAATTCGTACCTGGTCCATACAAAGAGCGGCATATTCCTGGGTATCGGACTTATATTCATGTTATGGACGGTTATCATGCTTATTAACAACATCGAGCAGACATTCAATTATATCTGGCAAGTTAAAAAGCCCCGAAGCATATTCCGTACGATTACTGACTACATGGCAATGTTCCTGCTGATGCCGATAATAATAGTAATAACGTCAGGTTTTTCAATATTCGTCGCCACACTGTCAGACAACATTGAGGGATATGCGCTTATAGCTCCGGTAATACGTTTTTTTATCGCATTAATGCCTTACATATTCATGTCGGCCGTATTTGTTGCACTATATCTTTTCATGCCCAATACAAAAGTGAAATTCAGCTGCGCACTCGTTCCAGGCATATTAGCTGGTGTAGCCATGCAAGGGCTCCAGTTATTCTACATCCATTCGCAAATATGGGTAAGCAGCTATAATGCAATCTACGGTTCGTTTGCAGCATTGCCCCTATTCATGCTATGGGTGCAAATATCGTGGACGATATGTTTATTCGGTGCAGAACTGTGTTATACGAGCCAGAACTTGGAGGATTACGCCTTCCGCGCGCAAACCGAAGACATAAGCCACCGGTATCGAATGATGCTTAGCGTGATATTGGCAGGTAAAATATGCAAGCGTTTCGAGGAAGGAGGAAAGCCCTACACAGCCCTGTCTCTCAAGTTAAACACAGGCATACCTGTACGCATCGTTAACGACTTATTATACGACATGACAAAAATCCATGTACTTATTGAAGTCACAAGTGACGAAAAAGGTGAAGAGAGCTTCTACCTGCCGGCAGAACCTACATCACGTCTAAGCGTTGGAACATTAATCGACAGGCTTGAATCACTCGGCAGGTGGACACTGGAACTTGACATGCACATGCTAGATTCTGCGAATTGGAGAAACATAATAAAGGCTCGTTCAGCCTATTTGGACAGTCAACATGAAATTCTGCTCAAGGACATCGAGAATTAATCATCAGTGAAAACGTCAACCCGAAAATATATTGATCCATAATATTTGCCCGAGTTTGACAACTGACGATTGGAGAGTATGCAAGGACAGACAAAATCTGACAGATTTCAATCAACGGCATATTGACTTAATACAGAAATACTTTACACCGTTTT
>ULQU01035283.1_pt1 | contig 22429 bp, 14 predicted proteins | sample 1954841 | NCBI WGS metagenome assembly ULQU01 (sample SAMEA4835664, study PRJEB28245) | human gut metagenome | biome: gut microbiome; material: fecal sample | place: Denmark | collected 2008
AACATCAGCATCAAAGACGGCACACGACTCCGGCACAGAATAAATACGATATAAACTACATGCAACACATATATAAACAAACAAAACATAGAAGACATGAAAAAAATTGAAGCTATCATCCGCAAGTCGAGATTTGAAGACGTCAAGAATGCGTTGCTGAACGCTGACATTGAATGGTTCTCATACTACGACGTAAGAGGAATAGGAAAGGCACGCGAGGGACGCATCTACCGTGGTGTAGTCTACGACACAAGTTCAATAGAGCGCAGGCTCATCAGCATCGTCGTACGCGACAAGAATGTTGAGAAGACTGTCAGAGCCGTCATGGAGGCCGCCCGCACCGGAGACATAGGCGACGGACGCATCTTCATCATCCCTGTCGAGGACTCAATCAGAATCAGGACAGGCGAGCGCGGCGACATTGCCCTCTACAACGCTGAGCAGGAAAAATAAGGGCGCGCACCGAGAGATACAAGAGATACATAAGCTAATGAATTAACTATAAATAATTACACAGACATGATTAAGCATATCATACGACACACAAACGCATTCAGACTATTTGTGGCTCTTTTGGCAACAAGCTCCTTCTCACTGACGGCGCTGGCACAGGAGACTGCCGAAGAGACTCCGGTTCTCGACTCGGGCAACACTGCATGGATGATCACATCCACAATCCTCGTGCTTCTGATGACAATCCCTGGCATAGCCCTGTTCTATGGTGGCCTGGTAAGGCAGAAGAATATGATAAGCGTGATGATGCAGACAATGTTCATCGTGGGCGTAATCTCCATCCTCTGGGTGGCATTCGGCTATTCGTGGGCATTCGGCACAGCCACTGAGGGAACAGCAATGTTCACTTACGGAATCGGCGGATTTGACAAGGCGTTCCTCGCCGGCATCACCAAGGACACACTGACAGCCGGCAATATCCCTGAGTTCACATTCGTTATGTTCCAGTGCATGTTCGCTCTCATCACTCCGGCTCTCATCCTTGGAGCATTTGCAGAGCGCATACGTTTCAAGGGCTACATGCTCTTCATCATCCTCTGGGTCGTCCTCTCATATTTCCCTATGGCTCACTGGGTATGGGGCGGAGGCTGGGCTATGCAAGATGGTGCACTTGACTTCGCCGGTGGTACGGTCGTTCACATCAATGCAGGTATCTCTGCTCTCGTAATGGCCATAATGCTCGGCCGTCGTGAGGACATCGCACGCGGACACGCCATCCTGCCTCACAACATCACATTTGTATTCATGGGTATGGCTTTCCTGTGGCTCGGCTGGTTCGGATTCAACGCCGGCAGCGGACTCGCAGCTGACGGACTCGCATCAAACGCATTCCTCGTAACTCACGTCGCAACAGCCGTCGCTGCAACAACATGGATGCTCATCGACTGGATTGTAAACAAAAAGATGACTTGCGTAGGTGCATGTACAGGAGCCGTGGCCGGACTCGTTGCCATCACTCCGGCAGCCGGTACAGTCGACCTGTTAGGAGCATTCGTAATCGGCATTATCTCTCCAATCATCTGCTTCTTCATGGTAGCTGTCGTTAAGCCTAAGTTCAAATATGACGACGCACTTGACGCATTCGGAGTACACGGAATCGGCGGTATCGTCGGGTCAATTCTGACTGGTGTGTTCGCCACTCAGGTAATCACAGGTGAAGGTGGAGCACAAGGCGCGCTCTACGGCGACTGGAATCAGCTCTGGATTCAGATTAAGGCAACAGTCATCTGCGCACTCTACTCTGCAGTCGTAACATTCATCCTCTTCAAGATTGTTGATGCTCTCGTCGGCCTACGCGCTGAGAAACGTGAGGAAGAAGAAGGTTTGGATATCTACGAACATGGTGAATCTGCATACAACAGCTGATAACTCACCGATATGAACAGCCTCGAAAGAGGCTGTCCGCGACGGGGACCCGCAGTCTGATGCGCGTCCCCTTTTTGCGGTATAGTAAGTGCACTGTTTTTCCCGATAATCCGTGTAAACAATCCGTCAGTACCTTTCGCATGATTCCTTACAATCGTTTTATACGTGTTGTGCATACGATGACTGTAATTTAATTTAAGTTTCGCAAGTGATTTTTGTCAGTCTGGCGCCACGGCGAGCTTGTCAAAGGCCGCTTCTACTGCACTGACTTGTTGTCGTTTGATATCTATTTTATATGGATAAAGCCGTATCAGGCGTCAGTGCCCGTTGCGGCTTTATAGCTTTGAGGTCTTGTTGTTAAGGTTCTGCTCCTTTTACAGAAAAGGTGATTCTTTCGGGCCGGTATATGACTTTTTCATGCCGCCGCAGTCTATGACAATCTTATGAATTATCATACCCGGGTCTTTGGCATAAATACGAAGAGTGTGCTGGCCTGGTTTTGCCGGAGCAAACTTGGTGTAGTTCACGGCACTGTTTCTCAAAACGTTTCTGGCCCATTCGTTGGAATATTCCTTCGGATTGTTGCTTTGTATGGCAATCTTCTGATTGTCTATCTGTATGCCGTATTCAGTACCGTGCATCTTGTCTTTCGGGAAGAGAGGCAGCATGTATGTCACCACGGTTAACGAATCAGTGCTGTCTGTGTGGAAATCATATTCCACAAACGAGTCTTCGCCATCATCATATTTTGCGTTTCCGAGCTGCAGTGCAGAGTTTGTGTATCCGAGTCCGTTAATATTTTGGAATACAATGTTGCCGTTCTCAGTCTTGCGCTGGTATTTTGTCGGAACTATGGATACGACGCCGTTCTCTTCAACATACCCGTAGGCTTCCTTTTTCTTGCGTATAGCTTTTACGCCTACTTTCCATTTCTGTTTTCCGCCTTTCACAACGATTTCACCTTCCAGGTCTCTCTCGTTGCCGCATTTGCTCCAGTCTATGGATACCCATATACGCTCCTGTGTGTCTGTCGTGCCGCCGTCAATGTTGAGCCTTATCCATTTTTTATCGGCTTTAGCCGACCATGTCATCGGCGTGCTGCATTTGTTGTACACGTCTATGTAGTGCTTGCGGTCCGATGTTTCGTAGAAACACGGCAAGTAGATTCCTTCGGTGCCGGCTCTTCCTCCGTCAACAAATACTCCCATGTCGGCCTTGTCTGTCAGCTCGATATGTTTTGTCGGAGCATACTTTTTCTTTGGCACGAATCCTGGGGCTGTGATGATTCCGTCCCATTTGCCGTCCTTAAGGTTGTTGAACTTTTCTGTGATGTCCGCAACACTGTCGTGATAAGCAACAGCTCTGTCTGCAAGCAGGTTTGTCATTGCTCGTCCCTGAGTTGCATACCATCTGTTCTGCTGTGCTGTGAGCATTTCCATATTGTAGAAATATGATGCTTTTACAGGATAGTACAGAAGTTCGAAAAATGCAGGTCTCAGTTCTTCGGACAGCTTGCTCATGATTTTGTCTGTGCGTCCCGCAATGTCGACATATTCCTCCATTCTGTTTTCTGCTTCCCTGTAGTTTGCGAATGAGAATTCAGTATCTTTAATCTTTGTATCCGCAAAAAGACTATTCCATCTCCAGTCCCATGTCATATATTCCGGTTTGCGTTCAAAAGCAAGATGGTAGTAGCGGTCGAGGATATATGCAAACTCCTCTTCGTAGTCTTTACCGAATATTGAAGCCAGGAAATCTGCGTTATGTTCGTTCACATTTTCAAATGTGAAACTGTCGAAATCCCAAGCCATGTCGAGGAATAGCTGCACGCCAAGTTCGCCTGGCTTTATGTCGCCTGCATTCAGAAGCCAGTATCTGTCTGCGCCGAGCGACCATGCCTTCTGCATTTCTGCATACATCAGTGCCGGAGAAGTAGTGTTCAACCAGAGATAGTCGTTCGGCCAACCAAGATATGAAATGTGGTAGTACACTCCTGAACCTCCTTCGCGTTTCCTTTCATCGGCATTGCTGAGTTTCTTTATGTATCCGTAGTTGTCGTCCGGCCATACGATTGTGATGTCTTCCGGAACCTTGAGACCTTTTTCATATATGTCGAGTACTTCCTTGTAAGGAACGAATATCTGTGGAATTTCTTCAATCGGCTTGTCTATATGTTTTTTAAGAATGCCTCTCTGGCTTTCGATAGCACTGCCTAGGAGCTGGAATTTTTCTTCCATGCTTCCCTTCATGCCAGAGTCGTGTTTGCCTCTCAGCGCGATGGTGTATATGTTTTCCTTTTTCCCTGCCTGAGCGACACGTTCGTCAAGTACCTTGTCTATTTCACTGCGATTGGTCCTGTAGTCCCATTCTCCATGTACTTTTTCATCCCATTCGCTGGCGTTGTTGTACATAAGCGGTTCGCAGTGGCTCGTCGTCATCATTACGCCGTATTTGTCCGCCGTTTCCATGTTGCCGGCTACGGTGTAGAATGCTTTTGTACACTCGTGCATGGCTGGAGCCACCATGTTGGCTTTGAGTCTGAGCATGAGTTCAAACACTTTTTCATACGTGTTTGGTCCGATGTCGCCTACTGTTTTATCCATGTTCTTTCCTGCCCATGGATGCAGACCCCAGTCTTCATCGTTTATGAATATTCCTCTATACTTCACCGACGGGCTCTTCGATATGTAGTTCGTTTTCTGTAGATACAGCTGCGATTGTTTCTTTACCGGCACGTCACTCCAGAAATGCCATGGTGAAACACCTATGGCTTTGCACACTGTGGTAATGCCGTAGGCTGTTCCTCTTTTGTCGCTGCCGGCAATTACAAGAGCCTTGTCAACACCGTCAAACGGATTTTCCACTGTTTTTATAATGAATCTTTCCCATTGTCCGGCAATGGTGTCGGTGTTCAGTTTTCCCGATTTTTCGAGCATGTCTATGAAGTGGCTTTTGCCTATGGTTCCTGCAACAATCAGGCTTTTGGCCTTTTGCGGGATGCTGTGTATAATAGGCATGTCTGCATCGGTTGTCCGCTTTATGTCCTCAGCCAGCATTCCGACGGCTGTGCCGACCGGCCTGAAGTCGTTCCGGTCGTATAATATTGATGCCGATTCCCTGCCGCATGTAACGACTGGAAACGATGTTTCCCAGGTGAATTTCCCTTTGTTCACTTCAATTTGAGCAAAAGCACTTTGTGCCAGCACGGTCGTCAAAATCAAGAAAAACTTTTTCATAGTATTTCTATTGTTGTTTGGTCGTGTTTCGTGTATAATATCTACACTGCAAAAATAATATCTATAATTCATGTATTTGTACTTATTTTTTGCTTAAAGTGTGCATATATTTGCATTTGTGTATTTAAGCAAAAATAACAGCAGATGAGAATATTGAAAGAACAGCTGTGCATAAGCCATCATAATCCGATAAGAGCGAGAACCTACGATTATCCTAAATTTACATACCCGTGGCACTGTCATGGTGAATATGAATTGATATATGTAGAGAACGGATCGGGCAAATGCCTCATTGGCGATAGTGCCGTCGACTACAGCGACCGTTCTCTTCTGATATTCGGTTCGGCTCTTCCTCACTGTATGCAGAACGACTCTTCCTATGACCGCGGATTGCGCCGAGTAGATGGAGTAATTGTGCAGTTTGAAAAGGATTTCATGCAATATTCTTTTTCAAACTATGTGCAGTTTGCACAGATAAATTCACTGCTTGCCGAATCTTGCCGCGGAATCTGTATTGATGTGGCATCGCATGATGAGATACGCAGAAAGGTACTCGGTATGCCGAATGCAAAAGGTTTCCGTCAGATTATAGATTTGCTTGAACTTCTGCAGATGCTTGCAGAATTGCCGGCAAGAACTGTTGTCGCTTCTGCTCATTGCGGGCAGTTACCGTCAGAACAGAGTGATGCCAAATTGGAAAAGGTTATGTCGTATATCAGCCACCGATATACGAAACGGATAAATCTTGATGATATAGCGTCGTGCGCAGCTATGAATCCGTCTGCGTTTTGCCGATATTTTCATGAAAAGACGGGCAAGACGTTGAGCCGTCACATTGCAGACATGCGGATTGGTTATGCCTGTCGCCTATTGGCAGACGGCAATCTCAGCATATCTCAAATTGGTCTTGAATGCGGTTTTGAATCTGCTTCCGGATTCAACCGTACATTTTTGAGAATAACAGGTATGACACCTACGGAATACAGAACACGTCTGCTGAAGAGATGATATTTTGCTTTATCTAGGGTGGAATGATGTAGATAAAACGGATATAAAAGGAAGAGCTTCAGGCCGGAAACACAAGGGTATAAATAATTATTAGCCTGAAGCTCTTACCGAACAACCAAACTTATTCCTCACAATGTTTGTCTCCTGCAAAGTAAATGAAGATAAATACGTGGAAAAATGGATATTTTTACTATCACATGTAATATTTTTCTTTTTTTGTTTGCAGGTGCCTGCCGGTATTAGGTATTTCAAAAATCAGCCTCCGCCGTATTTCTTCCATACATCCACCAGCATGCGCAGGTGAGGAAATTCATATTCGAAATAGTCGCTGAAATAATTTAGGCCGAGGTTGCTTTCAATCTGTCCTATCGTCCACGGCTTGCCCACGCCTGTCGTTACGTCTGGCTCCTTGTCGGCATTTATCAGAAACAGATATACCAATCGTCGTTCGCCCATTCTTTCATAGATATATTTCATGCAGAATCTCAACGACTTCAGGTCTGCACCGTGCACACGGCTGAAAGCCCTGCCGATGCATTTGTCAATTGTTTCGCGAAGCCCCATTTCGGCCTCGCAGGGAATGTCCACCTTTCCCGCTTCGTGGTCATTCTTACCCCAGCGCCCGCACAGCCAGATTTTCTGCTTGTACAGGCAAACGATTCTCACCACCTTGTTCAGCGATGGGACGGGAATGTTCAGTTTAGGCATATTTGTACATCCAACCATAGGCAAAGCACTTTAAAATCTGTTGCAATAAATCCTGAAATATGACACATCTTGACAGCGCGGTCTTCACTATGTGCCGCGCTGAATATTTTATAGAATATGAGTACGCAATTCTATATATTCAACAAACCAAAACTGTAAGATGTTCATTCACTTAAGTTAAAAAGATACATGGCTTTATCTTTCTTTCTGTGAAGCTTTTTCAACAGTCTGTTCTCGGGCATTTGAATGCTTGCGCGAGCGCTCGGAAAGTTTATCGCGGGCGCTCGGAAGGTTTATTATGAGCGCTCAGAGATGGTGTTGCGAGCGCTCGCATTTATTTTATCTTTATTAATTTTGCAGGTCTTCATACCGTGCAGATTTGTAAAGTCGTTCAGACTTTGTGTCTAATTTTATAGCTTTAGAAAGAATAAAGTGTGCGAAATGTTAAAAGATAGTAGTTTTCATTATCTTTTAATGATAAAATTATGCCTAAATGTTTTTTTTGTTAAATTGGGCGCAAGATGTAAAATGCCTGATGAAGCCTGTATGAAAAACATTTACAAATAAGTGAATATTGTGAAATTCGCTTTCACTTTTTGAGACTGTAATCTGGCTCATTGTTTAATAAATAAGCGTCTGTTATTTTGGGGCGTCATTAAAATCTCCTATGATATGAAAAACATAATTTTGTTGATACTGCTTTTGATTCCGTTTGCAGGCCTACGGTCGCAGACAATACGAGGTAGGGTAGTTGATGCTTTCACTTATGAAAAGCTTGATTCTGTCACTGTCGCTTATGTAGACAAGAACGACAGCGTGGTTCTTACGTCTAATATGAGCGGGTGGAGCAGATGGAGCTTTTATGATGATTTACCAAAGTCTGGAAAATATAAACTGGTGATAAAGACCAAAGGGTATGAAGACAAGGTTATAGAAAATGTGTCTGTAAAAGTGAGAAAGGGGCGTATGTATGTTCGGGATTTGGGACAGATACCGGTGAACAAAGAACGAACGATTATGCTTGATGAAGTTGTGGCTAAGGCAACGTTGGTGAAGATGGTGGTCAAAGGTGATACCATGGTATATAATGCCGCGGCATTTAATTTGTCGCACGGTTCTATGCTCGACAACCTGGTAAAGATGCTTCCCGGTGTTGAATTGCTCAACGGTGGCGAGATTTATGTAAACGGGCGCAAGGTGAGCAGTCTGCTGCTCAACGGTGAGGACTTCTTCAAGGGCAATCCGCGCGTAGCTTTGGAAAATCTGCCGGCATACATGGTTGATAAAATAAAGGTATATGAGAAGCAGTCGGACAGGGACATTGCATTCGGTGTGAAAAAAGAAGAACATATTTCATATCCTTTGGTGATGGATGTCAATCTCAAGCGTGAGTACCGGATAGGGTGGATTGCCAATGCAGAAGGCGGTTATGGTACGGACGACCATTATATGGGACGTGCTTTCGGATTGAGATTCTCCGACCATTCGCGTCTGACTCTTTATGCCAATATAAATGACCTCAACGACAATTCGTATTCAAATTCACAGGGCATGTGGCAGGGCGGAATCGGTTCGGGCGGCGAGACGAATACGAAGGCCGGCGGACTGGATTTGCTCATCAACGACAGGCGCAAGCGCTACAAGCTCAACAGTACGCTGACTGTCGGTCATACTAAGACGAAGAATGAGGAATATCAGTCCGACATCAGTTTCTTGGAGAACGGCAACGTGTTCGGTCGCAGTACTTCGCACTCAACCGACTATTCTCTTAAAATAAGAAGTGAAAACAAATTGGATTTGACCAACAACAATAACTGGTTTCTGACAGTCAAACCGAATGTTTCGTATGACCGTTATGACAACAGCGGTAGAACTATGGATGCAGATTTCTCTGAAGAACTCTATGAGAATTATTTCGGTGAATCGCTCGACAGCCTCTTTATATATGGTGGCGGAGGACAGTATCGGAATATCCTGATAAGTGGCGTGCGCAGTTCGTTCTGGAATAAGGGGCACGATTTCAAGGCCGATGTAGACTTTGACGGAGAATGGAAGTTTCCTTCTTTCGACAGGTTGCGCATATTCGGAGATGCGTCATACGGAAGCGGAAGTGCAGACGGACTCCGACGCACTGATATATTGAACGGCACGGACAGCAGTCTTGATGAGTTTCAGCGCCGTTTCAGCCATAACTCATCTTCTGATTACAACTATCACTTCGGTGGCAGTTATGATTATTCTGTGTCGCTTGGAAAGTCGGGCAACGGAGGAAGCAATTCCATTTCGCTGTCTCCTCAGTATGAATACAGTCAGAGCTACAATTCGGCTTCGCGTCCTTATTATATACTCGATGAGGCCGATGAATTCGGAACATGGAATATCGACAAGCTTTCTTCATCGCGAAGCATGATTCAGGAATTTATGAATGCCGAGAATTCATACTATTCTTCCAAATGGCAAATGGAGCACAAGGGAAAGCTAGCCATTAATTTCAATCATTATCACGAAGGCAAGAAGATGACGAATGATTATAAGGACATTCTTCAAATCAATTTCGACGCCAATGTCCAGCTTAGGCATAAAAGGGATAAGCTGGATTATGCCAGAAGTGAAACCGATACATTGGCATGCAGGAACAGATTCTTCGTTGAGCCTGATGCAAGATTGGAGTTTAAGGTGCAGCGCGGTCCTGTGGAAGCCGGTTATGCTTTGAACTATCGTTATTACTCGTCATCTCCCGATTTGCTGTATTCTATAGATTATCGCGACAGCTCTTCTCCTTTAATGGTCAGGGAGGGCAATCCGCTGCTTTCCGACTCGCACACGCATGTTGTGAAATTCGACTTTTGGCATCATTTCTACAAATCGAGAAGAAACAGATATATCAATGCCGATATCCAATATATGCGTATAAATGACCGGCTGTGCCAGTCCATGACGTATAATAAGATTACTGGCGTCAGGACATATCGTCCTGAAACCGTGAACGGTAATTGGAATATTGTGGCTAATCTGAATTTCAACAGACCTTCGGCAGAAAATAAGATGTTTGGAATAAGGAACAATTTCCGCGTAGCCTACTTGAATGATGTCGATATGATAAGTCTCAGCAGTGAAGAGAACAGTTTGCGCAATACTGTTAGGCAGACGACCATCGGCGATGAATTTAAGCTTGATTATCAGATTAATGGCTTGCTTTGCGGCTTAAAGGCGAATTTTTCGTACAATCATTCTGAAAGTGAACGCTTTGAAACTATGAACACGTTCAATTACAGTTACGGTCTGTCTGGTTCATATACAGTCAACCCTTGGGACATGGATTTGAGCACAGATATTTCAATGCGCAGCCGTCGCGGATATCAGGACAACTGTTTCAACACAGATGAACTGGTGTGGAACATGTCTCTGAGCAAATCAATAATGAACGGCAACCTGACATTCAAACTGAAAGCCTATGACATCCTGAATCAGATTTCAAGCGTCCGTTATGCGATAAATGCCCAAATGCAGACAGAATCATGGCATAATATGCTCGGCCGATACGTGATGCTCAGCGTGATGTATAAGTTGAATCTTGAACCTAAGAAAAAGAGATAGATTATATCTGATGCTTTTGTGGATTGCTTGTGTGGCTTATAGTGTATGTTTTTTCAACAAGCATTGAAATATTTTTACGTGCATACGACTATGTATTAACAGTGTCGTATGCACGTTTTAGTTTCTTATATGGTGGTATTGTATATATATTGACACGCGTAAAAGAGATATCCATATTCGGACACAAAAATGAACAGACTGTTCATTTTTGGACACTTATGTTCGTCTAACTTTTTGGTAATCAGTCTTGTGGTTCTTTGGCATTGTTCTTGCTTTTCATTAAGTAGTGAATGTGTCATTGCTGTTGTTGACTGATGGTTAGCCGTATATTTGTGTAGTTCTTTATGTAAATGAATTGCCAATATTTTAATGATGTTAAGTGCTTTCATTAATCTTCATTTGCAGGCATAATTATTCGCTTAATGAATTGTTGATAAGATTAACCTTTAAAATACTACAAAAGCACATGAAGAAAAATAAGATTGGGTATGCCTGCAATTACAGTGGAGGTATTTTTTTAGATTTAAGATTATGGTTCATGGTGTTGATATTCATGTCGTCTGGATTCATGTATGGACAAAGCACGAGGCCTTGGAAACTTTATGCTAGGGTATTTGATTCGTTTACTTATCAGAAAGTTGATAGTGTCTCAGTGGAAATCATGGATCGGGACAGTACAGTTTTGCATCGACTCTTGAAGGGTGACGCCGTAAGGTATGGATGGTGGAATTATTATGACAGCATAGGTTTCAGTGGCAAAAGAATTGTACGTTTCATGTCTCCAGGATATGATGATGTTTATGTGGATGTCAATTTCAGGTTCAATCGTTTGTTTAAGTCTTCTCATGATTTCGGTATTATCGAGATGCACAAGTCTTTGGCTAACGTAATAAAGCTGGAACAGGTAAATGTCAATGCAACACTGGTCAAGATGGTTGTCAAAGGAGATACTGTCGTATATAATGCGGCCGCGTTTCAGTTGTCCAGTGGCTCTATGCTCGACAAGCTTGTGGCGATGTTGCCGGGAACCGAGATTCGGCAAAACGGTGAAATCTTTGTCAACGGCAAAAAGATAAATTCGCTTCTTGTCAACGGTGAAGAGTTTTTTAAAGGGAATCCGCGTATTGCTCTTGAAAACTTGCCGGCTTATATGGTTGACAAAATAAAGGTTTATGAAAAACAACCTGATATGGAAATTGCGTTAGGCGAAAGCAAGAAAATGCATAAGACGTTCCCTCTTGTCATGGATGTAAATCTGAAGAAGCAATACAGCATCGGGTGGATTGCAAATGCTGAAGGTGGCTTTGGCACGGACAATCATTACTTAGGGCGTGCTTTCGGGTTGCGTTTCTCCAACCAGTCGCGTCTTACGCTGTTTGCCAACAGCAATGACATAAATGACAAATCTTATTCCGATTCAAGAGGAATGTGGCAGAGCGGTTCTAATCAAGACGGAGAGACACGTTCCCTGTTCGGTGGAGCGGACTTTTTGCTTAATGACAAGAAAAAGCGTTTCAAGCTCAGTTCCAATCTGCTTGCCGGACATAACAGCACTGACAATTCGGAGCATTCTTCGACTATCAATTTTTTTGATGAAGGAAGTGTTTACAGTCGCTCGCGCAGTATGTCGGAGAACAAGGAATTAAGCATTGAAAGCAAGAACAAATTTGACCTTACAAACAACAAGAATGCGTTTTTTCTATAAAACCTAATGTGACTTATAAAAACTACGAGAGGAGCATGTATAGCTCAAGTGCAGATTTCGACAGACAGCTTCCAGAAAATTTCATTCCTGGTTATCTCGACAGCCTGTTCACTGCCGGCTCACTCGCGCAGTACAGGGAAATGCTTCTTAATGGAACTCAGAACAGCTATGGGAGTGAGGGACACAACCTGCAGGCTTCGTTTTCGGCAAACGGTACACTATCGTTCAAAAATGTTTCTGGAAAATTGAACCTGTTCGGTAGAGCCGGATACAGAGATCAGGAGAATCGCGACCTGAGACATTCGACTAATTCTACTGGCAACAGTACAGACATAGCCGAAGAGGTGCGCTTCAAGGATGCTGACAATAAAGTGCTCGATTACAGTTTTAGTGCTGATTATCTGCAAGTCATGAATCTATTCACTTTGAACCGCTCGTATATATACGTAAGGCCTTTCTACAGCTTCACACACAGCTACAGCGATAGCGACAGACCGTATTATATTCTCGATGATGCCGACTACGTAGGCGGAATACCTTCTTCTGACAAAATGATATTGCAGTATCTGGACGTGTTAAACAGCAGTCGGACTTCAAAATGGACGGATGAGCATAAAGGAGCGCTGAATATCAGTTTCGAGCATGTGGATTTCACAGACGGCAAGGAAGATTGGAATCGTCTGAAGCAATGGACTGCAGAATTGGACCTGCCGTTCAGATTTGTCACGGAGAAACTTGACTATAGCCGCGGTGCAGCCGATACGGTGGCGGGAAGAAACAAATTGCATTTTGAACCGTACTTGAAGCTTAAATATGAACGCAAGTATAATGATACGGACAGAAAGTCAATAGAACTTTCCTACAAATTGTATTCTTCTGCTCCAGACTTGATTTATAGTGCTGGTTATTACGACGGCACTGACCCATTGACTGTACGTGAGGGTAATTCCGACCTCAGCGATTCGCGTACTCATGATGCACGCCTGTCTTATAGATTCATGAAAAATACTTCAAAAGGCCGATACAGAAATATTTATGCCGATTTGAATTATGTCTTGTGGGAGGATTTGCTGTGTCAGTCCATGACATATAATGTCCGTACAGGTGTCCGTACTTATAAACCCAATACTATCAATGGAAATTGGAGAATAAATTCGTCTTTCACTTATGACCAGCCTTCTTCAAGTGTCAAGACTTTCGGATTCAGGACGCGTACAGGACTTGGCTATCGCAACAGTGCAGACTACATAAGTCTCAGCGGAACGGAAAATAGTACGAAAAATACAGTCAGAACCATTTCTGCATCGGAGGATTTGTATGCCACTTATCAGTTTGTCGGCGGAAATGTGCATGCCAACTTCAGAGTTGACTACAGCAATATGCAAAGTGACAGATTTAAGGCTATGAACTTGTTTAATTACAATTATGGACTGGGAGGAAGTTATTTCATGCGTCAGTTGGATATGAATATTTCTACTGACTTATATGTGACCAGCAGGCGTGGCTATGAAGACGGCAGTTTCAATACAAATGAGTTTGTATGGAATGCTTCTATCGACAAATCCATATTGAACGGCAGACTTACATTCAGACTTAAGGCTTATGATATTCTGAATCAGATTTCGAGCGTGCAATACGTGGTCAATGCTCAAATGCAGAGAGAAATGTGGCGCAACAAGCTCGGTCGATACGTGATGCTCAGTGTGATGTACAAGCTGAATATCGAACCGAAGAAAAAGTGAAATTTGCATTTCATCCTGTAAAGAATCCGTATTTGCGATGAGGAATTGTAAAACTTACGGTTTGCTGATGCTCTGTGTCTGTGATTTTTGTATTTTTGTGACTGATGTGCATGTTGGGCGTGTTTTCGGTTGACGTGCACTTATGTTGACACTTAATATAAAAACACACTTGATGATTTATGATTGGACTTAAGAGAAATCTGTTTCTGCTTTCTGCCATGTCGGTATGTGCCTGTGCTTTCGGACAGGAGAAGATACTGACTGTTGAGGTGGAAAACGGATGGAAAAATGGAAAGACTGATGAGCCTGTTGTAATCAGGTTGGATGGAGTGAAAGGCTTGGACTTTGTTGTGCGTTCGGCCGACGTGACTGATGCGAAAGGGGAGAGGCTGGCTTATCAGCTGGACGATATGGATGGCGACATGAAGGCTGACGAACTGGTGTTCCTTACAAATATAGGAGCGAAAGAAAAGCAGACTTTCAAACTGAAACTTTCGGCAAGTGCACGAAAAGAGAATTTTACTCCACGCGTTTATGCGGATATAAAACTCAATGACAAGGCTGACAGGTATCCAAAGGTTACATCGATAGAAATTCCGCAGGGCAGTTATGTGTACAGTGATATCTACCATCACGGTGCAGCTTTCGAGTCGGAACTGACTGCATACAGAATATATATAGATGAACGTCAGAATATAGACCTATACGGAAAGTATTACCGCAGGCTGGAACTTGAAAAGACAGGCTTTTACTCTTCGCCAGAATTGCAGAAAGAACGTTACGGCAATGACGTTTTGTGGGCCGGTGGCAGTATCGGATGCGGTTCGTTTAAGGGCTGGAACGGAAAAACGCCTGTAAATTTGGACAGTGTGGCAGTGAGAGGACAGCGAATCATAGCTTCTGGACCACTGCGCACGGTTGTTGAAGTGAAGGATATGGGTTGGCAGTATGGTGACGGAGAACCTCTCAATATGAAGGAATACTTGATACAGTATGCCGGACATAGAGAATGCGAGGTCAGTGTTACATTTGATGCTCCGCTTGGAAATCAGGTGTTCTGTACCGGAGTGCAGAAAGTCGGTGCCACACCGAAAGGTACTGTGAGAAAAGACGGACTGGCCTATTCTTGGGGAAGCGACTATCCGGATATGGGCATGAAGGACCAGTATCCGCCAGAAGCAATAGGATTGGGTGTCTATGTTCCTGAGGAATATATAAAGAAAACAGTAGAAGATGATTTGAACTATCTGTTTGTTGTAGGCGCTGAAGGAAAGACCGCTATGAAATATTATGTGACTTTCTGTGCCGACAAGGAAAAAGACGGATTCCACTCGGCTGAGGCTTGGTTTGGCTCCATGGATTCGTGGAAAGACGGATTGGACCATCCGGTTGAGGTACGTTTGAAATGAAACGGATAAAAAAGCATACGTTTCCATATAATAAAATGTAAGTACGAGCGTTTGTCTCTATGTAAGAACATAAAGCCGATGCCTATGAAACATTTTACGCAAAGAAGTGGGAATGAAAAAGGGAAAACGACTCTCAAGGTCGTCAAGAAACCGAAACTTCATGCCGGTGAGGACTCTATATTTCTGATAAGGCTTTTTGCCCGTGCCTGTCAGGTAGGAACGGTAGGTAAGGAAAGCCTTTCGGCAATGTGAGCCGGCGGGGAATAGGTGCGGAAGAATAGACTGTCCGCCATGCAGTGTGCATGGGCGGACAGGTTTTTTTGTGGATGTGCTTCATGTCTACGTATTTGAGTATATGAAGTATGGAATACATGTTTAATTCAAAGAACTGAACATTGGAAGCTAAATCATTTATTGAACTGTGGAAGCGCCATCCAAAGGTTAAGGCGCTGGGCGCGGCTCTGGCCGACAGTTCGTTAAGACATATACATGCGCGCGGACTGACCGGGTCGTCAGCTCCTTTGGCGTTCTCGGCTCTGGATTCTGCTGTCGGCGGAACATATCTTTTTGTTCTCAACGACTTGGAGGATGCAGGTTATTTCTATCATGATATGGTGCAGATGGTCGGCGACGGAAATGTGTTGTTTTTTCCGTCGTCGTACAAGCGTGCCATGAAATACAATCAGAAAGATTCTGCAAACGAGATTCTGCGTACGGAAGTGCTCAGTCGATTGGCTGGGGAGAATGGCCGACGGCTGTATGTCGTCACTTATCCTGATGCAATGGTAGAGAAGGTTGCTTCGAAGTCTTCTCTCAAGGAGAATACCTTAAACCTGCATGTCGGTGAGGCTTACGATGTGACAGATTTGGAGAAAAGGCTGATAAGTCTTGGATTCTGTCGGACAGACTATGTGTATGAACCTGGACAGTTTGCGATAAGAGGTTCGATACTCGACGTCTATTCTTTTTCTTCAGAGTGTCCGTATCGTATAGATTTCTTCGGCGACGATATCGACAGCATAAGAACATTTGAGGTGCAGAGCCAGTTGTCAACTGGCAAGGCTGATTCGGTGGCCATTGTGCCGGAACTGCATGCCGAAAGTGACGGATATGAAGCTTTTACCGGATTTCTGCCTGAAAACGCAGTCGTTGTGGTGCGCGACCTTGCTTTCGTTTGTGACAAGGCTTCACGAATGTACGATGAAGGGTTCTCTGCACAGGCTTTGGCTGAAGAAAAGGCTAATCTGGAGACTCAGAAGCATAAGGGCGTGAAGGCCGTATCATCTTTGGCTGAGGACTATGACGGAAGCGACAGGTCGGCCAAGGCCATAAGGGACAAGATGATGCTCGACGGCGAGAGTTTCGCTCGCGGTCTTTCTGCTTTCAGGCGTGTCGAGATAGGTGCGACGCCTTCGGGGACACCGGATGCGACAGTGGAATTTGCGGTTTCTCCGCAACCGTCATTCCATAAGAATTTCGACTTGGTGAGCAAAGACTTTCATGCTTTCATTGAACAGGGGTACAAACTTTATATTCTTGCAGACAGTTCGAAGCAGACTGACCGTCTGAAGGATATATTCGACGAAATGGGTCGTGGCGAAAAGGCTGAGGCGGACAAGAAAGGCGAGAATTATGTACCTATAACATTTGTACCAGTTGACAAGACCGTACACAGCGGTTTCTCGGATAAGGATGTGAAGTCCTGCATTTTTACTGACCATCAGATTTTCGACAGGTTCCACAAATATAATCTCAAGAGCGACAAGGCGCGAAGCGGAAAAGTGGCGCTGACACTCAAGGAACTGAGCCAGTTTGAGATTGGCGACTATGTGGTGCATATAGACCACGGTGTCGGTCGTTTCGGCGGTCTTGTGAGGATACCAAACAACGGTACCGAGCAGGAGATGATAAAGATTATATATCAGAACGACGATGTGGTGTATGTGTCTATCCATTCGCTTCATAAGGTTTCAAAGTATCGCGGACGCGACGGCGAACCTCCGCGTCTGAACAAGCTGGGAACAGGTGCTTGGGAGCGGATGAAGGACCGCGTAAAGACGAAGGTCAAGGATATTGCCCGCGATTTGATAAAGCTGTATGCGCAGAGACGTGAGGAGAAGGGATTTGCCTTCAGTCCTGACAGTTATATGCAACACGAACTTGAGGCAAGCTTCATATACGAAGACACGCCCGACCAGCTCAAGGCTACACAGGAAGTCAAGGCCGACATGGAGAAGGACAGGCCTATGGACAGACTTGTGTGCGGTGATGTGGGATTCGGCAAGACAGAAGTTGCAATCAGAGCGGCATTCAAGGCTGCATCTGACGGCAAGCAAGTGGCTGTGATGGTGCCTACGACGGTACTGGCCTATCAGCACTACAAAACATTCTCATCGCGCTTGAAGGATTTCCCTGTAAGAGTGGAATATCTGAGTCGTGCGAGGTCGTCGAAAGACTTGAAAGAAGTTCTGAAGGATTTGGCCGACGGCAAGATAGATATAATTGTCGGTACACATAAGCTGATAGGCAAGACCGTGAAATTCAAGGATTTGGGATTGCTGATAATCGATGAGGAACAGAAGTTCGGCGTTTCTGTCAAAGAGAAACTGAGGCAGATGAAGGTGAATGTGGACACGTTGACCATGACGGCAACGCCTATTCCGCGTACGCTTCAGTTCTCGCTTATGGGTGCAAGAGACCTTTCTGTGATACAGACTCCTCCACCTAACCGATATCCGGTACAGACGGAGATACATACGTATAGCCCTGAAGTGATAGCAGAGGCTATAAACTTCGAAATGAGCCGTAACGGTCAGGTGTTCTTCGTAAACAACAAAATCAGTAATTTGCCGGAGATTGAGAATTTGATTCACCGCACAGTGCCTGATGCAAGGGTGTGCGTCGGTCACGGACGCATGGACCCGAAGGAACTCGAAGACATTGTGTATGGATTCATGAACTATGATTATGATGTAATGTTGTCAACAACCATTGTTGAAAACGGTATTGATGTGCCGAATGCAAACACTATAATAATAAATGGCGCTCAGAACTACGGACTGAGCGACTTGCACCAGATGCGCGGACGTGTGGGACGTGGCAACAAGAAGGCTTTCTGTTATTTGCTGGCTCCTCCGCTGGCTTCGCTAAGTGATGACTCGCGCAGAAGATTGCAGGCCATAGAGAATTTCTCTGACCTTGGCTCCGGTATTCACATTGCCATGCAGGATTTGGACATCCGCGGCGCCGGCAATATGCTTGGAGCCGAGCAGAGCGGATTTATTGCCGATTTGGGTTATGAAACCTATCAAAAGGTATTGACAGAGGCTGTCAACGAACTCAAGGAGACTGAGTTTGCCGGTTTGTACGAGGAAAAGGATGTTCCTGATGGCGGAAAGATTGGAGGCACTACGTTTGTTGAGGAATGTACGCTCGAATGTGATTTGGACATATTCTTCCCAGAGGAGTTTGTGCCGAGCAGTACAGAGAGAATGAGCTTGTATCGTGAACTTGATTCGCTGAACGACGAACGACAACTGGCTGATTACCGACAAAGGCTCATTGACCGTTTCGGTAAGATACCTCCTCAGGCTGAGGAACTGATAAGAGTGATGCCGTTGAAATGGATAGGACGCAGATTGGGCGCGGAAAAGATTGTCATAAAGCAGGGACGTATGATTATGTATCTGGTGGCTGACAAGGAAAGCCGTTATTACAAGAGCGAAGCTTTCGACAAGGTCATTACTTATGCTTCATGGCATCCGCGGGATTGTCAACTGCGCGACGGTGACAAGCGTTCGCTTCTGGTAAATCATGTGAGCAGTATTGAACATGCATTATATGTACTCAATATGATGGAAAGCGGAAAAAAATGATTGGCGTCATGAACAAAATGATTCTGAAATGACTTATATTTGCATATACAACACACGTATTTTGAATAAAATATTATGAACGGAAGTGACAGCATTGTAATTATTCCTACATATAACGAGAAGGAAAACATTGAGAAGATTATCCGTGCGGTGTTCGCACTGGAGAAGTGTTTCCATATACTCGTCATTGATGACGGTTCGCCTGACGGCACGGCTGCGATTGTGAAGAACCTCATGGCAACGGAGTTCGGCGACAGACTTTTCATAATAGAAAGGTCTGGCAAACTTGGTCTCGGTACTGCTTACATAGCCGGATTCAAGTGGAGCATAGAAAAGAAATATGATTACATATTCGAAATGGATGCCGACTTCTCGCATGCACCGTCAGACCTTCCTCGTCTTTATGCTGCGTGTGCCGACGAGGGTTATGATGTAGCTATCGGTTCAAGATATATTTCAGGAGTAAATGTGGTCAACTGGCCGATAGGACGTGTGCTTATGTCTTATTTCGCATCAATGTATGTGAGACTTGTTACAGGATTCAAGGTACATGATACGACTGCCGGATTCAAATGCTATAAACGTCGTGTTCTGGAAACTATAGAGCTCGACAAAATCCGTTTCAAGGGATATGCATTCCAGATAGAAATGAAATATACAGCCTATAAGTGCGGATTCAAGATCAAAGAGGTGCCGGTTGTCTTTGTGAACCGTGTGGAAGGTGTTTCTAAGATGAACAGCAGTATTTTCGGCGAGGCTGTATTCGGCGTGATGCGGTTGAGACTCGACGGTTGGTTCAAGAAATATCCTCATCCGAAAGATTGAGTTTTCAACATGCATGTTGAATAATTTTATGAATTTGAGACGTCAAGTAGATACATTGCGGTGCGGAAACAGGGTTGTTCTTGTTTCCGCACCGTTTTTTTATTCGGTTGTGTGTACGTGTTTGCTTATATGTATATCTACCTTCCTAAATATTTTATTAATCATTAAAATGGAATAGGTTTTGACTAGCTTTGTTGCTTATTTTTACTATTTTTGTGGATTGAATGACAGATAAATACATTGAGGATGCAGGCTGGCATGCAGTCATGCTCCATTGTGCTGTTGCATGTGGGGAGACTGTAGATGGTGATTGGACCTGTTCTTCTTGTTGAATAGTTAAGAAAGATTACAGCATATCTGATGAAAACAATTGTAAGCAACGCAACTATCGTAAATGAAGGAAGAAGCTTTCTCGGCTCAGTAGTAGTTGAGGATGATTTTATTTCTGATGTTATTGAAGGTGAAGTTTCTGATTTTCAAGGTTATGATAATGTTATTGATGGCACGGGGATGTACCTTATGCCTGGTGTGATTGATGACCATGTGCATTTCCGTGAGCCTGGAATGACGTATAAGGCTGATATCGGCAGCGAAAGCCGTACAGCGGCGGCCGGTGGTGTTACATCTTATATGGAGATGCCTAATACCATGCCTCAGACTACTACATTGGAACTTCTGGAAGAAAAGTTCAAGTTGGCTGCATCCAAGAGTCGTGTGAACTACTCGTTCTTCTTCGGTGCAACAAATGACAATACAGATCTGCTGCCTCAGTTAGATGTGCACAGAGTGTGCGGAGTGAAGGTCTTTATGGGAAGCAGTACCGGCAATATGCTGGTTGACAGTGAGAATTCGCTGATCAAGCTGTTTGAAACTTCGCCTCTTCTCATCATGGCGCATTGTGAGGATACCGGTATTATAAAACGAAACATAGAATCGTTCAAGAAAACATATAAAGGACAGAATGATTTCCCTGTAAGGTATCATTCAAGAATAAGAGATGTTGAGGCTTGTTATGCTTCTTCGTCACTGGCTGTCAAACTTGCAAAAGAAACTGGTGCAAGGTTGCACATCGCGCATGTTTCTTCTGCTGAAGAGCTGACACTTTTCAGCAACGCTCCTATAGAGGAGAAGAAGATAACGGCAGAGGCTTGCATAGCGCATCTGATGTTTACAACTGAAGATTATGACCGTCTTGGTGCAAGAATGAAATGTAATCCGTCGGTAAAGAGTCCTAAGGACCGTGAGGCTTTGAGAGAAGCACTGACCAACGGACTGATTGACGTAGTGGCTACAGACCACGCTCCTCATCTTCTGAGTGAGAAGGAGGGCGGTGCTCTTAAAGCTATGTCGGGCATGCCGATGATACAGTTCTCGCTTGTTTCTATGCTTGCTCTTGCGGATAAGAAAGTTCTTTCTGTTGAGAGAGTTGTTGAACTGATGTGTCATAATCCTGCAAAACTTTTCAGAATTGACAGACGCGGTTTCATCAGGAAGGGCTATTATGCAGACCTTGTTCTTGTAAAGCCTAATGATCCTTGGACTGTAGTTCCTGGAGAATATTATACTAAATGCGGATGGACTCCGATGGACGGAAGAAGCTTTGACTGGAAGGTTGTACGTACTATTGTGAACGGTGTTACTGTTTATGCCGACGGACTTATTGTCGATGGTGTAAGGGGTATGGAACTTAGGTTCAATATGCAGTAATAATATGTCGGACAGGCTTATGGAATGTTCAGACAAGAAGAATCTGTATGTGGCAAGATATGCAGTGAGAGATTTGATTCCTTATATCGATTGGATGTATTTCTTTCATGCATGGGGCTTTCCTCCAAAGTTGGCTGCAGTTGCAAACATACATGGTTGTGATGCTTGCCGGGCTTCTTGGCTTGCCGGACTGGAGCTGGAAGAGCGCGGTCGTGGAGCTTCGGCTATGCAGTTGTATAAGGAGGCGGTCAGAATGCTCGATATGCTTGATGCGGATTATGGCGTCAATTGCGAATTCCGATTGTTCTCAGCCAATTCTGATGGAGATGATATCTTGGTTGAAGGAACACGTATTCCGATGCTTCGTCAGCAGATTCCAGGAAGTGACGGTTACTGCTTGTGTCTCAGTGATTTCATAAGACCGGTGGCATCTGGCATTGAAGACGGAATAGGAGTGTTTGCAACTGCAGTGGATGCGGAAATGGAGCTTCTTTATGAGAATGATGATTACCGCCGTATGCTTGTTCGGACACTGGCGGACAGACTGGCTGAGGCTTGTGCTGAGAAACTTCACGAATGCGTGAGAAAGAGTTTGTGGGGATATGCAGAAGATGAGGATTTTACTCCTGCGGAACTGCTTGCCTGCAAGTATACAGGTATACGTCCAGCTGTCGGATATCCGTGTTTGCCTGATATATCTTTGAATTTCATCTTGGACGAGCTTCTGGATTTTTCCAGA
>ULQU01045085.1_pt1 | contig 22265 bp, 17 predicted proteins | sample 1954841 | NCBI WGS metagenome assembly ULQU01 (sample SAMEA4835664, study PRJEB28245) | human gut metagenome | biome: gut microbiome; material: fecal sample | place: Denmark | collected 2008
AAGCGGTTGCAAAGGTACGCACTTTTCGGAATTCCGCAAGCTTCACGCGAAAAATTTTTCCCGATTTTTATGTAACGTGATTGTAACACGTTGGAAAGCAACAATATAGAAAGGAAGATTTTTCCGGAGGGACCGAAGGGGCCTTTACCGGGTACACATACTCTTATTCGGGCGCACGCATGCGCAATGCGCACGTGCGTGCGGAAAAGAACCTGGAATTTCCTGAAAATACCTTCATCTTCTGCAAAATTCAACTTGGAATCATACACAAAACGACTTCATCTTTTACGGAAAATGAACGCATCTTTCAAACAATACAACAAGGCGTTTGAAAAACAGAAAAAAACAAGAATAGAAATCGAAAGGACATAAAAAAAGTACAGGCATATCTAATCACTTAGACATACCTGTACACATTTAAGCGAGAGAAAGCTTATGTTAGTTTATTTATGATTGTGCGAATCAACTGTTGTATAGAATACCTGATCGGCTGCAATATTTCCTTTTGTGTTATAAGTAACCAACCTTACACTATCACCCATATAAAAATAACTTTTAGTAAGTTTCCAATTATTATCCGAAAGATTCCATGTGTAAAGATCCTTGGTTACCATGTTATTATCTTTACCATATTTCATTTCTATACGCAATGAAGGCTTATAGCCTTCGGAGGTCATCACACAGATTTCACGGACTGCAACATTACCATCGTCTGTCATCTGATCATTATAGATTTTCTTGGGAGTAGCGGCCATTGCCATAATTCCCACTAACATCATTACACATACACTTGCCATTCTTTTTATACTCAAAGTCTTCATATCGTTTAAGTTTTAAGTTTTACTTTTTTTCATCAACAACATGGCAAAGACCGTGCCACAAATTATAAATCATTGACAATCAAATAAATATAAATTCACATAGAAATATAAAGTGTATGATTTATGGACAGTAGTGTCCAATTCTTTAACAGCAGGCATAAAAAAAGCCGTCCCCTCAAAAATCGGGAGACGGCCTCTACCTATAACTATATTTACACTAACAATTATTTCAGATAATCTTTCAGACTACAATTATCCAAAGCTCGGATTCCTTCAACCACAGATTCTGCATTCAATACAGCTCCTTCCTGTGTATTGTGTACAGAGTCTGCATAATAGGATGCAGCTTTGTCTTTCCCCATAGTCTCAAACTTAACGGCCGTACGATCATTCAGATCGATAAACGGTACATTTTCCTGTCTGGCTACCTCTTCCGACCATTTGCCGTAAGTCTGGTCACAACGGTTCATCTTGTTGCCTGTCCAACGGTTGCCCGGAGTGTGTGAAAGCACAATCACATTTGCCCCCCTGGCTTTTGCCTGACGGATATACTGACGGATGTAATAACCGAAAGTATGTACTTCTTCTGTACTGCCGTCACGTTCCATAACGACCTTCTGGGTTTCATCGCCTGTTCCTTTCAACGAAGCTCTTGCACGGCCGGTATTCAAAGGTCCTCCATCATTATGGCCAAAATCAATCAAAACATAATCACCTTTTCTGATGGCTGGAAGCACACGGTCCCATAATCCGATATTTCCATAAGTACGGCTGCTTGTACCACCTAAAGCACAGTTTTCTACAGTAATACGGGATGTATCGAAATAATTCTGGAAAAAGCTTCCCCACCCCCATTTTCCATCGCTACCGTCACCGTTTCCACATTTAACCGTAGAATCACCTATCAAAAACACAACCGGAGTTTTTTCATTGATACGGCTTACACCAGCTACAAACTCCCTCGGATTACCCGGTTCGGAATAAAAAAAGATAGGATTCTTGGTCTGTTGCTCCGTCGGATAGAAATGAACGGCACTATCGTTCATGCGAGGATGCTGGTTCTTCAACAGGTTAATCATTTCGGCACCTGCCCAGATAACCGGACCGTAACCGTGGGCTGCATATACATTTACCGGGCGATAATAATAAAAAGAAGGATCATACCCCATACCGGTACCTACGCAAGTCCCTTCCACCTGTCCTTGTGCATTGATGGCAGATGCAACGGCATGCCATCCCAACTGTACTACCGGTCCATAGGCCATGGCATCAATCCATCCCTTGTTGATGGCATGAGCCATACAATATACATATATGGCAGTAGCCGACGTTTCCAGATAAGAATCATTTCTGTCTAGCAACTGATGCCAGAAACCGTCCTTGCTCTGACAAGCCGCCAATCCACGTACATGAGCCTGAAGCAATCCGATTATCTTTTCTCTGTCCGGATTGTTTTCCGGCAATACATCCAATACTTCACACATGGTGAGGATAGCCCATCCGTTGGCACGCCCCCAATGGAAAGCCGGATGGTCTTTCATTCCTTCCACCCATCCGTGACGGAACAATCCCTTTTCAGGAACAAACATACGTCCGGCAAACTGAAGTACCTGTCTTACCGCTTCCTGATAATATTTCTGTTGGTTATCGGAAGCATATCTTCCCATCAAAGCTACTGCCGGAATCCCCATAAACATATCATCGAGCCACAAAGTATTGTGATAAGGACGGTTACGTGCAAATGTACCGTCGGCCAGACGATATTCCTTATACATGATAAAGTTAAAATAATTATCTATCAAGGCCTGGAGCTTCAGATTCTTGTCTTTCATCTGTGCCTTCATCATGGCAGCACATACAGCACCGGCATCATCCAATGCATGAGGGGTAAGTATCTGCAACATCTGTGGATCGGTTGTACCATATTTCTCATATACCTGCTTGAAATATGGAGCTACTTCGGCGAGAAAATTAAACCGGTCATATACATATTTCCTATAAGCTTCATCGCCTGTAGCATCAGCAGCTGCCAGCATAGCAGAATAAGTCACACCCCATTCGTAACTTGCCAGACGGAAAGAACCGCGTTCAAGCTGGGCATTGGTATCCATCCCCGCATAATCGGTAATCACTTTTCCTGTACGTTGGTCCACAACCCGAGCCGGAGTGTTTTCTTCCAGATATTTCAATACCCTATCCATATCTTTCTTGATTTCCTCGACCGACGTTACACCATAACCCACCTTATAATCTGGCTGTAAAAGATGAAGCGGTGTATTGGAATCATTGACCACTTCCTTTTTTTTCTGAGCATTGGCTGATACTCCTAAAGAAAGGAAAGCCAATAAAGCTACATTCAATACATATTTATTCATAAATCTATATTTTTTATTTTTCACTGAACTTATAACCTCTAAAAATACCTTTCAAATCAGAACCGAAATAAAATCCCGGTTGGGTAGGTTGGTTATAGGCCACATTTTCTGTAGCTATACTGATACGGTACACCGGATCTTCCAGAAATGTATGGAAACGGTATTCGGTCGGTATAGTACTTACATACAGACGTAACGAACTGTTATCGGCAGTACGTAACAAAACCTCTTCACGCCAGTCGCCGATAATGTCTCCCTGCAAAGAAGGATTTGATTTTGTACCGTTATTTGACTCACATCCGTTGAAGGTCTTAATCACATGACAGCTCTTATTCTCCCAATCGTATTTGCTTATACGGTTTCTGTCCAACAGTTCACGCGACAAATCACCATCCCACCATACCGCCATATTATAAGACAAACCAGGAATCCGTCCATCGGCAACAAGCTCTCCTTTAAAATTACGGATTCCCCCTGATGCCAGCGACCACATTTCCACACCCGGACTCATAGGGTCTATATCAGCTGCCATACAACGGCCTACATCCGATTTATCCGGTAACTGAAATAAAATTTTTCCAGTCCGTGCATCACGGAAAGTAGATCCGTCCTTCTTGTTTTCATGGCAGGCCCAAACCTGCAATTCAGGTTTTTCTGGATCAAACTGAGTGAGATGCATGGCATCACCATGTCCTAAACGAGTGGTATATAATCCTTCACCGGTATTGTCAATAGTACACGAACCATAAACTATTTCATCACACCCGTCACCGTCTACATCAGCTACACGAAGATTGTGATTACCTTGTCCGGCAAAATCCTTGCAACCTTCATTATCACTGTCGAATACCCAACGGTTTGTCAGTTCCTTCCCATTCCAGTCGAAAGCAGCCAGAACGGTCCAGGTATAGTACCCTCTGCACATCACTACACTAGGATGTACTCCATCCAGATAAGCCACACAGGCCAGGAAACGGTCGGCACGGTTGGCACGGTCGTCTCCCCATTTTTTCAGTTCGCCACGCGGAGGTATATAATCGACAGTAGCCAAAGCTTCTCCTGTCAATCCACTGAAAACGGTAAGATATTCATTACCTTTAAGTATACGTCCCTGGTTACGGGGAACAGTCGGAATCCTTCTCCGGCGGGGAGCATTGCTATCCTTAAAGCGCTCCTCCAGTCTCTTCTTTTCCATATCAGTCAGAGGTTTTCCGGTTTCACGGTTATCGGCAGCAGCATCACCTATCACATTACCCTTTCCGTCGATTGTCCCGTCGGCTGTCTTCATTACGATTTCCGACTTACCGTCACCGTCAAGATCATATACCATAAACTGAGTATAATGTGCACCGGCACGTATATTTTTTCCCAAATCGATTCTCCATAACTTTTCTCCGGTAAGACGGTAACAGTCTATATAAACATTACCTGTATAACCGTCATGCGAATTGTCGTGTGCATTCGACGGATCCCATTTCAATATAATCTCATAATTACCGTCACCGTCTACATCACCTACCGAAGCATCGTTCGGCGAATAGGAATACTTTTCACCCGACGGAGTAACACTGTCTGCAGGACGGTCCAACGGAATATCAATATAACCTTCCGGAGCATTCTGTGGTAAAGTATAACTGCCTTCAATTCCTTTTTCGACTCCATCCACTACAGCCTTCACTGTATAGACAACCGCTCCATTCCCTTGATAGGAATCTTTATAAAACGTTCCCGTTCCAGACGGAACCTCAGCTATCTTTTTCCCGTCACGGTAAATATTGAATGTCGTTTCCATCGGATCAGATGAAAGATATCTCCATGAAAGTGCAACATTACCCGCATCTTCTCTCACAGCAACTACTCCACGACCTAATTTATCACGCTGTAATTTTGTAAAATCATAACTGGTCTGTGCCCAACCGGCAATGCCTACACTACATGCCACCAACGCCATCAACCATTTCCTGTGTGTTTTCATATCTTTTCCTGATTATTTTATATTTTCCACAAACTCCTGTTCACCGTCGACATAAATATTCTGAAAACGGATATTACGGACATCATCAGTTACAAAAAGCGGACGTCCGTCTGGTTTTTCATAATAAAAATAGATATTGTTGAATGAGATATTCCTTGCATGACGTACAAAGAAACCTTTAGCCGGCATAATAGTTCCAAACAGAGCCGGTTCGGGATAACCCTTCTCTTTTTCGGGGACAATGATTTTACCGTCTTCGGCCGTAAAGCCTCCCTTATAATAGAGATGAATGTCATCAAAACTTACATCTTCAATAATTCCGTCTGGTATTCCACTGATAATGGAAGAAAAACTGGAATCTACATTATAGGCATTGATATGGCTGATACGGATACGCCTCAACGCTCCTACCGGAGTACCCTCCGGACTACGCAGACGGGCACCCAGACGTAAAAATATAGCCGAGTTTACAATATCACGCATTGTAATGTTACTGATTACCACATCTTCCAGCCTACCGCCGTCGACCGTTTCCAAAGCCAACCCCCGGCAATGCTCGAAAATACAGTTGGTAATGGCAACATTCCTGAATCCACCGCTTGATTCCGTACCGAACTTGATACGGCCCGTACGGAAATCATGGTCGGGAGCCTGAGGCTCATCCAATCCCCAAGAAGCATCGATCATAGTTCCACGGTCATAACCGCTTACATAACAGTCGGAAATAGTAACATTTTCGGTATCCTTGAAATACCCAAGTGCATAGGAGGCTTTCAATACAATCGCGTCATCCCAAGGTGCATTGACACTACATTTACTGATGCGCACGTTCTTACAACAGTCAATATCAAAACCATCACGGTTAGTATCCACTTTCAGATTATCTATGGTCAGATTCTCCACTCCGGTTGCCAGCAAAGCAAAATGCCCACCTTGCAACATAGAAAAATCCTTTAAAGTAACATTGGTACATTCTTTCAGACTGATGGCCTTGTTTCCCATACCGGCACGCCGGCTGGCTTCCCGGGTAAGACCTTTACCGTAAATCATACCCGGACCACTGATAGTGATATCATCCAAACCTATACCCCAAATCAACGAATTCTTCCAATGGCTGTGTCCGAAATCCTGATAAGCATTATATTCATTAGGCTCGGCCACATCATAACCTTCATCTGCTGTTGGGAAAGCTCCCACAATAGAAGCTCCCTGTTCCAGATAAAGATGGATATGACTGGCCAGACGGATAGAATAACAGGCATACTCACCTGCCGGAATATAAACGGTACCACCACCTTCGGAAGAAGCTTGTTCTATAGCTTTATTGATAGCATAGGAGTCAATCTGTTTACCATTTCCTTCCGCCCCGAAATCTTTGACATTGTATACTTTTGCTTGGAGAGATGAACTGCCAATAAGAATAAACAGACAAACAGACAAAATAACAGATACCAACTTATTCATTGCTTTTCATTTTCTTGTTTAAACAGATCGGGTAACATAAAATCGGCATAATCAGCTTCACGGTTCTGCTTATATATACAGAAATAGAGCTTTTCACCTTTCCGTAACGGACAGATACCAGCCAGAACAGGAGCATCAGTACGTTTACCGGATTCAAAGACTTCCAGCGGAGTACTCATTATCCGGCCATTACTCAAACGCATCTCAGCACCTACAGGAACTACCAGTTGGGTCACTTTCAATGCACCCGACTTTCCATGATAGACAGTAACATGAGTGCCTTCCACGTTAAATATATTGTCTTTACAAGTTTCAGGAACTATTACCTTATCGGGCTTCGGACTGTCATATCCTCCAAAAACAAATCCCAACCGGGTATTTTCCGGAAGATCCTTATTTTCCACTTCAATAATCAATCCTCTGGTTTTACTGAGAGAAAGGCAGCGTACTGAGATTTTATCTTGACTCAACAGATTGTCTTTTTCTGTCAACCAGCGACTGGTATTCCCTGTAACAATACCAAGTTTCAATGTACCCGAACCATCACTCATCGGATATGACAACTCTTCTTCCGTACCGCCAAAAACAATTCCATAAAAAAAGAAACAAAGAAATAACGTTAACAAAAATCTAAGCTTGTGCATTTCAAAAATTTAAAGTCCAACCTATGTTTTTCATTTACAGAAGCAAATATACATCTTTATAGATTCCGCCGTATAGATTTTTATACCCGCTTCCTTGATTTTTGTATAAAATATCCTGTTTCACTTCCTGAAAGAGGAAATATCTACCATCATCAGATTAAGTCTCTTTCCACCGGTAAAATGTCCCGATTGAAAAAGCAGTCTGTTACCGTCGGGACTGAAACTTGGATGTGCATGGTCGGGTTTCATCTTTGTATCAGAGGCTATCCGATGCCGTTCACCCGTAGCGACATTGATAATCCACACGTTTCCTCCGAATGTATCACCGGCCGCCCAATAATTGTCACGGCTGGCATTGCAATGCCAGAAACCACGTCCTATCAACTGGCCTTCAATGGCACGACGGTCTTTCTCCATCTCAACCTGTCCGATAACCTCTACATCGTCAGTACGGAGATTGATACGGAAAATACCACTGGCCTGCTTACGTAAACGGGGCTGGAAACCCAATACATTAAAGTATACATAATCTCTGGTAGCAAAAGTTTCATGCGTCACCCAATCCAACGGGGTTTCCTTATATAAAGGTTTGAAACCAGATCCGTCAGCTTTACAATACCACATACGTTGATGTGCATCCCCTCCCGTTTCATTACAGAACAAAATTTCATCCGGAACAAAACGACTTGCCTGTACATGTCCTACCTTGAATTCAACATCTACCACTTTTGTAACTTCGCCTGTCTTCAGATTCATTTTCCGTATTCCTCCTAAAGAAGGTTTTATCTTAACCGGCTGGTTATCTTGAGGCTTGAAAGCATTTTCTTCCATCCTCTTCTTTTCTTCTTCCGTACCTTCACGTTCTACCGCAATATAGGCGTATTCATCGTCACAACTTACGGCATATCCTCCCGGGCGTCCCATATCTTTTGGAAAAGTACCTACAAATGTCTCATAATCAGACTGTCTTTTTACTTTTCCCATATGTACATCATGAAAGAAACGATCCAGATCAAGTACATACATATTCCAATTACCATTTTCATTACGATTCATAAACATACGGTTGTCCTTATTTGCTAGGAAAGCATTTCCTAGGTCCGGTCCTTCTGTTGCCTGAATTATCTTCCCCGTCTCCATCTCTATAAAGTAAATCTGGGTAGGCCTGAACTTACGTACCTTACCATCGGGTAACCTACGTTCCATTTCCTTGTCATTCCCTCTGGACGAAGAACGGAACAATAAATATTTTCCATCAGAGGTCCACATCGGATCTGTCTGATACAAAAAACGGTCATTTCTGGCAGTATCTGTCAACACCGTTATTTCAACTCCTGTTTCTTTATCTATATACGACTGCATTTCAGAAGCCGTATAAGTTCCAAACTGCGCAAAAGCCATACAGTTTGTTCCCATGTATAAAACCATCGACAAAATAAACCTGTTCATAATCCCTATAGCATTTTATTGAGGTATCACTTCCTGCATAAAAATAGCATCCAAACTCCATAAAGCAGCTTCATTGGTGCTGATACGTTCACATTCATCCAATGGAGACGGAACTTCAGGAGGAAGAATCCGGTCAATCTTCATTTCCCGGTTACGTTTCCACAAAGCATCCCAAGTTTCAGAAGCCAGTTTCGGATCATACAGCTGCCATGCTGCATATGCAGCCAGACGTCCTATACGGAAATTACTGTAGTTCCGGTAATCACGCGCATGTTCCAACCATGCCTTATCGAATTCAGGAATATGTATCATTGACTGCATCTCATTCATGATTTCAAATCCTCCCATAATAGTCATCAGATGATTGGTATTCTTTAAACTAGGATCACCTTCATAAGTCAGCACCCCGGTAGCCGGATCGAAACCTAAAGCTTTGTTACCGGTAAAAAAACCGTTCGGCAATGCAGCTATACTTTTCATACCGGCTATAATCTTGTCACGATACACCGTATTCCGGGTACGCTCCCATTCTGTCATCCAATTGCCCGCATACGATAACCAGTCGGGTCCGATACGCAGACGTGCAGGAGCAGAACACGGGAACTTACTCCTAGGTTCGGCCAAACGCATAGGATCGAGTGTATAAAGCTTCTGTTCTGCATCTTTCACTTCAGTCATCAGATCACCGGTACGTTCATCGGTGGTGAGATAATAATAAAAACGGTTCCAGGCAGCCTGACTGATCCGTGCCTCTTTGGCTCCGCATCCCCAATGACTTACATTGTGCCGGCTTCCCAATCCGGCATTCGGACCTATATGATATACATCCACTTCAGTGGTATGACGTGTCATAGCCTCAGCCATTTTCCATATATCGGCCCTCCCTGTACGCAGGAAATTATACCATATCCACATGTTCGAAGCCAACTCCGTATTATCCCAGGCAAAACCTCCTATATCATATCTCCAAGTATGACGTATCGGATCATAGGCATGCATTACATCACCATAATTCCAAAATCCATACCATTTGTTCTGCTCGACAGCTTTCTTATAGAAGTCTATATAGCTGTCCAGACGATTTTCGACCATAGAGCAGGCATCGTTTGTCCTATTAGGTAACGACCATATACCAAATGCCTTACAATCATGTAAATAACGTGGAGTACACATCAATGGAGCCGCTTGAGATAAAAGTTTTGCCGTAGAAGAAATCCCCGACTTACCAGGATACGCATTTTGAGGAACCAGAACCAATGTACTGGTACGGGCAATACCATAAGGAGTACTCATGCCTTCCTGTACATCTTCATAACTGGCATTCAAATCGTGAGCCACCTTATCATAATGACGTAAATCCATCGCTTCCGATTCCGGACTCCAGAGCCATACAATCAAAGAAGCTTCATCCGAACGGGCATTCTGTACTTCCAATGTAGAAGGATAAGATTGCCAGAAATCCTGCAGACATACTCCTATACCTCCAGTGACATCACCGGCAAAAACATATCCTTCAGAACGGGTACCGCTATAAGTGCCGATCCATGGACTATCGTTTGTAGCCCGTTTACGGACAGTGAATGAATTATCTGTAAGTTGCGACAAACGGAAATTATCCCACGATGCCCAATGGTCAATCAAATTACGGTTCTTTTCATCAAACTCTTCATATTCGGGAATACGTTGCCCCTTCATCTGCTGCTGTTGCAACGTATTGTCGTTACCTAAGGCCAATACCCTTCGTCCCACCAACGGCTGTACCGGTTCACTCCAAACACCGCCGTCGGCACAGGCAAATGCAACATGCCGGTTATACAACGCTTCACGCATAGGAACCTGGAAACGGATACCTAACGAACGGATAAAGTCCTTATCCTGATTACCGTCATATATAAAAGAATGTATCATCTTCACCTGATCACTTCCAGCATAAAAATACATTCTCAACACAAAAGGTAACCATTCCCTACCGGAAACATCCTTATGTGTACCTTCTATCTTTACCAAAGCACGAACATTCCCGACACGCTCTACTGATACATTTTTTATCATGCTCTGATAATGATCTATATGAATTTCATCCATATTTTCACTGAAAGGTCTGTCCTGTACAGAAAGGACAAGATCGGCCTTACCACCTACTTTTGTCTTATCATAAAAGAGGCTGTCCAATATAACTCTACCCGAACGTGGAATATAGGCCGTAATAATTCCAGTCGAAATTTTCAACTGACCGGCAGTTTCTTCCACCTGCAAAGCAGAAGATGTCTTTTTCATTTTTTTCTTCTTGACAGGCATTAAAACCAGCTTATCCGTATTGGCAGGAATCACGGCGGCAACACCCGCCCATTTAACGGAACCGTCGGGCCAATAGGCTGTTGTCCAAGTATCGGAAGCCAACTGAGTACCTTGTTCTGTTTTCAGCAGAAGCTGCGTTTCCGGTTTTACTTCCCCTTGTCTGAAAGGCACCCCAAAACTTACAGCACAATCTTGGGAAGGCACATTTCCAATCCAATGTAAAGGAACTGTATTATCAACATCCTGTTGTGAATAACGGAAATTCGTAATTTTTGTACGTGACCATGTAGTCCTGAATCCAAACCATCCGGACGTCAACGGACGAGGATCATTAAAATCGACCAACAATTCTCCATCTATGTAATACCTCACTTTATTACCCTGGTTCTGGATTTTTATATGGTACCACTTGTTTGCCTTCAAAAGATGTTCCGGATCTTTATATTCCTTCAAGATAGCCGGACGTGTCTTGGCATCCTTTACACCTGCTTCATTTCCATCGTAACGACGAAAACGGGTAGTAGAATTATGGTTGCCTCCATATCCCATATAGTAAAGCTGCAAAGTATAACAATTCAAGAAAACTCCGCTACGCCATTTTTCTCTGTCCCAAATAGTAGGATATTTCGAATCGGACGCCATCCAGAAACAGTTCAAATCACTCAAACGGTCTCCCTCCCTTCCTTCTACCGCCACACAGGCATCGTATTCGATAGTGATATTACCCGACATCTTTTCTTTTCTCCATAACGTAAGTCCTTTAGGAGAAACAATCTCACAGGTATCACCTGAAAAGGATACCTTATAATCGGGAGATTCTGACTCGATTTTCCAATACTTACTAAATTTTGCTTTATCCAATCCCGAGACACTTCCGGATTGGGCTTTAAAAACCAACGGACAACATAATAACAAAACAGACAATATAAATTTGTTCATAGTCATTACAGGTTTAACTTTTTATTCACAAACATAAGCAATAATAATTTTGTAAAACCTATAATATAATACACAATCCTTGTAATATCATATAATCTAACAAAAGACAACTCGTTAGATTAAAATTAATCAGGCTATGTCCAGATAACTAAAAACAAAACTTATTATGTACTAAAGCTTGAATATAGACATAAAAAAAGGAGTACCGCTGTACTCCAACCTTTGTTAACCTTAAATCTAATACTATGAAAAACACGGTACAAAGGTACGGACTTTATTGTATTATGCAAATTTTTAAATGAAAAAACTATGTTGTATAACACATTTTAATAACTTAGAATAAAACTCTAAAAACATATTAACAACATAGTTTTTCCGAAATTACTTACAAACCTAACTTAGCTGATATATCAAGCATCTTCTGAATCGGTCTGATGGCTTTTTCCGCAACCGATTTTTCTACATTCACTTCCGGCCATTCATATTTCAATGTATTATACAGCTTCTCTAAAGTATTCAAACGCATGAAATTACATTCATTACATGCACAAGTACTGTCTTCTGGAGGAGCTGGAATAAATGTCTTTTCCGGACATTTATTACGCATTTCATATAATATACCACTTTCAGTAGCTACAATAAACGTTTTCTTTTCACTGGAAATAGCGTATTTCAACAGACCGGCAGTAGAACCCACCTTATCGGCCAACTTGGCTACAGCACCTTTACATTCCGGATGAACCAGAACGGCTGCATCGGGATACTGTTTCTTCAACTCTATGATTTTCTCTACAGAAAATTTTTCATGAACATGACAGGCACCGTTCCATAACAACATATTCCGCCCGGTTATGGAATTTATATAATTGCCCAGGTTACGGTCGGGGCCAAAAATAATCTTTTCATCAACAGGAAAGCTTTCTACAATCTGCTTGGCATTGGTTGAAGTTACGACTACATCGGTAACCGCCTTGACAGCCGCACTTGTATTCACATATGAAATCACTGTATATCCAGGATGAGCCTTGACGAATTCAGTAAATTCATCTGCCGGACAACTATCGGCCAAAGAACAGCCGGCATTCAGATCGGGAATCAACACTTTCTTGTCAGGACAAAGTATTTTAGCTGTTTCACCCATGAAATGTACTCCACACATTACAATGATGTCGGCATCGGTTTTTGATGCCCATTGGGCCAAAGCCAGACTATCGCCTATGAAATCCGCTATTTCCTGGATTTCATCCGACTGGTAAAAATGTCCGAGAATAACCGCATTCTTTTCTTTACACAATTTCTTTATTTCTGCTTTCAAATCAAGGGTCTTGTCTACCGGTTCGTCAACAAATCCCTTTGCCAACCATTCACTTCTGTTCATTATTAATAAAAATATATTTTTTCTTTTTTTAGAAAGAAATTTATGATAGTTATAATAGTCGGTTAATAGTGTTAGTAAAACTTATAACGTTTTTTTGTTTTTTCGGTTATTAATGTTTGTATTGGAGATATTAGAAAGACATTAACAGGCTTATATATTGAAAATATAAGCTTTACTTATTCTATTAACATTTTGTTTATATGTGGCAAAGTTAAAAACTTTCCAGTGATTCAATTCATTTTTTATGCTAAAAAATATGTTTAAACCATTTCTTAAACTTCTCTTGAATATTTTTGGAATGTTTGTTTTCTGTATCATATAGTGCTTTATCCGGATAAAGCAAGAAAAACTTTTCATTTTCTTTTTCTTTATTTTATACACCTTTTCAACGGTTATGAACTGGGTTATCAATATAGTTTTTATCTTTGTGCACAGAATAAAGAAAACTGCCCTATGTCGGAACTGAAAAAACTGAAAGTAACGGAAATGAACCGTCTTACCGTGGAAGAATTCAAGGAAGCGAGAAAGCTTCCTCTGGTTGTGGTACTTGATGAAGTACGTAGTCTTCATAATATAGGGGCGGTATTCCGTACTTCGGATGCATTTCTTATAAATCGTATTTATTTATGTGGCATTACAGCTACTCCTCCTCATCCGGAAATGCACAAAACAGCTTTGGGGGCGGAATATACTGTCGACTGGAAATATTGTAAAAAGGCACAAGATGCTGTAAATGAGTTGCATGATGGCGGGTATACAGTATTTGCCATTGAGCAGTGTAAAGGTAGTACGATGTTAGATGAATTACAGCTTGATCCGGCAAAAAGTTATGCTATAGTTATGGGGAATGAAGTGAAAGGAGTCCAACAGGAAGTTGTTGATATGTGTGACGGCTGCATTGAAATACCTCAATATGGAACCAAACATTCGTTGAATGTATCTGTTACTGCAGGAATTGTACTTTGGGAATTCGCTAATAGAATGATAAAGAAATGAACATGTTAATATCAATGTTTTTTATTAACATAATATACTGATATTGTTAAATGATTTATTAACAGTTCTATAGCTGACCATTTTCTACAAGTGTAACAACCCTTTCCACAAGTTTGTCATCATCTTCCGGGTGATATTCTTTTTTCAGGCTGGCCCCGAACAATGCCGCAAAAGCTTGGTAAAATCCAGCTTTCAACGGTCCCATAAATGCTCTTACCAATTCATAAGACGATTGGTTACATTCCCGGTTTACAAGTTTTATCAATAGTTTACCCTGTGAAAAGGTCAGTTTTTTCATTCGGGCGGTGTATTGTTGTTTAAGTCCTTTTTCAACCATTTTCATATGCTTTTCCCTTGCTTTTGTATTTGGAAGAGTCTCCATATATTCATAGGTTTCCAATACAGCATTCTTTATTTCTTTAGCTAAGGGAAGCGTTTTCTTTACGTCACGTACAAGTTTATTGTAATAACGTTCCTGTCTTTTGTTTTTAAATCTGAGTTTTGGGTAAATATATATGTTTTTTAGCGTTATAGAAGGTATAGTATCTCCTTGATACACACAGACCGGGACTTTATATCCTCCGAATACTTGTGTAACATTGTCCCTCTGTGCTTTTATTCCGTTAATGCATGTAACGGAAAGTAGTGTGAACAGGATTATATATACGTTGGTCTTCATATGCCGCAAAAATAAACATAATAATAATCGGATATCGGATTATACGAAAAATTAACGTATGATTTGATGTTATAAGGTAGTGAATAAAATGTTTAAAAGATTGTTAATTTGTTGTATATTAAAGAGTTGTTTTGTTATATCCATACAAGCTCAACTTGTTTGGAAGAATTTGGAAGTAAATATAGAGAATGATGAAAATCTCTCGGAACTGGAACAACAGTACGAAGAATTATCTGAGCTGGCAGAACATCCGTTCAATATTAATACTATAACTAAAGAAGAGCTGGAACAACTTCCTTTTCTGTCGGATCAACTGATAGAAAATATTCTTTATTATGTATATAAGTATGGTCCTTTGTTGTCGGAAAAAGAGTTGTTGGGGGTGGAAGGGATGGATTGGCAGACAAGAGACATACTTCAGAACTTTATATACATAGGAGATTCCGGTAAACAGCGTAACAGACTGGATATTAAAGATATTATGAAATATAACAAACAGGAGCTGGTCACAAGGGTAGATGTACCTTTTAATCAGAAAGCGGGATATGCGGATTATAGTAAGACAGTCCTGGAAGAAAGTCCTAACAAAAAATATATGGGTAATCCTGTATATCATAATATACGGTATAAGTTCCAGTATGGACAGCAGTTTTTTGTTGGTATAACGGCTGAAAAAGATTCCGGTGAACCGTTTTTTACTGCCCATAATAAAAAAGGATATGATTATTATGGATTTTATATGATGTTACAGAATGTTGCTAATTTAAAAACGTTGGTGATAGGTAACTATAAAGCCAGTTTCGGTTATGGTCTGGTCATGAATATGAATAATTTTTCGTTAGGAAAAAGTGGAATAGGAAATAATATCCGTTTTGGTAAAGGGTTTTCCAAACATGCTTCTACAGACGAGTATAATTACTTGCAAGGTCTTGGAGTAACATATAGATTGAGTAAAAGATGGGATATGTCTGCTTTCTATTCTTATAGAAAAATGGATGGCAATGCTGAAGATATGTTTATAAAGACGTTAAAAACAGATGGTTTTCATAGATTAAAAAAAGATATGGAAAAAAAGAATATGTTAAGTAACCATCTGATAGAATGTAATTTAACATATAACGGAAAATTTGTTGAATATGGATTAACAGCTGTTTATAATAAATTCAACAAGATGTTGAATCCTGATTTTCGTCCGTATAATAAGTATTACCCTAGAGGTAAGAGTTTTTTTAATGTAGGAGGATTCTATAAGTTTTTTCTGAATAGGTTTACATTTTCGGGTGAAGCCGCTATTGATAAATGTGGCAAGTTATCTATGCTTCATATTATAAGTTATTCACCAGATGTTAATAATAGAATTATTTTTATGAACAGATATTATGATGTGAAATATCAGACCTTATATGGAAATGCTTTTGGTGAGAATTCAAGGATGCAGAACGAATTAGGATTTTATTTAGGATTGGAATCCAGTATATTATCGAAAATAAAATTATCAGGTTACATAGATTTATTTCATTTTCCATATTTGAAATATAGAGTGGATCATGTTCATACTACTGGTTTCGATACTTCGGTACGGATAGATTATTCACCTATAAATTCACTGACTATGTTAATTAAATACAATTGTAAGAATAAACCGTTGAACTTTCAGTCGGATGACGGGAAAAAATATGTTTTGGCCAATTTGCGTCATCGTCTTCATAGTCAGTTTTTATATGATATGAATTCATGGTTGTCTTTAAAAACTTCTTTGGAATATATCCGTACCGGTTTTTATGGTTTGGATAAAAGTTCTGGATTTTATATATCGGAATCAGTAAAGATGGATATTCCTTCTTTTCCGTTGAAATTAGCTTTTTCATCCGCCTGGTTTTCTACTGATGATACCAGTTCAAAGATTTATATGTATGAACCAGGGATATTGTATTCGTTTTCAATGTATTCTTTTTATGGAAAAGGAAGCCGGCATGCTTTCAATTTAGTCTATGAGTGGAAAGATAAACTGTCTGTTCACACAAAGTTAGGATGGACACATTATACGGATAGAAATAAAATAGGGACTGGTTTGGAAGAAATAGATGGAAATAATAAGTTGGATTTACAATTACAGTTAAAACTAAAATGGTAAACGGATTTATTGTGTACATTTGCTGGTGTACTAAATAAAATATAGTTTATGTCAACAATTATCTATGCTTCTCCTATTTTCGGTCCTATACACAGCCGTCGTTTAGGAGTTTCGTTGGGTATAAACCTATTGCCTGGAGATGGAAAGGTATGTACCTTTGATTGTATTTATTGTGAATGTGGATATAACAAGGATCATCGTGCCCATAGTAAATTGCCTTCCCGTGAAGAGGTACGTAAGGCTTTGGAGAAACGTTTGTCTGATATGCGTGACAATGGTCCTGTTCCGGATGTATTGACTTTTGCGGGTAATGGAGAACCTACGTCACATCCTGATTTTGCAGGTATTATAGAAGATACTTTGAAATTACGCGATATGTATTTTCCTCAGGCTAAAGTAAGTGTGTTGAGTAATTCCACTTTTATCCATAAGCCTGATGTTTTTGATGCTTTGAACAAGGTGGATAACAATATATTGAAGTTGGATACGGTAGATATTGATTATATCCGGAAAGTGGACAGACCTACAGGAGCTTATGATGTTGAAAAAATAATAGAAGGTTTGAAGGCTTTTAAAGGAAAACTGATAATTCAGACTATGTTCATGAAAGGAAAGACCGATGAGGGTGAAGATGTTGATAACACTTCCGATAAATATGTCTTACCATGGCTGGAAGTGGTAAAACAGATAGCTCCACAAAAAGTCATGATCTATACCATTGACAGGGAAACTCCAGATCATTCTTTGAAGAAAGCGACTCATGAAGAGTTGGATCGTATTGTCGGATTATTGAAAGATGCTGGATTGGATGCCAGTGCTTCCTATTGATTTATATATACTCCTCATTATCAATAACATGATAATGAGGAGTATTATTTGTTATTATTTCTTTGTCAGCTCAGTTATTTCTTTGTTGGCTACTTCAAGTGCAGCATTGATATTGCTACAAATATTTTCTTTACCTAACAACTCGTAGAATCCAGATTTTTCAAGTACTGCGTGTACTTTTTCATTTACTCCGGAAAGGATAATATGAATACCTTCTTTTTGTGACATCTGACATAGGGTGGTCAGGTTATGGATTCCAGTAGAATCAATGAAAGGAACTTTCCGCATCCGGATGATTCTGATTTTTGGGCGGTCGCCTAGGCTTGCCATTATTTCTTCGAATTTGGTAGCTATGCCAAAAAAATAAGGTCCGTTTATTTCATATACTTCCACACCTTTAGGTACAATAAGATGTTCTTCATGTACTTCCATATCCGATTCTTTATTCGGATCTATTTCATCTGTAATAACAGAGATTTCTGTAGTTTCCATGACACGTTTCATGAACAATACGCAAGCTATAACCAGTCCCACTTCAATGGCTACAGTAAGGTCGAATATGACAGTAAGGAAAAAAGTCATAAGCAATACAACTACATCTGATTTAGGGTTGTTCAATAGTCCTTTGAAAACTCTCCATCCACTCATATTGTACGATACGATTACCAATACACCTGCCAGGCATGCCATTGGAATGTATTGTGCCAGCGGCATCAGAAATAGAAGTATGAGTAATAACACTACTGCATGAACAATACCTGCTATCGGTGATTTTCCACCATTGTTGATATTGGTCATAGTACGTGCGATAGCACCTGTTGCAGGAATTCCTCCAAAAATAGGAGAAACGAAATTAGCTATTCCTTGTGCTATCAATTCAGTATTTGAATCGTGGCGGTCGCCTATTACACCATCGGCAACTGTCGCTGAAAGTAAGGATTCTATAGCTCCCAGTACTGCAATGGTAATTGCTACAGGGAACAGATTCTTGATTGCTTCCCAATCAAGTGCTGGAACAGTTGCTTCCGGTAATTGTGATTTGATTCTGAAACGGTCACCTATAGTATCGATGCTGGTAATTCCGCCATATTCTTTCATAAGATAGACAGCAAGGGTTACCAGGATAATGGCTACCAGCGAACCTGGAATTTTCTTGGAAAATTTAGGGGTTATAGCAATGATAAGGATACTGGCTAGGCTTACAATGGCATTCCACCAATTGACCGTATCGAAATGATGGAAATAAAGAATCCATTTTCCGATAAAGTCACCAGGTATTTTTTCTCCATTGAATTGAAGGCCGAATATATCTGCTATCTGCGTGGTAAAAATTGTGACAGCGATACCGCTAGTGAATCCTATAATGATAGGATAAGGAATAAATTTAATGATGGTACCCAGTTTGAATACTCCCAATAATACAAGAAGAATTCCTGCCATCATAGTTGCAACCATTAGTCCGTCTATTCCATATTGTTGGATTATACCGTAGATAATTACGATAAAAGCTCCGGTAGGTCCACCTATCTGGACCTTACTTCCTCCTAAAAATGAAATGATAAAACCTGCTATGATAGCTGTGATAATACCTTTTTCCGGACTTACTCCGGAAGCGATTCCAAAAGCAATTGCTAATGGAAGTGCTACAATACCTACAATAATACCGGCCATTAAGTCGGTCATGAAGTCTGCTTTAGTGTAGTTTTTTAATGTAGTGACTAGTTTGGGCCTGAATTCCAATCCTTTCATATTAATAAAAATCCTATAAATAATAAAAATAAGTGCAAAAATACATAATTTGATGGATATGATAATAATAAATAAGGTTATATTAATATAGTTAGAGCAATTTCTTTAAATATTCTTAATTACATAATTGTAATTATTGCAAATACAAATTAATTATTATATTTGTAACATCAATAAAGAAACTACGATGTTTAACCCGATAACAGCTGACAATTATGGAAAAAAGTTTAAAAGGAACAAGAACGGAAAAGAATCTGGCAATTTCATTTGCAGGTGAGTCACAGGCTAGAAACCGTTATACGTATTTTGCAAGTGTAGCTAAGAAAGAAGGCTATGAACAGATTTCAGCAATCTTTACAGAAACGGCCGATCAGGAGAAAGAGCATGCTAAACGGATGTTCAAATGGTTGGAAGGTGGTATGGTAGAAATCACGGCTAGTTATCCTGCCGGGGTGATTGGTACTACTCTAGAAAATTTGAAGGCTGCGGCTGCCGGAGAAAATGAAGAATGGAGTATGGATTATCCTAAATTTGCTGATATTGCCGATGAGGAAGGATTTCCTGCCATTGCAAAAATGTACCGTGAAATTGCTGTAGCAGAAAAAGGACATGAAGAGAGATATTTGGCTTTCGTAAAGAATATAGAAGATGGAAAAGTCTTTAAGAAAGATGTGGAAGTTGTATGGCAATGCCGTAATTGCGGTTATCTCTATGTAGGTACAGAAGCTCCTGAAATTTGTCCTGCATGCCTTCATCCGCAGGCTTATTTTGAAGTGAAAAAGAATAATTACTGATAATAATTGTTTTGTAGATATATGCAGGATATCTGGTGTGGTCATATTTCTTTAATGATATTTTCCATATCCAGATATTCTGCTTTTTCATAAAATCCGGATGGAGTATTGAATTAGGTATAGACTTTAAAAAATTCTTGTTATGAAAATAAAATCGATTATTGGTCGTGAAATACTGGATTCACGAGGTAATCCTACTGTAGAAGTGGAGGTTAAATTGGACTCTGGTGTGATAGGCCGTGCTTCTGTACCCTCTGGAGCTTCTACTGGTGAACATGAAGCATTGGAACTTCGTGATAAGGATCCGAAGCGTTATGGTGGAAAAGGTGTATTGAAGGCTGTTGAAAATATCAATACTTTGATAGCTCCGGCATTATGTGGTTGGTCGGTTCTGGAGCAGCGTGCCATTGATAAGAAAATGATAGAAATGGATGGTACGAATACTAAATCAAATTTAGGGGCAAATGCTATATTGGGAGTTTCTCTGGCTGTAGCCAAAGCAGCGGCGAATTATTTGAAAATTCCTTTATACCGTTATATCGGAGGTGTTAATACTTATATTATGCCAGTTCCTATGATGAATATCATCAATGGAGGTTCACACAGTGATGCTCCGATAGCTTTTCAGGAATTTATGATCAGACCTACAGGTGCTTCTTCGTTCCGTGAAGGGTTGCGGATGGGGTCTGAAGTGTTTCATGCGTTGAAGAAAGTACTTCATAATCGTGGGTTGAGTACGGCTGTTGGTGATGAAGGAGGCTTTGCTCCTGCTTTGAAAGGAACGGAAGATGCATTGGAATCTATTGTTACTGCTATAAGAGATGCCGGGTATGAACCGGGTAAAGATATCATGATTGGTATGGATTGTGCATCGTCTGAATTTTATAGAGACGGGGTTTATGATTATACTGTATTTGAAGGAAAAAATGGCATAAGACGTACTTCGGATGAACAGATAGCTTATTTGGAGAGCTTGATAAGCAAATATCCGATTGATTCGATAGAGGACGGCATGAGTGAAAACGATTGGGACGGATGGCAGAAATTGACTTCCCGTATAGGGAGTCGTTGTCAATTGGTAGGAGATGATCTGTTTGTTACCAATGTAGAATTTTTGTCGAAGGGAATCGAAAAAGGATGTGCTAATTCTATTTTAATCAAAGTGAACCAGATAGGTTCGTTAAGTGAAACATTGGATGCTATTGAGATGGCTCATCGTCATGGATATACGACTGTAACTTCTCATCGTTCAGGGGAAACAGAAGACGTTACTATTGCCGATATAGCGGTTGCTACGAATAGTGGGCAGATTAAGACTGGTTCTTTGAGTCGTTCCGACCGTATGGCAAAGTATAATCAACTCCTTCGTATTGAAGAAGAGTTAGGTGATCTGGCAGTTTATGGATATAATCGTATTAAGGTATATAATCATTGATTTTTAGAATATAGATGAGAATGCATTGTTTCAGTATAAAGAATTATATGGAATGATGTATTCTCTATTCAAATATGGATATTTATATTTGAATAGCTCGTTGTAATCTTTATCCTTTTTTTAATTGTTAAGATATTGATAATTAATTATGTACTATTCATTCTGAAAAAATATAAGGAAAAAGTTTATGTAAAAGTTTGCAAGAATCAAAAATTGTTGTACCTTTGCAACCGCAATCGAGAAAGATTGTAAGCGAAACAAAAACAATTGGTGCGTTAGTTCAGTTGGTTAGAATACATGCCTGTCA
>ULQU01028671.1_pt1 | contig 22001 bp, 19 predicted proteins | sample 1954841 | NCBI WGS metagenome assembly ULQU01 (sample SAMEA4835664, study PRJEB28245) | human gut metagenome | biome: gut microbiome; material: fecal sample | place: Denmark | collected 2008
TATTCAAGTTTACTCTGTAATGCCGAAGCATTACGCCCTATTTAAGACAAATGGTGTGCCAAAAAGCAAAAACGACAATTTGTCAGAAAAGCCTGACAGCCCCGGCAAGCTCTCCGCCAAAATTTACAGATAACATGACATCATCCGTTTCGGCAGTTTCTTCCGAATCTATGCCAGATATTCTCTGGCACACGAGGAGAAAGCATAAAGAATATCCGCAGGTTCCAATCTATTTTTGTACAAAAGTTTTTGTTTTTTGTACAAAGACATCCGGTTTCTGTACAAAAACCGGCCAACTATTCCCGTTATTTTTTTGAAAGATCGAAACAATCGGTCTGTTTCTCCTTATTATTATATAAGCACTTCAGTTTACATTCCTTTTTCGGATCAGCCAGCACAAGCTTAAAACGTCCAGCAACTGCCTCGCCACGAAATGAGCGTTTATTAAAAATAGAGCCTAATAGTTAAAACTCCTATATCTATGTTGTCTGAATAAGACTTTGAAAAGTATTTTCTTACATTTGTGTCTGCAATGAAAAAACGGAACTTGTTTATAGTAAGTATAATGTTACTGCTGGCGTTTCCTTTGGGCATTTCTGCACAAAAACAAGTAGTAAAAGGGCGTGTCGCTCTATCCGGCACTTCCCAGAAAGCCGATATTTTGCCATATGCCAACATCAGTTTGATGCAATTGCCCGATTCCACTTTTACACAGGGAACGGTAAGCGATGAACAAGGAAAGTTTATCTTCTCATTTTTGCGAAAGCCGACAGTCCGCTACCTGATAAAGGTATCGTACACGGGATGTACGTCCGTATATCAGTCTATACCATCAAAACCAGACACCATACAGTTGGGCACCATCAAGCTAAAAGACAACCCGTTACATCTGAAAGAAATTGTTGTAACAGCCCCGCTGAAACCCATGGAGCAAAAGGGAGATACCACTATTTACAACGCCGGTGCCTACCCTACTCCCGAAGGGGCTTATCTGGAAGAGCTGGTCAAGCGTATTCCGGGACTGACGTACGATTCTAAAGACCAGACAATCACGTACAACGGTCATACGATAAAGGAAATTACTGTCAACGGGAAAGATTTCTTTAAAGGCAACCAGCAGGTTGTACTGGAAAATCTTCCTGCCAAATTCATCAGCCAGTTGAAAGTATACGACAAGCCAACCAAAGAGGAAGAAGCTACAGGCATCAAATCGACAGAAAAGAATTATGTACTCGACCTTCAGACCAAAAAGGAAGTCAACAATGCACTGCTCTTATCTGCCGAAGCCGGATATGGTACGCACAAGAGGCGTGACATCAACGGGAAAATCATGCGTTTCAATGAAAGCGGTGATAATTTTATGGTCAACGGACAGTCTACCAACCGTTACTCTACTACGCCTTACGAAGGAAATATATCAAATACCGCAGGAGTCAGCATCACTAAAGTAAAAGATAAAATAGAGGTTTCAGGAAATCTCAGTTATTCGAACGACCGGAACGGCAGTGAATCGAGTTCCTATAGTGAACAATACATGACCACTGCCAACCAGTATGCCATCTCCGAGTCCAGCAGCCAAAGCAAAAGCAACCGGATAAACGGAAGTGCGGACGTTACCTGGAAGATAGATGACAAGACAACTTTCAATTTTTCCGGAACCGTCAACTCCAACAACAACAAAAGCAACAGCCAGAATCGGGAAGCTACATTCGACACCAATCCGGAAGTCGACACACAACGCCCGTTTGCCCAGTTTGAACAAACTGACCCGGCCACCCGCATCAACGACAGCAGGAGTCAATCACAGACGCAGGGCCGGAATATCAATTACAACTTCAGTACGAGCCTTATCCGAAAGCTGAATAAAAAAGGGAACAATATCAGCCTGAATTTTTCTACTTATCAGCAAACGGACAATACGAAATATTATACCTTGTCATCCACGGATTACTATCGGTTGCAAAACTTGACTGGAAAAGATTCTGTACTGTACCGTAACCAGTATCAGCACACGCCAGGCAAGGAACAGCAGTATACACTAAATTTGGCCTATACACAGGTACTGACTGAAAAGTCACGCTTGCAGTTCTCCTATGGCTTCAACAGCAACAAAGAGAGGCTGAATAGCAATACCTACGATTTAAGTCCTTGGGAGGTTTCGGATATGCCTTTCGGAACACTGCCTGGAGGTTATGAATCAAACAATATAGATAGCCTGACCAGTCGCAGCAACAGCCGGATGACGGGACAAAATCTCTCCGTATTGTTCACATACAATGGTGAAGTGTGGGGAGTGCGAAGCTCACTGACCGCTACTATTCAGAAGCGCACCATCGAAGAAAGCACTGGCAGCCAGCTGGCCGATACAACGATCAACTCACTGGAATGGAGACCCAATCTGACCATTACCTACCGGAGCGGCGATAACTATGGCATGATCAGCTACAACGGCAGCACCTCACAGCCTGCGTTGCGCGACTTAATTGCACCTACCGACTACAGTTCGCCTTTGAATGTCACTCGCAGCAATCCCAACCTTCACGCTTCGTATACACATTATATATATGCTATGTTCAGCAATTTCCGCAAGGGGATCATGGTAGGACTGAACTGGAACCAACAAATCAACGCAGTAACACGTGCCACCCTATATAATACAGAAACCGGAGGCAGAGAAACGTTTCCGGTCAACATCAATGGAAACTGGTACTTATCGGGGAATGCTTCCTACGACAAACGGCTCAATCAGTTCCGAATATACGTCATGGGGTCCGGCAACTTCAATCAGAACGTAAGTCTGATAAACGAAGGTTATGAAGACAATATGCCTCAACGAAGCAATACACATACTACCGGACTGAACAGTGACCTGAGATTGTCTTACCTGCCCTCGTGGGGAAACATCGATCTGAACGGGAAATGGACATTCTACCAGTCGAAAAACTCGCTACAGAACCGGAACACTTATACACGTGTCTATACACTGGGACTGGAAACTTCCGCCAACCTGCCCGGCGATTTCATTTTCCAGACCGATGCCAATTACCGTTTCCGTAACGGTACAGGCATCTCGGGCAACGATGACAATGAAATATTATGGAACATCAAGCTTTCATGGAAATTCCTGAAAGAAAAACGAGCTGAGCTCTCCCTTTACTGGGCAGATATTTTGAACCAGCGAAAGAGTCTGACGCGCAGCGCCGGTGCTACAGGCTTCTATGAGTACTACGAACAACAGCTCAGAGGATATGTCATGGTTTCTCTGAAATACGAACTGAACAGCATGAACTAAAGATTTGCTCCAGCCAAAATAAAAAACCGATGTTCTTTCCCTCTACGGAAAACAACATCGGTTTTATCTCTATACAAAGCGATTATTACTCAGACAACTTATCGCCAGTGTTCTTTGTCAGCTTCATCACTTCTGTTCCTCCTTCATCGAGCAATGACAAAGATGATTTATCATCGTTCAACGTAAAGCTTGCCACTTTATTAAGAGCCTCCAGAATCGTTCTTTCCGTATCCATATCCGGACATGCCATCATGGTAGAAATCATCTGAGAGAATTTCAGCGAATTAGCCTTGTTGCCTTCTTGTGTAAACCCACCGTTTACAACGTTACAACTGGCATTTCCATGTACCGTTTTCTCCTCTACGTTGAATGCCAGGAAAGGAGTTTTTTCCTGTTTGCCCAATTCTGTACCATTCACCGACGAAATGATCCACTCACCTGCCAGGTCATTCACAGACACTTCAGGAACTTGCCGTTTTTCCAAACTGATGACTGTATTGCCATCGGCATCGGTCAAAGCCACGCCATCTGCTGTTTCCGCATAGCCGTTCACCTTATTCAATGCCCCAATCACCTTATTTTCAATATCCATATCCGGACACATCATACGAGATGTAGCCACTTGAGTAAAATGAATAACGCCCGGCTTCAGTGAATCCAGCACCAAAGTTCCCATCATATTATTACATCCGGCATTACCATAAATACGCTTAGCTTCCACATCCATGCCGATATAAGGCATATCACTTGCATTTATCTTTTCGCCATCTACGGCCACAATGTTCCACTCGCCTGCCAAATCTACTTTCGGCATGTTCTTACTACTGCTGCATCCAGTCATCGCCATCATCAAAGCCCCTGTACAAACAGCAGTTACTCCCCAAAACTTCGTCTTCATATCAGTCATATTTATATTAAAAAATTAAATCCATTAACTTAAAATATTACAAATCTCTTGCTTAAATAACAAAGATGGCATCAAATAGTTTACCAAAACCAACTTTATCTATTACAAAAATACGGATATAATCGGAATACTGCATGAGGTTTTAGAAAATTTCTTATCTTTGCATATTGAACGGTAACGTTTACCGGGCATTTAAGATTATAATTAAGATAAATGAGTAAAGTATTAATTATCGGTGCAGGCGGTGTAGGTACCGTTGTTGCACACAAAGTGGCTCAGCATCCTGAAGTATTCAGCGAAGTGATGATTGCCAGCCGCACCCAGTCAAAATGTGACGCGATTGTAAAAGCAATCGGTAATCCCAACATCAAAACCGCTAAGGTAGATGCAGACAATGTAGACGAACTGGTGGCTTTATTCAATGGTTTTAAACCCGAAATCGTTATTAACGTAGCTCTTCCTTATCAGGACCTGACCATCATGGAAGCTTGTCTGAAATCCGGCGTAAACTACCTGGATACGGCAAACTATGAGCCGAAAGACGAAGCTCACTTCGAATACAGTTGGCAATGGGCATACAAGAAACGCTTTGAGGAAGCTGGCCTGACCGCAATCTTGGGATGCGGATTCGACCCGGGAGTAAGTGGTGTCTATACGGCTTATGCTGCCAAACATCACTTCGATGAGATCCAATATCTGGATATCGTCGACTGTAATGCAGGAAACCATCATAAGGCATTTGCTACGAACTTCAATCCGGAAATCAATATCCGCGAAATTACCCAGAACGGACGTTATTATGAAAACGGCAAATGGATTACAACCAAACCGCTGGAATTCCATAAGGACTTGACTTACCCGAACATCGGTCCGCGTGACTCTTACCTGTTGTACCACGAGGAACTGGAATCATTGGTCAAGAATTTCCCGACCATCAAACGCGCACGCTTCTGGATGACGTTCGGACAGGAATACCTGACTCACTTGCGTGTCATTCAGGATATAGGTATGGCAAGTATCGAACCGATCAACTATAATGGAATGGAAATCGTTCCGTTGCAGTTCCTGAAAGCCGTATTGCCTAACCCGCAGGATCTGGGCGAGAACTACGATGGAGAAACTTCTATCGGTTGCCGTATCCGTGGCGTAAAAGATGGAAAAGAACATACTTATTATGTATATAACAACTGTTCACATCAGGCTGCTTACAAGGAAACAGGCATGCAGGGCGTAAGCTATACTACTGGAGTACCTGCCATGATTGGTGCCATGATGTTCCTGAAAGGCTTATGGAAACGTCCGGGTGTATGGAACGTAGAAGAATTCGATCCGGATCCGTTCATGGATGCTCTGAATAAATACGGACTGCCCTGGCACGAAGTATTCGATGGCGACCTCGAACTTTAATACTCTCTTTGGAAATCGCGGGTAATTTATTTTATCCGGTATGTATTTTATCTAATAAAAATTAAGAATGTGATGTAAGAAGTATACATCACATTCTTATAGTCTGTTCCAGTTTTAGTCGGATTCCACCAGCAAAATCTGGATAAAGACATCTCATTCAATGATTTAAACAGAAACATTTTCCACTCTATCTATTTATGAATGTAGGAGATAAAGCCCCCGAAATATTAGGCCTAAACGAAAAAGGAGAAGAAATCCGTTTGAGCGATTACAAAGGGAAAAAAGTTGTTTTGTACTTTTATCCCAAAGATATGACTTCCGGTTGTACGGCACAGGCATGCAACCTGCGCGATAACTATGCGGCACTTCGTGAAGCTGGATATGAAGTGATCGGCGTAAGCATCAACGACCAGAAATCACATCAGAAATTTATTGAGAAGAACAATCTTCCATTTACGTTGATTGCCGATACCGACCATAAGCTGGTTGAGGAATTCGGCGTATGGGGAGAAAAGAGCATGTACGGCAGAAAGTACATGGGTACCTTCCGAACCACTTTCATCATCAACGAAGAAGGTGTCATCGAACGGATTATTTCCCCAAAAGAAGTGAAAACCAAAGACCATGCTGCACAGATTTTGGGATAAATTTATTACTTTTACCCCTCAATCAATACTTGACACATAAAACTATCAGATATGGCGAAAAAAGATGAATTAGCATTCGAAGGAGGAGTTGAAACTCCCCAACCCAATAACAATAACAGTGAGAAACTGAAAGCCCTTCAGGCTGCAATGGATAAGATAGAAAAGAGCTTCGGCAAAGGTTCTATCATGAAAATGGGCGATAACCATGTACAGGAGGTAGAAGTAATACCTACCGGCTCCATTGCGCTCAATGCAGCATTAGGAGTAGGCGGATATCCGAAAGGACGTATCATCGAAATCTATGGTCCGGAATCTTCCGGTAAGACAACGTTGGCTATCCATGCCATTGCCGAAGCACAAAAGGCAGGAGGTATTGCTGCCTTTATCGATGCCGAACATGCATTCGACCGCTTTTATGCTGCCAAACTGGGTGTAGACATCGATAACTTGTGGATTTCTCAGCCGGACAACGGCGAGCAGGCACTGGAAATTGCCGAGCAGTTAATCCGTTCGTCTGCCATCGATATCATCGTGATCGACTCTGTTGCCGCACTGACTCCGAAGGCAGAAATCGAAGGCGATATGGGAGACAACCGAGTAGGATTGCAGGCACGACTCATGTCGCAGGCGCTGCGTAAGCTGACTTCCGCTATCAGCAAGACCAATACCACGTGTATCTTCATCAACCAGTTGCGCGAAAAGATCGGTGTCATGTTCGGAAACCCGGAAACGACTACCGGAGGTAACGCCTTGAAATTCTATGCTTCTGTACGTCTGGATATCCGTAAAGGCCAGCCCATTAAAGATGGAGAGGAAGTCATCGGTAATCAGACTCGCGTAAAGGTGGTAAAGAACAAGGTAGCTCCCCCATTCAGAAAAGCAGAATTCGATATCATGTTCGGTGAAGGTATTTCCCGCAGCGGAGAAATCATAGACTTGGGAGCCGAACTGGGTATCATCAAGAAAAGCGGATCATGGTACAGCTACAACGATACCAAGCTGGGACAAGGACGCGATGCTGCCAAACAGTGTATTCAGGACAATCCTGAACTGGCAGAAGAACTGGAAGGATTGATCTTTGCAGCTCTAAAAGATAAAGAATAAATCAAGGAGGGTATATTATGAAATTAGCACGCACACTCCTCGCCGTCTGCTTATGCCTGACTGCGATAGCAGGATTTGCCCAAAAGGGACAAAACAATCCTCTCTTCCGCTTTGCGACGAAAGCTGAAGCACAGATGCTCATTACAGACATCGACCAGTATACCAACGGCTGGAATCAGTTTGACATTAACGTCCGGATGCAAACCAATGAAGGACGAAAATCACAACTACTGACACTGGCCATGAGTTGTGTGCAGAACTGGAGCGATGCAGATAAGAAAAAGGTAACAAATGCTTTCAATGGAGTCATAGCTTCCATCAAAAAGCAAAAGCTCACCTTGCATTATCCCGATGAAATCGTTCTGATAAAGACGTCCATGCAGGAAGAAGGAGGAGCAGATGCCTATACGCGTAAAAACTGGATTGCGATAAACGAAAACGTACTGAATAACGCACAAGAAACACAGTTGAAATCGCTGGTGGCACACGAGCTGTTTCATATCCTTACCCGCTACGATCTGAATTTCAAAAAGGCAGTATACCAGACCATCGGATTTACAGTACTCGATCGTGAAATTATTTTTCCTACAGACCTCATGGAAAAACGAATTTCCAACCCGGACATCAGCCGTTACGACAGCTATGCGCCTTTTACCGTAAACGGTACCACTCAAAACTACACCATGGTAACCTATACCGACCGTCCTTATGAAGGAGGCAATCTCTTCGATTATATGAAAACTGGACTTATACCTCTGAATGAACATTTCGTTCCGGTACAAGAAAGCGGCAAGACAATCATTGTTCCCGTCGAACAGGCTGAAGACTTTTACGAAAAAATCGGAAAGAATACGGAGTATGTTGTCAATCCGGAAGAGATTCTGGCTGACAATTTCGCTTCCCTCATCATGGAGAAAAAAGGGCTGCCCAATCCGGAGGTAATCGATCGTATCAGAGAAGTCTTGAAAAAATAAACTGAGATAAATCATAATTCTTCATATACCGGTTTTATGCGTTGTTCCATTCCCCCGGAACCACTGCATAAGACCGGTTTTTTAGTCTCCAAACTTACCGAAAATATGCCCCTCCCAAAAGATACCGAGATTCCCTTCAAGTCCCGGCCTTCATCCGGTAAATAAGAAAAAAAATCAGGCTTTTTTGCCCTTCACGCCCTTCACATAAGACAAAAAGCAAGCTTTCTACCACAGAAACCTACCGATATTTTTACTTTCTCTAACACAATGTGAAGGGCGTGAAGGGCAAGTCGCAGGCATTTTTCACTGCCAGTATGACAAAATTTAGTATTTTTGCAGCAAATTTGCCTGTAGTCCCACTCGGGCACGAAATTTGTATGCGATACTCACGTATACTATACCAAAGAAAATAAGAAATAAAAACAGATAACATCATGACTACAAAAAATCATCATTCACAAGAAGAAAACGAAGTGCTGAAGGAGCAGCAGGCAAAAGCATCGGAACAAGCCGAAGCACAAGCCCAGAATGCTCAGCACGCTGAAGAAGGAAGTGAAGAACTCACTCCCGAACAGAAGTTAGAAAAAGAACTGGAAGAGGCTAAAAAGACCATCGAAGAGCAAAAGGACAAATACTTGCGTCTTTCAGCAGAATTTGATAACTACCGTAAACGTACCATGAAGGAAAAAGCAGAACTGATCAAGAACGGCGGCGAGAAAGCAATCAGTGCTATCCTTCCGATTCTCGACGACTTGGAACGCGCTTTGCAGAACATGCAGAAAGCCGATGACGTAAAAGCCATGTACGAAGGCATCGATCTTATCTCGCAGAAATTCCACAAAGTTCTTTCTCAGGAAGGACTGCAGAAAATGGATCCGGTAGGCGAAACCTTCGATACCGACTACCACGAAGCAATCGCACTGGTACCGGCACCGGATGAAGCCCAGAAAGGAAAGGTTCTCGACTGCGTACAGACCGGATATAAATTGAACGATAAAGTAATCCGCCACGCAAAAGTTGTTGTAGCACAGTAATTCCTAATCCTCGTTTATTATGGCAAAAAGAGACTATTATGAAGTGCTGGGTGTCGACAAGTCAGCTTCAGCAGATGAAATAAAGAAAGCATACCGTAAAAAAGCCATCCAGTATCACCCCGACAGAAATCCGGGCGACAAGGAGGCAGAAGAAAAGTTCAAAGAAGCAGCCGAGGCTTACGAAGTCCTCAGCAACCCCGATAAACGTGCACGTTACGACCAGTTCGGACATGCAGGTGTAGACGGAACAGCCGGTGCCGGAGGCTTCGGAGGATTTGGCGGACAAGGTATGTCTATGGATGATATTTTCTCTATGTTCGGCGATATTTTCGGCGGACATGGCGGTTTCGGTGGCTTTGGCGGAGGAGGTTCACAGCCCCGCCAGCGTAAGTTCCGTGGTTCGGACTTACGTGTAAAGGTTAAACTGAACCTGAAAGATATCTCCACAGGAGTAGAGAAAAAATTCAAACTCAAGAAATACGTACAGTGCTCACATTGCCATGGTACGGGAGCCGAAGGCGACGGCGGTGTAGAAACTTGTCCTACCTGTCACGGAACAGGAAGCGTTACACGCACCCAGCAGAGCATCTTCGGTATGATGCAAACTCAGACCGTTTGTCCTCAGTGCGGCGGTGAAGGTAAAATCATCAAAAACAAATGTAAGGAATGCGGCGGCGAAGGCATCGTATACGGTGAAGAAGTAGTCAGCGTCAAGATTCCTGCCGGTGTAGCCGAAGGCATGCAGGTTACCATCAACGGTAAAGGTAATGCCGGAAAGCACAACGGTGTACCGGGTGACTTGCTGGTTCTCATCGAAGAAGAAAAGCATCCGGAATTGATTCGTGATGAAAGCGACCTGATTTATAACCTGCTACTGAGCGTTCCGACAGCTGCTTTGGGAGGTACCGTAGAAATACCTACTATCGACGGAAAAGCCAAGATCAAGATTGAGCCGGGTACTCAGCCAGGTAAGGTTCTCCGTCTGCGTGGTAAGGGATTGCCAAACATCAACAGTTACGGATACAGCACCGGAACAGGCGACCTGCTGGTCAACGTCAGCGTATACATTCCGGAGAAACTGACAAAAGAAGAACGTCAGGCACTCGAAAAATGGCAGGAATCAGAAAGCTTCAAGCCCAACATCAGCCTGAAAGAAAAGATTTTCAAGAAATTCAGAAGCCTGTTCGATTAAGCATCGGACACTACCTCCCCGATAAAAGAAGGGTACAGCAAGGCAACTATATACCAAAAAGTTGTCGTGTTGTACCCTTTTTTCTTATAAATCAGCGTTAATCTGCGTTAATCTCTGTTGCAGCCCGAACGGCACTTTCCAAAATTCCGTATCTTTGATACGAGCCATTACAAAAAATTTAAACAGATGAAATCATTATACATTCTACTATTAGTTGCTATCTTGTCCCCACTCACTGCTGTTGCGCAAACGGAAAACCAGCAAAACATAGCAGCCACTGAAACAGAAGCTCCAGCTGCCTCCCCAACGGAAACCGCGCTCACCGTAGCCAAAGACAGCCTGAGCGTTCCCCTTTCCTCCCCCATTCCACAGCCGGGATTTGTCGCCCCTTTCGGTATGTACGGCATTACCCCGTTCGATTATGGCTATGCAACGTGGCAGCTCCATAAAGGATTCAACGCTTCCATCGGTCTGAACCTGACCTTCAGCCCCAGCCGGTATGCCCCTTCGGGAGTAGGTTTCGGACAGGATGCCGCCTTCATGTACGCTGTTCCCGTGACCGACCGTCTCAGTGTAGCCGGAGGACTTTATGCCAGCAACATGGACTGGGGATTCCTTCGCTACCACACAGTAGGTATTGCCGGAGTGGCGGCCTATAAACTGACCGACCGAATCAGCATCTACGCTTACGGAAACAAATCTTTCACCCCCAAACGCTCTCTCTACTATTACCCCCTCCCCAACTATGCCCCTGACCGCATAGGCGGCATGATCAACTTCAAGGTAGGCGAAAGCAGTTCGTTCAGCATAGGCATAGAGGGCAGAAAAAATGATTATCCGTGGTGGTACTGATCAATATGTCGATAAATAAATTAACTTTGCATAGTTAAAAATATCATAAGCGCAATGACATATCAGGAAACTCTCACATACTTATACAATAGCGCTCCCTTGTTCCAGCATGTAGGAAAGGCAGCATACAAAGAAGGATTAGAAAACACACTGGCACTCGATGAATACTTCGGACACCCCCACCGCAAATTCCGCACCATTCATGTAGCGGGCACCAATGGGAAAGGCTCCTGCTCGCACACCCTGGCCGCCATACTTCAGTCGGCAGGCTACCGCGTAGGACTTTATACCTCTCCTCATCTGGTCGACTTCCGCGAACGCATCCGCATCAACGGAGTCCCCGTTTCACAAGCATTCGTTGTCGATTTTGTAGAAAAGCACCGTTCTTTCTTCGAACCCCTTCATCCTTCCTTCTTCGAACTGGCTACCGCCATGGCATTTCACTATTTTGCCAGTCAGCAAGTCGACGTAGCCGTCATCGAAGTCGGGCTGGGCGGACGACTGGATTGCACCAATATCATTCATCCTGACCTGTGCCTCATCACCAACATCAGCTTCGACCATGTACAGTTCTTAGGAAATACCTTAGCCAAGATAGCAGGTGAGAAAGCAGGCATCATCAAACCCTCCGTACCCGTCGTTATCGGCGAGACCACTCCTGAAACCAAACCCGTGTTCCTCCAGAAGGCAGCCGAAGTACATGCCCCCATCTACTTTGCCGAAGAAGAACATCCACTGTTGAGCGCCTCACACGACGAAGCAGGAAACTATGTCTATCAGACTACCCGTTACCACAATCTGAAAGGCGAATTAGGCGGACTTTGTCAGGAAAAGAATACCAATACACTGCTTACTGCCCTCCCCCTGCTCGAACAGCAAGGCTACCATATAACCGAAACTGATATCCGAAACGGATTCGCCCACGTATGCGAACTGACCGGTCTGATGGGACGCTGGCAGAAACTCTCCAGCCACCCTGCTATCGTATGCGACACGGGACACAACGTAGGAGGTATCCAGTACATCGTCAAACAACTGTCTTTCCAGAAATACAAGCAGCTCCACATCGTCATCGGAATGGTAAACGACAAAGACATCAGCGGCGTACTTGCCATGTTACCCAAAGATGCCAAATATTATTTCACCCGTGCCAGCGTACAGCGTGCTCTGCCCGCCGAGAAAGTCAAAGAACTGGCAAACTCATACGGACTGTCGGGCGAGGCCTATCCCGATGTCAAAACAGCAGTCGAAGCCGCACAGAAGCAAGCCGGTGCCGACGACTTCATATTTGTGGGCGGAAGCAGTTTTATCGTTGCCGATTTGCTTTCTACCTGCTTTCCGAGCGAATAAAATAACAGATTTGTTTGTGTATTTTGAATAAAATCTTTTTATTTGCACACATATTATACCTATAATAAAGATAACAATATAGAATCCAAAACATGAATAACACATTTTATTACGAAAATAACCTTTGCGGTCTGAAAAGAGCCGACTTCCAGAAGAACATCGGAGGCAAGGAAACCGATTTATTTATCCTGAGAAATGACAATGGTGCCGAAATGGCAGTTACCAATTACGGAGGTGCTCTCCTTGCCATCATGGTACCCGACAAGAACGGCAAGCTGGCCAACGTAGTACAAGGCCATGACAACATCGAAAGCGTAATCAACAGTCCGGAACCCTTCCTCAGCACTCTGGTTGGCCGTTACGGCAACCGCATCGCCAAAGGAAGCTTCCTGCTCGACGGAAAAGAATACAAACTCACCATCAACAATGGGCCCAATTCATTACACGGAGGACCGACAGGTTTTCATGCACGCGTATGGGATGCCGAACAGACCAGCAAGCAGAGCCTGAAGCTCCATTACCTCTCGGCCGACGGTGAAGAAGGATTTCCCGGAAACCTCGATGTCACTGTGGTATATACCTTTACCAACCAGAATGAATTTATCATAACCTATACGGCAACGACCGACAAACGTACAATTGTCAATCTTACTCACCACGCATTTTTCAGCCTTTCCGGTCTGGCAACTCCTACCGCCAGCGTAGAAAACAATATAGTCACTCTCAACGCTGACTTCTACACTCCTATGGATGAAGTATCTATCCCTACAGGAGAGATTCTGAAAGTAGAAGGCACTCCAATGGATTTCCGTACTCCTCACACCGTAGGCAGCCGCATCAACGAGCCATTCCAGCAGTTGGTATACGGAGCCGGATACGATCACTGCTATGTCATCAACAAGCGTGAAGCAGGAACACTTGTCTTTGCAGCCAAATGTGTTGAACCAACAAGCGGACGTACACTGGAAGTTTATACCACAGAACCGGGTGTACAAGTATATACAGCCAACTGGCACAGCGGTTTTGCTGGCTGGCACGGAGCTACTTTCCCCGCCCGCAGCGCCATCTGCTTCGAAGCACAGCACTTCCCCGACACTCCCAATAAGGGACATTTCCCGTCGGCAGCCCTCAACCCTGGCGAAGTTTACCATCAGGTAACCGTCTATAAGTTCGGGACTGAAAAATAAAATTCAACTACCAAGAAAACTAACCTAATTTATTAACCCAATATTTTTCAATTAAACCATGAATCAACAAAAACAGAATGGCAATCTCATCGCAATTATTACGATGTTTTTTCTTTTTGCGATGATCTCTTTTGTAACCAACCTTGCCGCACCATTCGGAACAATCTGGAAGAACCAGTACGCCGGTGCAAACACCCTCGGTATGATGGGAAACATGATGAACTTCCTTGCATACCTGTTTATGGGTATTCCTGCCGGAAACATGCTTGTAAAGATTGGTTATAAGAAAACTGCCCTTATCGCCATGGCAGTCGGCTTTTTAGGCCTGTTAACCCAGTACATCTCCAGCCTTGTGGGCGCCGATGTAGATGTATTTGCAATGGGTGAATATTACATCAAGTTGAACTTTATCATCTACCTGCTGGGAGCATTCATCTGCGGTTTCTCAGTATGTATGTTGAATACAGTTGTAAACCCGATGCTGAACATGTTAGGTGGAGGTGGTAACAAAGGAAACCAGCTCATTCAGGCAGGTGGTGCCCTGAACTCCCTGTCAGGAACCCTGACTCCGCTTTTCGTAGGTGTGCTGATTGGTAGCGTGACTCCCCAGACAGCCATGAGCGATGTAGCTCCGCTGCTCTTCATCGCTATGGGTGTATTCATCCTTACCTTCATCATCATTTCATTTGTATCCATTCCGGAACCCCACTTGCGCAAAGGCAAAGTAGAGAAAGAAAAATTCTCTCACAGCCCGTGGAGCTTCCGCCACACCGTACTGGGCGTTATCGGTATCTTCATCTATGTAGGTATTGAAGTAGGTATCCCAGGAACATTGAACTTCTACCTGGCCGACTCCAGCGAAAAAGGTGCCGGTCTGCTCACCGACGGTGCAGCCATCGGTGGAGCCATTGCCGCAATCTACTGGTTGCTCATGCTGGTAGGACGTCTGGCAAGTAGCGTTATCAGCGGTAAAGTATCCAGCCGTGTACAGCTCATCGTTGTATCAACTGTTGCTATCTGTTTTATCCTCATAGCCATCTTCACTCCGAAAGAAGTAACCGTTTCCATGCCGGGCTATAGCGCCGACAATGGTTTCCAGATGGCATCCGTACCTTTGAGCGCCCTGTTCCTCGTACTCTGCGGACTCTGCACCTCAGTGATGTGGGGAGGTATCTTCAACCTGGCAGTAGAAGGACTCGGCAAATACACCGCACAGGCTTCCGGTATCTTCATGATGATGGTAGTAGGTGGTGGTATCCTGCCGCTGTTACAGCAGTTCATCTCCGATTCAGCCGGCTACATGAACAGCTACTGGCTCATCATCGCCATGTTGGCATACCTGCTGTTCTACGGATTGATCGGTTGCAAGAATGTAAACAAGGATATCCCTGTAGATTGATAAACTGATATAACTAGAACAACAATATTAACCTTTAAAGCTTATACCATTATGGATATAGAATATGTAAGAAGCCGTTTCATCAAACACTTCGACGGCACAACGGGAAGCATTTATACTTCTCCGGGACGTATCAACCTGATTGGAGAACATACCGACTATAACGGTGGTTTTGTTTTCCCCGGAGCAGTAGACAAAGGGATCATGGCAGAAATCAAACCCAACGGAAAAGATAAAGTCTGTGCCTATTCCATCGACCTGAAGGACTATGTAGAATTTGGTCTGAACGAAGAAGATGCCCCCAAAGCAAGCTGGGCACGCTATATATTCGGCGTATGCCGCGAAATGATCAAGCGCGGAGTAGACGTAAAAGGCTTCAATACCGCTTTTGCAGGCGATGTACCCCTGGGAGCCGGAATGTCTTCTTCAGCTGCCCTCGAGTCGACTTACGCATTTGCCCTGAACGACCTGTTCGGCGACAACAAGGTCGACAAGTTCGAACTCGCCAAAGTAGGTCAGGCTACCGAACACAACTACTGCGGCGTGAACTGCGGTATCATGGACCAGTTTGCATCTGTATTCGGTAAAGAAGGCAGCCTGATGCGCCTCGACTGCCGTTCACTGGAATATCAGTACTTCCCCTTCCGTCCGGAAGGCTACCGTCTGGTACTGGTAGACTCAGTTGTTAAGCACGAGCTCGCATCTTCAGCCTACAACAAGCGCCGCCAGAGCTGCGAAAACGTAGTGGCAGCCCTCAAGAAGAAATACCCGCAAGTAGAATTCCTGCGCGACTGCACCCTCGACATGCTGAACGAAGTAAAAGCAGAAGTTAGCGAAGAAGACTACAAACGTGCTGAATACGTCATCGAAGAAATCCAGCGTGTACTCGACGTATGCGACGCTCTGGAACGCAACGACTACGAAACTGTAGGACAGAAGATGTACGAAACCCACCACGGTATGAGCAAACTATACGAAGTAAGCTGCGAAGAACTCGACTACTTGAACGACATTGCTTTCGATTGCGGCGTAACCGGTTCACGCGTTATGGGAGGCGGTTTCGGCGGCTGCACCATCAACCTGGTAAAGAATGAACTCTACGAAACATTCATCATCACAGCCAAGGAACGCTTCAAAGAGAAATTCGGTCGTACCCCGAAAGTATACGATGTAGTGATCAGCGACGGTTCACACAAAGTCTGCTAATTATCGTTTTTAACTCATAAAACATTTCCGTGAGAGTCCTGCGGGATTCTCCGGAAATTTGTACAAAACATTTTATTTTTTGTACAAAAAACAAAAAAAGCTCACCACGTTTTTTCCCAAATGTGGTGAGCTTTTTCCATATACCACACGGCATTTTTTCATTTTCCTTCCCTCTTTGGAGCAAAGAGCCAAGTAGTAAAAAAAAGCAAACACAAGCAAAGAGAAACCAAAGAAATCCTAAAAACCACAAAAACTACCCGTTTTTATATAGTTTTTGAATAAAAATTCCTAACTTTGTACCCGAAGTTGTACATCCGTGCGGCTGTGGGAGCCTTGCGCTCCTAGACGGAAGCAAGATGCCACAATCTTCTATTTATGGCATAACTATCTGCTTCATAGCAATATACATGCTATGGAGGAGAAGAAAATATATGCCCTTATGAATAACAACCCCTCAAAAAGGAACCCCGAAGAACATGAAAGGAGAAAAAGAGGAAAGACGTCTATGGCTACCCTTGCAAACCATCTACAACAAGGAACTACAAGTAGCCGAATTTCTCCGAGAACAAGAAATCGAGTATTACATCCCCATGATGTACGAAGCGCGCGACCTCCCCAGCGGAGAGTGTGAGCACGTTTTGGTGCCAGCCATTCACAATCTGCTCTTCATACATCGCGAATACGACAAAGACTGGTGCTACAAATTGTTGCAGACCTCGCCCTACCCGCTGTATTTTCTAAAAAAAGAACGAGACGGCCGAGAATACTGCACCATCTCCGAAAAAGAGATGAACAATTTCATGCGCGCCACCGACCCCCGTATTCAGGGCACACGCTTTATTGATCCACAAAAACTGAAAGACAAAGAAGGCATGCCGGTACGCATCATCAAGAAAGGTCCCCTTTTCGGCATCACCGGCAAACTCATGCGCTACGGCAGTCGCCATTATGTAGCCATCGAAATGCCTCAGAGCACCGCCCTGCTGAAAGTCAGCTACACCTGGTGCGAATTCGTCTCTGAATAAATTTTATCACAAACAAATAACTCATCTCTCATAGATCGGTACAAACCCTCTGGCGTACCGATACTACTATTTGTGTCCCATTCTCAAAACTTCAAAAATATTGCTTTTACGCAATGCCACAGGAGAGTAACGACATGCACACCTTACATTATTTAAGCAACTTTTCTCAAAACCAAGCATGAAGTTGCCCATACTGTGGCATTATTAACAGCTTACTAGTAAATTTTTATTTATATCTAATTTGACAAAATGATTATTGCCGTAGATTTCGACGGAACCATCGTCGAACACAAGTACCCTTCCATCGGGAAGGAGATTCCTTTTGCCATTGAAACATTGAAGAAACTGCAGGCCGAACGCCACAAGCTGATTCTGTGGAGCGTACGCGAAGGACGCCTGCTGGACGAAGCCGTACAGTTCTGCCGTGAGCGCGGACTGGAATTCTATGCCATCAACCGCGACTATCCCGAAGAGGAAAAGGGACAGAACAACCACTATTCGCGCAAGCTGAAGGCAGACGTCTTTATCGACGACCGCAACCTGGGCGGGCTGCCCGACTGGGGAACCATCTACGAAATGGTACGCAACAAGCTTTCCTATGAAGACCTGATGCACAAGTACGAACAGGAATACGAACCCGAAAAGCCCAAAGGCTTCTTTGCCCGTCTGATGGGAAAATAATCACCGAATACAAATCTACAAACATATCTATCTTATGAAATTCAAAGCATTCACACTGATACTGGTACTACTGGCAGGACTGTCGGGATGTACCTCCTACAAGAATGTACCTTACCTGCAGAACCCGGAAGCGGTCAACAACTACGGAAAAGAGATTCCGCTCTACGATGCCAAGATCATGCCCAAGGATCTGCTCAGTATCACGATCAATACCACCGATCCGCAGGCAGCGGCTCCTTTCAACCTGACTGTACAGACTCCGATGAACGCGGCACTGACTAACATCAATACTACCACGCAGCCCACGCTGCAGCAATACCTGGTAAACAACGACGGCGAGATAGACTTCCCCGTACTGGGACGCCTCAAGGTAGGCGGACTCACCAAGAACCAGGCAGAAGACCTGATACGCGAAGGTCTGAAACCCTATCTCAAGGAAACACCCATCGTGACCGTGCGCATGGCGAACTACAAGATTTCCGTACTGGGTGAAGTGGCACGTCCCGGCAGCTTTACCGTCAGCAACGAAAAAGTGAACGTGCTGGAAGCCCTCGCCATGGCAGGCGACATGACTGTATATGGCGTACGTACCGACGTGAAGCTGATTCGTGAAGACGCCGAAGGCAAACGCGAGATCATCCCGTTGGACCTCACCAAGAGTGACCTGGTGCTCTCGCCCTACTTCTACCTGAAACAGAACGACATCCTCTATGTCACCCCGAACAAAACCAAGGCAAAGAGTTCCGACATTGGTACCACCACTACTACATGGATATCGGCCACTTCCATCCTGATTTCTCTGGCCAGCCTGATTGTGAACATTTTACGATAATCTTTCCACAAAACAAGAATATACAGCAAACATCATGACAGAAGAACAGAATCTGAACAACGAACAGCAGCACGAAGAAAGCATCAACCTGTATGCCATCTTCTTTAAATACCTCGCTTACTGGCCCTGGTTTGTGGCAAGCGTCCTCGTCTGCCTCATCCTCGCCTTCGCGTACCTGCGCTATCAGGCACCCGTGTACAACGTAACCTCTGCCGTACTCATCAAGGAAGACGACTCCAGCAAGCGCGGCATGGGAGCTGCCGGAGGAGCCCTCGAAGCCATGCAGAGCCTGAGCGGACTCTCCATGAGCAACAACTTCGACAACGAGGTGGAAATCCTGAAAAGCCGCACCCTCATCCGCAAGGTGGTAACCCAATTGGGACTCTATACCACTGTGGCAAAGGACCGTATGCTGGGCTATAATATTCCGCTGTACCAAAGCTCTCCTATCAATGTATACATGTCGCCCGAAGAGGCGGAAAAGCTGGAAGCCGGTGCCCAATTAAAGCTGACCTACACACCCGAAGGCAAGCTGAAGGTAAAGGCCACCTATACCCTCGACGAGGAAGAACAGAAAACGGAAAAGACCTTCGACAAGCTTCCTGCCGTATTCCCCACCCCTGCCGGCGTGTTCAGTTTTACGGCGAACGATTCCATCCTGAACGAATGGAAGAAAGAGGAAAGCGGTGATATCCGCCTGACAGCCTATGTAGGCTCCCCTACAGCCGTGGCAAAGTCATACGGTGAAAATCTGACGGTAGATGCGACTTCGAAAACCACTACCATTGCCCAGATAGCCGTACAAAATACCGACAAGCAGCGTGCTACCGACTTCATCAACTGCCTGGTAGCCTTCTACAACCAGGATGCCAACGACGAGAAGAACGAGGTGGCACAGAAAACCGCCGACTTCATCGAAGACCGTATCGGCATCATCAATCAGGAACTGGGCAGCACCGAAACCCAGCTGGCCGACTTCAAGCAGAAGTCGGGACTGACCGACCTGACCAGCGACGCCCAGCTTGCCCTGCAGGAAAATTCCAAATACGAACAGATGCGCATCGAGAACCAGACCCAAATCCGTCTGGTAGAGTTCCTGCGCGACTATATCAACAATCCTGCCAACGAACAGGAGGTGATTCCTTCCAACGTAGGCTTGCAGGACCAGAACCTGAGCACGGTCATCGACCAGTACAACAACATGCTCATCGAGCGCAAGCGGCTGCTCCGCACCTCGAGTGAAAACAACCCAGCCGTAGTGAACATGAATACCGGCATCGAGGCCATGCGCCACAACGTACAGACTACCGTGGCCAGCGTACTGAAAGGACTCCAGATCACCCGTGCCGACATCGACCGTCAGGCACGCAAGTTCGAGGGACGTATCAGCAGTGCCCCCCAGCAGGAAAAGGAGTTCCTCACCATCTCCCGCCAGCAGGAAATCAAAGCACAGCTCTACATCATGCTGCTGCAGAAGCGTGAGGAAAATGCCATCACTCTGGCTGCCACCGCTACCAACGGACGCATCATTGAGGAAGCACAAGCTGATCCTGCCCCTGTTTCTCCGAAAAAGAAAATCATCGCTCTTGCTGCCCTTATCCTCGGACTGGGTATTCCGGTAGGTATTGTCTATCTGCGCGACCTGCTGAAATACAAGATAGAAAACCGGGAAGACGTGGAAAAACTGACCGACGTATCCATCCTGGCAGAACTGCCCCGTTGCAAGAAACCGGAGCACGGTGCCATCGTGGTGCGCGAGAACAAGAACGACATCATGGAAGAAACCTTCCGCGGCCTGCGTACCAACCTGCTGTTCATGCTGGAAAAGAGTCAGAAAGTGATCCTCTTCTCCTCTACCCAGCCGGGAGAAGGTAAATCGTTCGTAGCCGGAAATACTGCCGTGAGTCTTGCTTTCTTAGGTAAGAAGGTCATCGTGGTAGGTATGGATATCCGCAAGCCCGGTCTGAATAAGGTGTTCAACCTGAGCCGCCGTGCCGAAGGTATCACCAACTACCTGAGTGATCCCGAGCATGTGAAGCTGACCGATATGATTCAGCGCTCAGACATCAGTCCCAACCTCGACATCCTGCCGGGCGGCCCCGTACCTCCTAATCCTACCGAGCTGGTGGCACGCAGCGTACTGGATGACGCTATCAATCAGTTGAAAGAACTTTACGACTACGTCATCCTCGATACCGCCCCTATCGGTATGGTGACCGATACTGCCATCATCGGACGTGTGGCAGACATCTGTATCTATGTATGCCGTGCCGACGTAACCCCAAAAGCTGGCTACCGCTACATCAATGTGCTGCGCGACGAGCATAAGTTCCCGAAACTCGCGACCGTAATCAACGATATCGACATGAGCAAGCGCAAGAACAGCTACGGCTATGGTTACGGTGCCAAGTATGGTTACGGTAAGGGATATGGCTACGGGTATGGCTATGGATATGGATTCGATAGCCAAAACAATAAAAAGAAGTAAAAAAACATTCTTAAATTCTATATTTATCGTGTCTGAAATTTCTGCTAACAACAAGCGAATGGCTAAAAATACACTACTATAATAATGCTGATAACTTTCACAATTCAGACATTGTATAAAATCTTAAAATCTTGGAACTAATAAGTATTCCGAAGGAGCAATGTGAATATGGAATGATAAAACTAGGATGTAATTATTCCAGTAACGTTATACCTATCGCCAATAAGGATAAAAATTCGTTTGGAGAGAAATGCAAAGCTTATATCTCAAGGCTCGCAGTTGTCGGCAATGGCTCTTCAATAGAAGTCCGACAAAATGGTAATATATATATCGGGAAAAATTTTGGTAACACTGGAACTCTTTCGATGTGTCATGATTGTGAAATGTAAGCAGTCAAAAAATGGCTATTGATTGAAATGGGTAA
>ULQU01024613.1_pt1 | contig 21525 bp, 17 predicted proteins | sample 1954841 | NCBI WGS metagenome assembly ULQU01 (sample SAMEA4835664, study PRJEB28245) | human gut metagenome | biome: gut microbiome; material: fecal sample | place: Denmark | collected 2008
CAGCCGATAAAATTGTCGTGGCGGGAAATAGTATGCTTACATTGTGTTGCATGCTATTGCGTATATAGGGACGAAACTCTATATTTGCATTGTGATTTTTTTCATAGTATTAGATTTAAGGTTAACAAGGTTGGGAGAAAGCGTTCTCCCATTTTTTTTTGCCCATATGTTTCCCGTTAAATAGTTTCTTAGACTTTATATCAGTCTATAGATTCCTCCCGCCAAGACTTTTACGATACCTTTCATCTCCAGACCGAACAGAACTCCAGTAAGGTGATTTATGGCCATGTTACTTTTTACTACCAGTGTATTTACTTGTATACCTTCTGGATATTTTTGTAGGATTGAAACTATATTCTGTTCTTTGTCGTCCAGCTCGGGAAACAGTTGGCGCTGTACAGCCTGTGGTATTGTGTGACGGCTATTCCAGTTCATTGCAGCTATCAATTCTTCTGCGCTCTGTAGTAGTGCGGCTCGGTTGTTTCTGATTAGGTTATTACATCCGGCCGAATATGTATCATTAATTCTGCCTGGGAATGCAAAACAATCTCTATGGTAACTTTCCGCTATATCTGCAGTGATGAGAGAGCCTCCTTTTTCGGCTGATTCTACTACAATGGTAGCGTCACAGATGCCGGCTACAATTCTGTTGCGTTTGATGAAATTCTGTCGGTCGGGATTAGTCCCACTCATAAACTCAGTCAGTAATCCTCCATGTGTGACCATCTCTGTTGCTGTCTTCCGATGAGCGGACGGATAGATTCTGTCCAGGCCGTGTGCCAAGACACCTATGGTTTCCATTCCATTCTGCAAAGCTGCCCGATGGGCATTGATATCGATTCCGTATGCCAGTCCACTTACAATGAGTACATCGGGCATCAGTTCTTTCAGTTCTCTGATAAAGCGGATACAGATATCTTTCCCGTATTCTGTGGCGTTCCGTGTCCCTACCATATTGATGACATGTGTCTTGTTTAAGTTAGCGTTGCCGCGATAAAAAAGTACCAGTGGAGCATCTTCACATTCTCGAAGTCTGGAGGGATACTCTTCGTCCGTTTCACAAAGACATTCAATCCGGTTCTTTTCTGCAAATCTGAGCTCTGCCTCGCACAGACGGATCGCATCTTTACAGTCCAATATCTTTTTCAGGGTGGAGGAGGCTTCGGGTATGATATCTGTCAATATGTCCTTATGCTCGAATAGAGTCGTTGCATTTCCTGCTGCCCGTATCAGATTACGGGCGCTGATAGGGCCTATGCCGGGCAGTTGGGTTAAAGCCAACCGGTATAAAAGCTCTTGCGTGATCATTCTGATAAAAATGGGGCAAATGTAGTATCGAACAATTCACTGTTTCCTAACCGTCCGTTGATCAGGCAGACTGCTTCTACGGTAGATTTGATGACCGTCTTCATGTCGGGTAGCCGGAAGATGTCCTGATAAAAGACATATTTGATTCCTTCTTTCTTGAGATATAGTTTGGATACAAATTCGTCTCCGCTTTTGAGTGGTGTCTTGAATGCCATGTTCAAACGGGCAACGACCGGATCTATCCCTTCTTCATGCAGACGTGCAAAGTTAAGTCCTGTCGAGTTCAGGAACTCATGACGGGTGTGCTCGATGTAATGTTGGTAATTGGCATTGTTGACAATGCCCTGGAGGTCGCATTCATAGTCGCGTACCTTCATTTTCAGTTCGAAAATATATTTGTCCATAATTTAAGTAAAATGTTGTATTCTACAAATATAACGGAAAATAACCTATATTTGTAGAATAAACCGGCTAGAATATGATAGAAATAAATGCGGCTCCTTTACAGGGATTTACAGAAAGTGCCTGGCGTAATGCTCATTCACAGGTGTTCGGCGGAATAGACAGATATTATGTCCCTTTTATACGTCTGGAGAAAGGGAGTATACGTAACAAAGATCGTCGTGAAGTCTCTTTGGATAGGAACAATGTGCAGTCACTGGTTCCGCAGATAGTTGCCGGTGAAACGGAAGAGTTTACGTTGCTGGTTGGATTCTTGCATGGATTGGGTTATAGGACGGTTGACCTGAATATGGGGTGTCCGTTTCCTCTAATTGCCAATAAGGGTAAAGGCTCCGGGATTCTGCCTTTCCCAGATAAGGTAGAATCGTTGTTGAAAGCCATGGAAGAATTTCCGGATATCAGCTTTTCTGTCAAGATGCGTCTGGGGTGGAAGGAGGTTTCGGAATGGCGTGCTGTATTACCCTTACTGAACCGTTCTTGTGTCAGGTCGGTAACCTTACACCCCCGTGTAGGAAAGCAACAGTATAAAGGTCTGGTAAATAAGGATGAGTTCCATGCTTTCTATGAGGCTTGCGAATTACCTTTATTCTACAATGGTGATCTGCGTACAGTATCTGGCATACAGGAGTTGGTGGAGGAATTCCCTCGTCTGAAGGGTGTCATGTTGGGGCGTGGGTTATTGGCTGATCCTTCGTTGGCAAAAGCGTTTCGTGAAGGAAAAATGCCTGAAGCGGAATTGAAGAATAAGGTAGCCGAAATGCATGAATTAATGTATTTGTATTATCGGCGGATCATAGAAGGTGGAGATTCACAATTGTTGGCCAAATTAAAGACTGTATGGGAGTATTTGCTTCCCGATCTCGACAGGAAAGCCCGGAAGGCTATCCTGAAGAGTAATCGTCTGGATGTCTATTTAAAGGCGGTGGAAGATGCACTGCGGTAAAAGGACGGGCTTGGTCAGTCTCTCTGCTTTTTGAAATATTCATATCCGATTCGGCAGAACAGACATTTCTTGTTGTCACAATAGGTCTTTTTTAATTGGATAAGAGCTTGTGAATCACCGGCATGTTCCGCTTCCAGTCCACATTCTTTCCACATCCGGATAATATGATTGTTTTCAGGCTTCAATTCTTCCAGAAATCTTGCTGCCCGCTCGCATAGGATTGGTTTTGACCTATGTTTTCCATAGGCATATAAGAAGGGAATGACAGTATTGATGACAATCAGCTCGATGGAATTCCGGCTGAGACTTTTAGGGAGGTGGAGAGAAGGTTCTCCGAAACGGTAATGGTCAATCCAGTATTCGGAGGTTCCTCCTTTCAGTTCATCGGATAATTCTTTCAGCTGCTCCTTTTCCATTAGGCGTGACAATAGTCCTTCTGCACGGTAATACAGGCATGCCAGTTGTGCTATACGGATGTAAGGGAAATTACCAGGCCTTGACCGGAGAAATTTCCATCGGCATTCATTAACCGGTTCCAGATTAAACTTATGGGCCAAATAAGAGTATTCTTTTATGAGTTGTGCTGTATAGTTGTCTGTGGGTAATTCTTGCAGAAGCCCGGCTTGTCCGAAGAAAATGGCTTCTATCTGGAAAAGGTTGTCCCGGTGTTTGTTTATAGCCTGGAGGGGAATATGTTTCGCCCAGAGTTCGAATGTATCGCTGTTTATTCCAAAGCCGAAATTTCTGGCCAGTGTAATAAAGAACACCCGTTCCCAGTCATTATTGTAGGCTTTCAGGCGGTTCTCGATACATGCAGTCTTCTTTTCAAACCGTTCAATCTGTAAAGCTGATAACCAGTTGTGCAAAAAGAAATGCGACAATTCGGGTATTATCCGGTAGCAGGCCGGATACCTGTCTTCCTGTAACAGCTCCTCGTAATTCTTTTGCAGATAGGGAGGAAAATGGAGTTCCATTTGTGGTATGGGCTCCCCGTTGGTGCGTGTCGGATGTGCATCTATGTCGGATGCTACATGTAGGATTACCGAATCATAAGTAATATCGGTATGGTGCTTATGCTTGAACCAGTCGGACGACCGTAGATGTATTTCAACGTTTCCTACCCAAAGCACACCGTTTATTTTGATTTTTGCATTAAAGAAATCGGGGCCTGCATCATTGTTGGACAGGCCGGGGTCAATGATTTCCAGGTTTTGTCCGTTGGTGGTGTGTAACGGTTGTAGAGCGAAAAGTTTGTGTTTCCATACATAGTGTAATAGTTGTTCCATGTTAACGAGCTGTAAATGTTCACTAATTGTAATGATTTATAACGAAAAACGTTATCTTTGTACCTAAAAACGCAGATATTTATGAAAATTGCATTGATAGGATATGGAAAAATGGGTAAAGAGATTGAAAAAATCGCTGTTGCCCGTGGTCATGAAATTGTATGTGTGATTGATATCAATAATCGTGAAGATTTCGGTTCGGAGGCTTTTCGTTCGGCCGATGTAGCGATTGAGTTTACGGCTCCTTCCGTTGCTTACGGTAACTGTCTTGAAGCTTTCCGCCAGGGAGTGAAAGTTGTTTCGGGCAGTACAGGCTGGATGAGTGAACATGCCGATGAAATGCGCCGTTTGTGTAAGGAAGAGGGCAAGACTTTATTCTGGTCGTCTAATTTCAGCCTGGGAGTCGCCATCTTTTCGGCAGTAAACAAGTATCTGGCACGCATCATGAATAAATTTCCGAATTATGACGTTTCGATGGTCGAGACACATCATGTGCACAAACTGGATGCTCCTAGTGGAACTGCCATCACCTTGGTTGAAGGTATTTTGGAAAACCTGGACCGTAAGGACAAGTGGGTTATGGGTACGTTGACGGCTCCTGACGGAACTGTGACAGGAACGACAAAATGTGCTCCGAATGAAATACCGGTAAGTGCTATCCGTGAAGGTGAAGTTCCGGGTATCCATACTGTACGTTATGAGTCTGAAGCCGATTCCATTATCATTACCCATGATGCCAAGAACCGGAAAGGTTTTGCCTTGGGAGCGGTTCTGGCTGCAGAATATACCGCTGAACATGAAGGCTTTTTGGGTATGGATGATTTATTTCAATTTTAATTATGGTACAGATATCTCGTAGACAATGGATTAAGTTTGGAATCGTTATGGTCCTTTACCTGCTGTTCTTGCTGTGGCTGAAGAGTTGGTTGGGGTTGATTGTTGTTCCATTTCTGTTTGACGCGTACATTACGAAAAAAATACCTTGGACCTGGTGGAAGAAGTCGAAGAATAAGACTGTCCTTACGGTCATGGGATGGGTCGATGCCATCGTATTTGCCTTGGTGGCTGTTTATTTTGTCAATCTGTATTTTTTTCAGAACTATGTCATCCCGTCTTCTTCCCTTGAGAAATCGTTGCTGGTCGGTGATTATCTGTTTGTCAGTAAAATGAGCTATGGGGCACGTATTCCGCAAACTCCGTTACATATGCCGCTTACCCAGCATACCTTGCCTGTCTTTAATTGCAAGTCGTATCTGGAATGGCCTAAATGGGACTACAAACGCGTCGGTGGTCTGGGTAAGGTGAAACTGAACGATATTGTTGTGTTCAATTTTCCGGCTGGTGACAGTGTTGCCAGTGCCGTACAGGCAGAAGACTTGTATCGGTTGAGCTATCAAGCCGGCAAGGAGCTGTCTCAGCCGATAGATATGGCTTCCTTGACACTGGAACAGGAACGTCAGGTATATGATTTCTATTATCAGGCCGGCCGTAAATACATTGATGAAAATCCCCAGCAATATGGTAGGATCATCACTCGTCCGGTCGACCGTCGGGAGAATTATGTGAAACGGTGTGTCGGATTGCCGGGACAGACGTTGCAGATTAAGAACAGGATCATTTATCTGGACGGAAAGCCGAATAAGGAACCGGATAATGTGCAATATCGTTATTGGGTTCATACAAAAGGAATGTTACCCGATGACGTTTGTCATGAACTGGGTATCAGTCATGAGGACTTGATGGCTTATTATACGGATGAGTCGGTCTATAATATGCCGTTGACAGAAAAAGCGAAGGCTGCGTTACTGGCCCGTAAGGATCTGGTGATTTCGATTGAGGATGTTCCTGATGATGATGCCGGAGGTTTATACCCGTTGAACAAGAACACGGGTTGGACTATAGATAACTATGGACCGATATGGATTCCGAAGAAAGGTGCTACAATTGATCTGACACTTGACAATCTGCCGATGTACGAGCGCCCGATAAAGGTATATGAAGGAAATAGTCTGGACGTGAAGGACGGTAAGATTTATATAAATGGCCAACCAGCCGATAAATATACGTTCAAGATGGATTACTATTGGATGATGGGAGATAACCGTCATAATTCGGCAGATTCCCGTTTCTGGGGATTTGTACCTGAGGATCATATTGTAGGGAAGCCCATATTTATCTGGTTATCTCTAGATCAGGACCGCAGCTTGTTTGACGGTAAGATTCGTTGGAACCGTCTGTTCAAGTTTGTCGATTCGATCAAATGAGTATAGGTTAGGATAAAATTCAGATTAACAGTGTGTAAGGACTGGAAGAAATGGCTGAAGCTGGCTTTGGGCATTATCATTGTGGTAGTGTTGGTCAAGGCTTTTCTTGTGACCTCTTGTATTATTCCTTCATCCGGTATGGAAAACAGCCTGTATAAAGGTGAAAGGGTATTGGTTAACAAGTGGAGCTATGGTTTGCGTACGCCGTTTCCTTCCTGGTTCGGATATCATCGCATAGGCAGACAGGAAGTTAGGAAAGGTGATATCGTCTTGTTCAATGATCCTTCTCCGGCTGGTCGGAACAAGAGATTGGAAAACCGTAATCTGTTTATAAGCCGTTGTGTCGGTGTACCCGGTGATACTTTGATGTTGAATAAGGAGCTGTTGAATGTCCAGGGAGAGATTTTAAGTCCTGATGCCAAGTCTCTCTATTCTTATCCTTCTTCTCAGGAAGACGTTGTTCTGGCTTTGTTGGATGTGACGGGTATTCGGGATAATTCATTGTTGGGATATACTCCTGAAGGTGATTACATCCGCAGTTTCAGTCATTATGAGTTTTATTTGCTTTCCCAGAAGGCTGACGGGGCGGTTCATTTTACTTCTATGAATAGCAGCCTGTCGGATGATGTACATCCTTATGAGGTACCGGGGAAAGATATTTCTGTAAAAGTATATCCTTGGAATGTTGTTTTGCTCTGTAACACAATCAGGTGGCATGAGGGGCGTAGGGCGGATGTGAAAGGAGATACATTGTTGGTAGACGGACGGGCTGTTACTTCTTACAGGTTTAGCAGGAATTACTATTGGATGGCAGCCAATGATCCGGTGAATCTGTATGATTCACGTTTGTTCGGCTTTGTTCCTGAAGAGTATGTGATCGGGAAAGCCTGGCGTATTTGGTTTACTTCCCGTAAGGGGAGATTCTTTCAGCGTGTACAATAAAAATGGGAAAGGAAGTTATACTTAGTTCGGCTTATTTGGCGCCTGTTGAATATTATACGAAACTGTATGCCTATGACAAGGTATATGTGGAGCGTTATGACTATTATATCAAACAGACATACCGTAACCGTTGTGTCATTGCTTCGGCTGAGGGAATGCTGTCTCTGACCGTACCTACGGAAAAAGGAGACGAAGTCAAGTGCCTGATGAAGGATATCCGGATTTCGGATCATGGCAACTGGCGTCATGTGCATTGGAACGCATTTGTAGCGGCCTATAAGCACAGTCCTTTTTTCGATTATTATGCCGATGAATTCCATCGTTTTTTTGAGCATAAATATGAGTTCCTGTATGATTTCAACAGTGAGTTATGTCATTGGGTCTGTGAACAGATCGACTTGCAGCCCTGTATCGTACCGACTGATGACTACGGGATGGATTTGAAGGAGGTGGATGATTTCCGTGAGATTATCCATCCTAAAAAAGATTGGAAATCGGCCGATCCGGCTTTTTCTCCTAAAACCTATTATCAGGTATTTGATGCGAAGCTAGGTTTTTTTCCTAATTTGAGTATAGCCGATCTGCTGTTCAATATGGGGCCGGAAAGTTTGCTGGTTTTACGTGACAGTATGAAGAATGAATAATTAATTTGAATTATATATGAATAATTTACCTACAGTAACAAAGAACCTGTTGATCATTAACGTACTGTGTTTTTTCGGTATAATCGTGGCGAAACGGTACGGAATAGATGTTGAGGCGTTGTTGGGCTTGCATTTCTTTCTGGCCGATACGTTTAATCCTGCACAGTTGATTACTTATATGTTCATGCATGCCAATTTCCAGCATATTTTCTTCAATATGTTTGCCGTATGGATGTTCGGCCGTGTATTGGAACAAGTGTGGGGACCGAGACGTTTCCTGTTCTATTATATTTTGTGTGGTATAGGAGCCGCTTTGATACAGGAAGGTGTATATTACATGGAATATGTGACAGACTGGTCGAATTATACGATAGTAGATTATGGAGGTGGAATTGTTGCTCCAATGCAGGATTTCCTGAATAAGTTGAATACGGTTGGAGCATCTGGAGCGGTTTATGCCATTTTGTTGGCGTTCGGTATGCTGTTTCCAAACAGTCAGATGTTTATATTTCCGATTCCGTTTCCGGTTAAAGCGAAGTATTTTGTTATAGGGTATGCTGTTCTGGAAATGGTGTTGGGAATAACAGGAAGCGATGGAGTCGCTCATTTTGCCCATCTGGGAGGTATGCTTTTTGGTTTTATTTTGATCATTTATTGGAGAAAGAAAAATGGTGGCGGACAACAGATTTATTTCTAACCTGAAAGAGAATTTCAAACGCGGTGATATTGTCATCCGGTTGCTTTATTTGAATATAGGTGTTTTTGTTCTCGTTTCATTGGTATCGATCATACTGATGTTGTTTAAGATTCCGGCTGTTGCATGGGTCAATTATCTTGAACTTCCAGCCGATTTTGGGCGGTTTATTTTCCAGCCTTGGTCTATTATTACATATATGTTCATGCATGCCGGATTGCTGCATATCCTGTTTAATATGCTGTGGTTGTATTGGTTCGGCCGTCTGTTCCTGCAGTTCTTCTCTTCCAGGCATTTACGTGGATTGTATGTGTTCGGAGGTATTGTCGGTGGCATTTTCTATATGTTGGCTTATAACATATTTCCTTATTTTGAAACGGCCGTACCTTATTCCTATTTGTTGGGGGCTTCGGCTTCGGTGCTGGCTATCGTATTGGCAACGGCTGAGCGGGAGCCGAATTATCCGGTACAGTTTATGTTTATAGGAACTGTACGCTTGAAATATGTGGCAGTTTTCATGATTGTGCTTGACCTGTTGTTTATGACATCGGGGAATGCCGGCGGGCATATTGCCCATTTAGGGGGTGCACTTGCCGGATGGTGGTTTGCGTCTGGATTACGGAAAGGTTATGATGTTACTGCATGGATCAATGCCATTGTCGACTTTTTCAGTGGGAACCGTACCGGCAGGTCGCGTAAGCCTAAAATGAAGGTTTATTACAGTGACAAACAAAAAGATTATGAATTCAACGCACGTAAAAAGGAACGTTCGGATGAAATAGACCGGATTCTCGATAAACTCCGTCAGTCGGGATATGCCAGTCTGACCGATGAAGAGAAGAAGAGCCTGTTCGATGCGAGCAAGAAATGAGATCAGCGGGTAGAAGGTAGTTGGATTAGAAAAACAGAACCGGATATGGTAATGAAACTACGGTATATCAAGCATTTTGTATGGATGATATTGGCTGCTTGTAATATCTTGGTAGCTATAGGTTTTTTGTTGAGTGCCTATAGTCCTTATATTAATCCGGTCCATCATCCGGTATGGGCGTGTGCCGGTCTGTTTTTCCCTATTTTTATTTGTCTTAATGTTGCTTTCCTGCTCATCTGGCTGTTTGTTAAGCCGCTATACGCTTTATTTCCGTTAGTCATATTCCTGATGGGTTTGTTCAGTCTCCGTACTTATACTCCGTTTGGATGGCCGGATAAGGGTACGGGTGAGGATACGATTAAAGTGCTGACTTATAATACACAGGGAATATTACGCGGAAATACTGATGATATGGAAGAACGTAGGATGCTTGATTATCTGAAGGATAGTGAAGCCGACATTATCTGTCTGCAGGAATATATTCCTGGACGGGGGGAGAGACAGATTAAAAAGATGCTTTCCGGTTATTCTTATTATAAGCGTATCGGTTTTGACGGAGCTAATGGGGTGGCTTGTTTTTCCCGTTATCCTATTATTTCTGCCGAGCGGATAAATTACAGGTCGTCGGTGAATGGAAGCGCCTTATTCCGTTTAAGGATGGGGAAAGATACTTTAGTCTTGATAAACAATCATCTGGAATCAAACAAGTTGAATACGCACGATAAGGAACTGTATAATGATATTCTGAAGACTCCACGTGAGGATGTCGTTAAACAGAACGGCAAGTTCCTGTTGAAGAAACTGGCTGATGCCGTTGCCATCAGAGCTTTTCAGGTCGATACCATAGCCCGTACAATCCGTGAGAATCGGTCGAAGTACATGGTTGTCTGTGGTGATTTCAATGATTCTCCTGTTTCGTATGCCCATCGTGTAGTAGGCAAAGGGCTGAGCGATGCTTATGTTGAGGCCGGGAGTGGTCCGGGTTTCAGTTATAATCAAAATCATTTTTATTTCCGTATTGACCATATTTTTGTCAGCAAATCCTTTAAAGTCTTGCAGTGTGAGGTCGACCGTACGATTGATGTGTCCGACCATTATCCGGTATGGTGCCTGTTGGAAAAGGCTGGGATGTGATATTCTTTCTCCGGTGTCATGAAGGAAAAATAAACGGCTACGTAATAGTCTTATATGCCGTATAAAAAATGAGATATGTTTTTTTTACCTCCTAAAATTTAAATATTTGGATGCCATTCCTTATATAAATGAAAAAAAAACTATATTTGCAACCTTGAATAAACGCATATTAATAAAAAAGGTAAAATAAATAAATTAAGTAACATGCAAAACAAAGGATTCGTAAAAGTTTTTGCGTTATTACTGACCCTTGTTTGTGTATTCTATCTTTCATTCTCTTTTGTCACCCGCTATCATATGAATAAGGCGGCGCAGGATCCGAAAGGTGAAGCACATTACCTTGATTCAATACAGAATGAAAAGGTTTGGTTGGGTAGTTATACGCTGAAACAGTGTCGTGAGATGGAAATCGGCCTGGGATTGGATTTGAAGGGCGGTATGAACGTCATTCTGGAGGTCTCTGTTCCGGATGTGGTGAAGGCATTGGCCGACAATAAGCCGGATGAGGCTTTCAATAAAGCAGTGGCCGAAGCTGCCAAGCTGCAGGTAACCAGTCAGGATGATTTTATTACATTGTTCATCCGTGAATATAAGAAGCTTGTTCCGAACGGGAAATTGGCCGAATTGTTCGCTACCCAGCAGCTGAAGGATAAAGTTACTACCCGTAGTTCTGATGCGGAAGTCGAATCCGTATTGCGTGAGGAAGTCAAGGCTGCAGTAGAAAATTCATATAATGTATTGCGTACCCGTATCGACCGTTTCGGTGTGGCTCAGCCGAATATCCAGACTCTGGAAGGTAAGATGGGCCGTATCATGGTTGAGCTGCCGGGTATTAAGGAGCCGGAACGTGTGAGAAAACTGTTGCAGGGTTCTGCCAATCTGGAATTTTGGGAGACTTTCGAAGCTAAAGATATTGCACCGGTACTGATTTCTGCAAACAGCCGTGCCCGTGACATCCTGGCCGGTACTTCTTCTGCAGATTCTGTTGCTGTCGATACTACAGCCGTAGCACAGGCTGCTGCAGTTTCTGCAAAAGACAGTCTGACCGCCGCTTTGAAGGGTGAAAGCCTTGACAAGACATCTTCTGCCGATGAGGAACAGTTGAAGAAGGAAAATCCGTTATTGTCTGTATTGTCTGTCAATCAGGCTGGAGTAGGTCCTGTAGTTGCTTATGCCGATTATAGAGATACGGCTGCAGTAAACCAGATTCTGAACATGAAGGAAGTAAAGGAGATCATGCCTCGCGACTTGAAACTTATGTGGGGTGTGGCCGCTTCCGATATGGACAAATCAGGACGCATCTTTGAACTATATGCCATTAAGTCGACAGAACGGAACGGACGTGCTCCGCTGGAAGGTGATGTGGTTACTGACGCCCGTGATGAATACGACCAGTATCATAAGCCGAGTGTAAGTATGTCTATGAATACGGAAGGTGCCCGTCGTTGGGCTACCTTGACCAAGGAAAATATCGGTAAGTCTATCGCAATCGTATTGGATGGCTATGTATACAGTGCTCCGCGTGTGAACGGTGAGATTACTGGAGGTAACTCAAGTATTACCGGTTCATTTACTCCGGAACAGACCAAAGACTTGGCCAATGTGTTGAAGTCAGGTAAGATGCCGGCACCTGCACGTATCGTACAGGAAGATATTGTTGGTCCGTCGTTGGGTCAGGAATCAATCAACCAGGGTATCGTTTCATTCGTTGTGGCGTTGGTTGTGCTGATGATTTATATGTGTGTCATGTACGGCTTCATTCCGGGTATGATTGCTAACGGTGCGTTGTTTGTCAACTTCTTCTTCACATTAGGTATATTGTCGTCTTTCCAGGCTGCGTTGACAATGTCTGGTATTGCCGGTATGGTGCTGTCGTTAGGTATGGCGGTAGATGCCAATGTGTTGATCTATGAACGTACCAAGGAAGAATTGAGAGCCGGTAAAGGAACACGTCAGGCTTTGTCGGAAGGTTATTCCAATGCGTTCTCTGCTATTTTCGACTCTAACTTGACATCTATCATTACAGGTATTATCCTGTTCAACTTCGGTACAGGTCCTATCCGTGGATTTGCCACTACATTGATTATCGGTATTCTCTGTTCATTCTTTACAGCTGTGTTCCTGACACGTCTGGTATATGAACATTATATGAATAAGGACAAATGGTTGAACCTGACATTCACTACAGGAATTTCCAAGAACCTGATGCAGAATGTACATTATAACTTTATGGGTATCATCAAACGTTCATTCAGTGTTTGGGGTATCATCATCGTTATCTGTATCATTTCATTCTTTGTCCGTGGATTGGCCCAGAGTATCGATTTTACCGGTGGACGTAACTTTGTCGTTCAGTTTGAGCAGGTTGTCCAGCCTGAAACTGTACGTAGCCTGTTGCAGCCGAAAGTGGGTGATGCCAATGTCCAGGCCATCGCTTTGGGTACCGACGGTAAGACGATCCGTGTAACGACCAACTATCGTATCGAAGAAGATTCTCCTACGATTGACGCCGAAATTGAAGAGTTCCTTTATGAGGCATTGAAGGAAGGTAATTTGCTCGGTAAGGGTACTACGTTGGAAATCTTCATTGACCGTGATAACCGTACCGGCGGTTCAATCATCAGTTCCCAGAAGGTAGGTCCTAGTATCGCCGATGATATAAAGACTTCGGCTATCTGGTCGGTTGTTCTGGCTTTGATTGCCATCGGTCTGTATATTCTGATCCGTTTCCGTAACATTGCTTATAGTGTCGGTGCAACGGTTGCCCTGTGTGTCGATACTGTATTGATTATCGGTGCTTATTCATTGTGTTATGGCTGGATGCCGTTCTCACTCGAAATAGACCAGACATTCATTGGTGCTATTCTGACGGCAATCGGTTATTCAATCAATGATAAGGTGGTAATTTTCGACCGTGTACGTGAATTCTTCCACCTTTATCCGAAACGTGACCGTGCCAAGTTGTTCAATGACTCGTTGAATACTACTTTGGCCCGTACAATCAATACTTCATTGAGTACATTGATTGTGTTGTTAAGTATCTTCATTCTGGGTGGTGACAGTATCCGTAGCTTCGCGTTCGCGATGATTCTGGGTGTTGTTATCGGTACCTTGTCTTCATTGTTCGTTGCTGCTCCGGTAGCTTATCTGACTATGGGACATAAAATGAAAGATGCCGAAAAAGCTGAAGCGTAATAAGATTTTTGAAATAATGGGAAAGTCGGTCAGTTTGAAAAAACTGGCCGGCTTTTTTTATATCTGTTCGGTTGAGGGAATCTTTCGGGTAGTCTTGAAAAAACGTATCGGCTGTAAGCATGGACCTACAGTTTGTTACCGGTTAAGAACGGTAGAAGAAAATTCAGAATTTGATGTCCGGGCGGACTTTTTACACGTAGAGATAGTCTGATAAGAGAGTACCCTCGTCGGGAATCGAACCCGAATTTAGCGTTTAGGAAACGCTTGTTCTATCCGTTGAACTACAAGGGCGGTTTCTATAATGGATCCTGCCATTTGGAATGGCATTGCAAATGTACTGAAATAATCAGATATCCCAATACTTTTGCTTGAAAAACTAGCTTTTGAAGTAGCTAAGTGAAATAAACCTCTAAATTATTTTGATTTTTAATGGAACTTAGCGAATTTTGTAACTATTGATTATGTGAACTTTAAATACTAGATTATGGCAGAAGAAATGATTGTCAAGGAGCTGGATGATGTGGTTGTCCGCTTTTCGGGTGACTCCGGCGATGGGATGCAGCTGGCTGGTAACATGTTTTCCAACATTTCGGCTACTGAAGGGAATGATATCAGTACGTTTCCCGATTATCCGGCTGATATCCGGGCCCCGCAAGGTACTTTAACCGGTGTTTCGGGGTTTCAGGTACATATCGGTTCGGGAAAGGTGTATACTCCCGGTGATAAATGTGATGTTCTGGTCGCTATGAATCCGGCAGCATTGAAAACCCAATATAAGTTCTGTAAGCCTCAGACTGTTATTATCATTGATACGGATTCTTTCACCAAACGTGATCTGGAAAAGGCGAAATTCCAGCTTGACAATCCGTTTTCTGAACTGGGAATCAAGAATGAAGTGGTAGAGGCTGCTATCACTACTATGTGCAAGGAAAGTCTGAAGGAAAGTGGTCTGGATAACAAGTCCATCATGCGTACCAAGAATATGTTCGCACTGGGGCTGGTGTGCTGGCTGTTCCATCGTGACATTGAGGTAGGAGCCAAACTTCTCCGTGAGAAGTTTGCCAAGAAACCGGCCATTGCCGAAGCTAACGTCAAGGTCTTGTTTGACGGTTATCATTTCGGTGAAAATACCCATGCTTCTGTCTCTATCAGCTATAAGGTACCCTGTAAGGAAGGTAAGGCGCCGGGCCGCTATATGGATATTAACGGGAATAAGGCCACAGCCTATGGTCTGATAGCCGCAGCCGAGAAAGCCGGACTACAGTTGTATCTGGGTTCTTATCCCATTACTCCTGCAACAGATATTCTGCATGAACTGGCCAAGCATAAATCGTTGGGTGTAAAGACTGTGCAGTGTGAAGATGAAATTGCCGGATGTTCATCGGCTGGGGGGGCTGCATTTGCCGGAGCATTAGCTGTCACTACCACTTCAGGCCCTGGTATTTGTCTGAAAAGTGAAGCGATGAACCTGGCTGTCATTACTGAGCTTCCTTTGGTCATTGTCGATGTGCAGCGTGGAGGTCCCTCAACCGGTCTGCCTACCAAGTCGGAACAGACCGACCTGTTACAGGTTCTGTTCGGGCGTAACGGTGAAAGCCCGATGCCGGTAATTGCCGCAACTTCTCCTACCGACTGTTTCGATGCAGCGTATATGGCTTGTAAGATTGCCTTGGAACATATGACGCCGGTGGTCTTGCTGACCGATGCATATATTGCCAACGGATCGGCTGCATGGAAGTTGCCCGACCTGAAAGAATATCCTGATATCAAACCTCCCTATGTAACACGGGATATGGCTGGGACATGGACTCCGTTCAAACGTAATCCTGAAACCGGTGTCCGTTATTGGGCGGTTCCGGGACAGAAGGATTTTATGCACCGTATCGGCGGTCTTGAGAAGAGTAACGAGACCGGTGCCATCTCTACCGATCCGGAAAATCATAACCTGATGACCCGTCTGCGTGCCGAAAAGGTTGAGAAGATAGCCTATTCCCTGCCTTTGCTGCAGGTGGAAGGTGATCCGGATGCCGATTTGCTGATTGTCGGTTTTGGTGGAACTTACGGTCATTTACATTCGGCAATGGACATGATGGCTTCCAGAGGAAAGAAAGTGGCTTTGGCTCACTTCCGTTATATCAACCCGTTGCCTAAGAATACGGCCGATGTATTACGCAGATACAAGAAGATTGTAGTTGCCGAACAGAATATGGGTCAATTGGCCGCTTATCTCCGTATGAAGATAGAAGGTATCCATTTGCACCAGTTTAATCAGGTTAAGGGCCAGCCGTTCGTTGTACAGGAGCTGGTTGATGCATTCACTAAAATCATGGAGGAATAAACGATGAGCGAAATTAAATATACTGCTGCCGACTATAAGGCAGGGCAGCCGCGCTGGTGTCCGGGATGTGGCGACCACGCATTCTTGAATTCATTCCACAAGGCTCTGGCCGAGATTGGTGTACCTCCTCATGAAATTGCCGTGATTTCGGGTATCGGCTGTTCATCTCGTCTGCCTTATTATATGAATACCTATGGTATGCATACCATTCATGGCCGTGCGGCGGCTATCGCAACCGGTGCGAAGGTGGCAAATCCTAAATTAACCATCTGGCAGATTTCGGGCGACGGTGACGGACTGGCTATCGGCGGCAATCATTTTATCCATGCGATCCGTCGTAATGTGGATATCAATATTGTCCTGCTGAACAACCGTATCTATGGATTGACTAAAGGCCAGTATTCTCCTACATCCGAACGGGGATTTGTCAGTAAGTCGTCGCCCTATGGAACAGTTGAGGATCCGTTCCGCCCGGCAGAGCTTTGTTTCGGTGCCCGGGGCCGGTTTTTTGCCCGTTGTGCGGCAGTTGATGGAGGTCCTTCGGTAGAAGTGCTGAAAGCTGCTGCCCGACATAAAGGTACATCGGTAGTCGAGGTTCTTCAGAACTGTGTCATCTTCAACGACGGTACACATAATTCCATAGCCAAGAAGGAAGACCGAGAAAAGAACGCTATCTATCTGGAGCATGGAAAACCGATGTTGTTCGGTCCGAACAAGGAATTCGGTCTGATGCAGGAGGGTTTCGGCCTGAAGGTAGTCAAGTTAGGAGAGAACGGAGTGACGGAGAAGGATATTCTGGTACACGATGCCCACACGCAGGATGCTACATTGCACCTGAAACTGGCTTTGATGGAAGGTCCTGATTTCCCGATAGCATTGGGGGTAATCCGTGATGTGGAGGCTCCTACTTACGACGAATCGGTAGAAGCCCAGATTGAGGAAGTTTCTGCAAAGAAGAGCTATCACAACTTTGCCGAACTGCTTGAAACGAATGATACTTGGGAGGTGAAATAACTATGATAGTTCAGGCTGTATCTACGGATACAGCCTGTTTTTTATAAGGAAGTTTTCAATTTGGATAAATTATTGAAGTAAAATGAAGTATTGTAGATTGTGTGCAGGATTATTGTTGCTGCTTCCTGCTTTTTCGATGTTTGCACAACGTTCCTTCACTCCCGATGATCTGGTGAAGTGGAGACGTATCGTGCAGCAGGAGATTTCGGCCGACGGCCGTTGGGCTGCGGTTAAGGTTGCTCCCTGGCAAGGGGATGCACAGGTAGAACTTTACACTACGGACGGCAAGGAATCGGCTGTATATGAGCCGGCCGGGAAATTCGGTTTCGCACATTCTTCCCGTTATCTGGTTGTAGAACAGCTGCCTCGGACCGCTTTGACCGATTCCTTGAAGCTGAAGAAGGTCAAGGAAAACAAGATGCCGATGAACGTGTTGTCTGTATGTGACCTGGAAGGACGTACCGTATGGAAAATCGATTCGCTGAAATCTTATAAACTGGCTGAAGGTGCCGATTGGATTGCTTATCAGCAGGGAAGGAAGGATTCGGTACTGCATGTCGCTTCTTTGGACAAGGCTGTACAGCTTGTCTTTCCGAATGTGTCTTCATTCGGTTTTTCGGAAGAAGGAGCTTCTCTTTATTTTGTGACACGGGATACATTGAACGGTATGCGTCCGGGACTGTACGGCTGGCAGGCCGGTTGGGACAAGCCACGTTTGTTGAAGGCCGGTAAAGGGGCATTTAACCGTTGTATTTTCGATAAGGCCGGTAAACAGCTGGCGTTTCTGTATGCGGAAAACAAGAAGAAAGCTGGTAAGCTGTCATCGCTGTGGTTGTCCGATAACCTGCAGCCAGCCGAAGAAGTGGCGGCTGTATCGGCTCCGGGTCTGCCTGCAGGGTGGGTGATCAGCCCCAACGGAAACTTGTCGTTCTCGGCCGATGGCCGGCGTCTGTTCCTGGGCACGGCTCCCTGTCCGCTGGAGAAAGATACCACGGTTCTTGATAAGTACCGCCCGGATGTTCAGGTCTGGAGTTGGAATGAACCGGTTCAGTACACCGTACAGCAGTATAATCTGAAACGCGACTTGAAAAAAACATACCGTGCCTTGTATAGTGTGGATGGCCGGAAACTGATACAATTGGCCGATACGTCGTTGACCGAAACTGTCGTAGCTCCTGAGGGAGCAGGCAACTGGGTATTGGTTTCAACATCCCGTCCTTATTCCGTTTCGTCAATGTGGGAAGGCCGTACGCGTTCCGATTATTATAAGGTATCATTGGCCGACGGAGCCAGGACTTTATTGAGTAAGGCCGATTATACCAGGTTCCGTCTGTCTCCTTCCGGAAAATATGCCTATGGCTATTGCGAACCCGACAGTTGCTGGTATGCCATCAATATGGGAACCGGAACAAAATGTAATGTGACGGCTTGTCTGGATTTTCCAGTCTGGGATGAAGAAAACGATGTTCCCGACTATCCGTCGCCTTATGGTATGGCAGGCTGGACCGAAAATGACGGGCGTATGCTGGTTTCCGACCGTTACGATATCTGGTCACTTGATCCGGAAGGAAAAGAGAAACCGGTGAACCTTACTCATAACGGGCGTCAGTCTAAAGTGCGTTATAGATGGGTAAAACTCGATGAGGATGCCGATTTTATCCAGACTTCAGGGACCCAGTTATTGACAGGTTTCAATGAAAAGTCAAAAGCTACATCTTTCTATACCGCCGATTTCACATCCTCCGATGCTCCGAAACTGGTTCTGGGCGGTGATTTCCGGTACGGAAAAGCAATGAAGGCCAAGGATGCTAACCGTCTGCTCTATACGAAAGAGAATTTCCAGGTTTACCCCGATGTGTGGAGCGTATCATTGGATTTCAGGAAACCGGTACAGTTGACACAGGAAATCCGTCAGCAGGATGAATACCTGTGGGGAAGTGTAGAACTGGTATCATGGACATCTTTCGACGGTCAGCCTCTGGAAGGATTGCTGTTCAAACCGGCAGATTTTGATCCGTCAAAGAAATATCCGATGATTGTCAACTTCTATGAACGTGATTCGGAGAACCTGCATGAATACCATATGCCTGAGGCACATCGTTCCACAGTCGATTACCATCTTTATCTGAGTAATGGGTATCTGATATTCAATCCGGACATCCGTTACCGTGACGGTTATCCGGGAGAAAGCTGCTACAACTGCCTGATGCCCGGAATAGCAGCGGTTGAATCCATGGGATTTGTCGACGGCAAGCATATCGGTGCGCAAGGTCATAGCTGGGGAGGCTATCAGGTGGCCTATCTGGCTACACGTACAAGTAAGTTTGCTGCCATAGAATCGGGAGCTCCTGTAGTCAACATGTTCAGTGCTTATGGAGGTATCCGTTGGGGATCCGGTATGAACCGTTCATTCCAGTATGAACATACACAAAGCCGTTTGGGAGCCACTCCATGGAGCGGTCCTGTCCGTTATTTCGAGAATTCACCTCTCTTCCTGCTTGATAAGGTGACTACTCCGATTCTGATAATGGCCAACGATAATGACGGGCATGTGCCTTGGTATCAGGGAATAGAATTCTTTATCGGGATGAAGCGTCTGCAGAAGCCGGCCTGGCTGCTGAACTATACGGGTGAACCACATTGGCCGTTGCGGTTGGCCAACCAGCTGGATTTCCAGAAGCGTATGTTCCAGTTCTTCAATTGTTATCTGAAAGGAGAACCGATGCCGGTATGGATGAAGGATGGCGTTCCTGCTGTGAAACAGCCTTATATGTTGGGCTATTAAAGCATTGAAAAACAGAAATCTGCATTTCTGTAGAGACTTGTAGAGAAAACGCCTTGACGTTTCTTGAAAAGAACTTGAATTTATAGGAAAAAGAACTTGAACTTCACACAGAAAGTTCAAGTTCTTTTTTTGCATATGTACCGTATGTTTGTTGTGTCTTGAATCCGGTCGATTGTAAGCAGAAGTGGAACCTGGAGCTATATGTATTTATTCTTTTTCTCCGTAGCAAAGGTCTCCGGCATCGCCCAGTCCCGGAACGATGTATGAATGGGCGTTCAGCTCCGGATCGATGGTGCCGCACCAGACGGTGGTTTTGTCGGCCGGGAATACCGCCTGTATGTGCCTGATGGCCTGTTCGCTTGCGATGACCGAAGCAATATGGATGTGTGCCGGTTCTCCTTTCGTCAACAGGGCCTTGTAGGCCAGTTCCATGGAACCTCCGGTGGCCAGCATCGGGTCGGTTATAATCAGGATCTTGTTATCCAGACGGGGAGAAGCGATATATTCGATATGTATGTCGAAATTATCTTCATCGATGTATTTTCGGTAGGCCGATACGAAAGCGTTTTCGGCATGGTCGAAATAGTTGATGAATCCCCTGTGAAGCGGCAGTCCGGCACGGAGAATCGTAGCGATGACCGGTTGTTCGGCCGGTACGTTTTCGGTCGCTATGTCTAGAGGAGTCTGTATCCGGACCGGCTTGTACGGCAGTTCACGGCTGATTTCGTATGCCATGATTTCACCGATGCGTTCAATGTTGCGGCGGAACCTCAGGCTGTCCTTCTGTACGTTGACATCACGGATTTCTGCCAGGTATTGGTTCAGGATAGTGTTGGTCTTGCTGAAATCGGTTGTTCTCATAAAATATTATTTCTGAATATCGGTTGCAAAAATAATTGTTTTTTATTTTCTGTGGAAGTAATGACTCTGACTTCTTGCTATAAGTTCCTAGATTAATGCGTGATAAAGAAGGTTTTGCACCTGACAATTTGCTGTGGCCGAAAAGAAACCGGCTGTAGTTGCAATGTCGAAATTGCAGATATGTTACACAAGTATAAATCTTTTCATTATTACGGATATTTTTCTCTAATAACTATTTTAATTAAAAATAAACTGCTATTTTTGTAGCGCTAAAAACAAGGATGATGTTGAAAAGCATATTTTTAACAAAAACGAAATTAGAGAAAAGCATTTGATATAATAACCAAATTAATCATTTGAACAATGGCAAATTTAGATCTTACTAAGTACGGTATCACTGGTACCACAGAAATTTTGCACAATCCGTCATACGACGTATTGTTCGCTGAAGAAACTAAAGCTGGTCTGGAAGGTTATGAAAAAGGCCAGGTAACTGAACTGGGTGCAGTAAACGTAATGACTGGTATCTACACTGGTCGTTCTCCTAAAGATAAATTCTTGGTAAAAGACGCTACAAGTGAAAATACTGTATGGTGGACTTCTGAAGAATACAAAAACGATAACAAACCTGTAACTACAGAAACTTGGAACGCTTTGAAAGCTTTGGCTTCTAAAGAACTTTCTAACAAGAAGCTGTATGTAGTTGATGGTTATTGCGGTGCTAACGAAGCTACTCGTCTGAGAGTTCGTTTCATCATGGAAGTTGCATGGCAGGCTCACTTCG
>ULQU01033125.1_pt1 | contig 21515 bp, 16 predicted proteins | sample 1954841 | NCBI WGS metagenome assembly ULQU01 (sample SAMEA4835664, study PRJEB28245) | human gut metagenome | biome: gut microbiome; material: fecal sample | place: Denmark | collected 2008
CGATAAAATTGTCGTGGCGGAATATAGAATGGTTACGTTATTAGTGATTGGATATAAAGAAAACACAATAGATTAAATAGTATTCACTTAAACATTTTGTTATTATGAAAAAGATTCTCTTGCTGGTGGTCGTAGTCATGGCCGCTTTGTCTGCTACAGCTCAGGATATGTATCTGGGAGGTGGTATCAGTTTGTGGAGGAATGATGATCTGGATAAGACTTCTTTCTCGATTTCTCCGGATTTTGGTTATAATTTGAATTCCCGATGGGCTGTTGGAGGGGCTTTAGGATTTGCTCATTCTTATGATGAAGGAGAGAGTCATAATTCCTTTGCGTTGGCTCCTTATGCCCGTTTTTCTTTTTATGAAAATAAGATTGTACGTCTGTTCATTGATATGGGATTCGGCTTTTCCACTACATCGGTAAAAAATAGGGATGATAATTATAACGGTTTTGAAATCGGTGTCAAACCAGGTGTTGCCATCAAGTTGAATGACCAGTTCAGTATTGTTACAAAGGTTGGATTTGCTGGATATCGTGATGACTATTATGTAGGAGAGAATGGCTTAGGAGTGGCTTTGGATGGGAATGATATTTCGTTAGGTTTATATTATACTTTTTAGACTTTTTGAATTTGTCTGGTCCTAAATGTCCGGAAACGGATATTTAGGACCAGTCGTTTGCTTTAGCTTATTTTTATTAGTGTTCTTCAGTTGGAAAATTAAGTATATGAAAAAGATTCTTTTAATCATTGCATTTATTTGTTCTGCTTTTGCCGTAAATGCACAGACTGGGGTAACCTGGAATGCCGAACTGGGTCTTGGAGCCAGCGGATGGGTCGGTGACGGATCCGATCATTCGAACGCATTGTTCAATCCTCGGGTAGGTGTCAAGATTGATGTTCCGTTAAGTGGTTTGTTGTCTTTCCAGACAGGATTGTATTGGGTGTCGAAAGGGGCAAGCCTTAAGGAATATGAAGATCTTAAGACACAGGTCAATCAAAATTATTTCCAGATGCCGTTGTTGGCAGCTTTTCATGTAGGTACAGCCAGTAATTTTGACCTGGTCTTGACGGTAGGTCCTTATATTGGATATGGTATTAACGGTAAGGCTAAGATTGATACAGGAGATTATGAAATTACCTGGAATACTTTTGATGATATCAAGTTTGAAACACCGTCCGAAACTGCATATGTATGGCAGGGCCTGCGACGTTTTGATGCAGGTCTGCAGGCTGGTTTGGGGTTTGATTTTGAGGACTGGACAGCCGGTATAAACGGTGAAGTCAGTTTGTGCCGTATCTATAGTGACGGTCCTCGTAATGTCGGTTTCTATGCCAGTATTGCTTATAAGTTCTGACGTGATGTTGTAACTGTAATAAAAAAGAAAGCTTTTACATAACCTTCAGTTGTGTAAAAGCTTTCTTTTTGAGGTGGATTAATGATGGAACAGGCGGATACCTGTAAACGCCATTGCAATGCCATATTTGTCGCAGGTTTCTATAACATGATCGTCACGTACGGAACCTCCGGCTTGTGCTATGTATTCCACTCCACTTTTATGTGCACGTTCAATGTTATCACCGAAGGGGAAGAATGCATCAGATCCTAAGGCTACACCTTTCAGGTTTTTCAGCCATTCGCGTTTTTCTTCCCGGGTCAGGATTTCCGGTTTTTCTGTAAAGAACTGTTGCCATACGCCATCCGCCAGAACGTCATCATGTTCATCGCTGATGTAGACATCAATTGTATTGTCACGGTCGGCACGGCGGATTTTTTCTACCCATGGAAGATTCAAAACTTTAGGGTGTTGACGCAGGAACCAAATGTCGGCTTTATTTCCGGCCAGGCGTGTACAATGGATACGGCTTTGTTGTCCGGCACCTATACCTATTGCCTGTCCGTCCTTTACATAACATACCGAGTTGGATTGGGTGTATTTTAATGTAATCAGTGCAATCTTCAGATCACGTTTAGCCGATTCCGGGAAATTCTTGTTTTGAGTCGGTATATTGGAAAACAGTTCATCGCCGTTTAGCTTGATTTCGTTACGTCCCTGTTCGAACGTGATTCCGAAAACATCTTTGTGTTCGATGGGGGCAGGATGGTAAGTCGGATCAATTTTGATAATATTATAGGTCCCTTTACGTTTGTTCTTCAGTATCTCAAGAGCTTCAGGCTTGTAGCCGGGGGCTATGATGCCATCTGATACCTCACGGTTGATGAAACGGGCTGTTTCTTCGTCGCAGATATCGCTTAAGGCAATAAAGTCGCCGTATGACGACATACGGTCGGCTCCTCTGGCACGTACATAGGCATTGGCCAACGGTGATAGAGGAAGATCGCCTACAAAATAGATTTTCTTCATGGTTTCGTCAAGTTCCAGGCCGATGGCTGCACCTGCAGGGCTGACGTGTTTGAAAGAGGTAGCGGCAGGCATACCTGTGGCTTCTTTCAGTTCTTTAACTAGCTGCCATCCGTTCAGTGCATCCAGAAAATTGATGTATCCCGGACGTCCGTTTAGCACCTCGATAGGCAATTCTCCCTCCTGCATGAATATGCGGGCCGGCTTCTGGTTAGGGTTACAGCCGTACTTCAAAGCTAATTCTTTTGCCATAATTATGTAAATTGATTTGATTTCTACAAAAATAACGATTATTTTCCTCTTATTGAAAAATCTTGTTACCTTTGTAACGCATCGGTTCGATCTGTGTTTTATGTACAGATTGATTAAAAGGGAATCAGGTGGAAATCCTGGACAGTCCCGCTGCTGTGAGTTTCATTATGTAAGTCTTTCATTATTTGAGTCACTGGATAAAGGATTATCGGGGAAGACATTGGAAGATGGAAACGAGTCAGAAGACCTGCCATGCATAGTTTCTGCACTGCTTTCGAGGAAAAAGCGTGGGAGTATGGGTTTATGATCTGTTTCATATTCATGTCCGGTGGCTTTTCTTTTTTTCATTGCAGTGCCGTTTGTCTTGATATCGGCGATTAATAGGTTTTTATAATGTTGAACTAATAATAGATTTGATTGGCAATGAAAAAATTATCTTTTTTTTTTCTCTCATTGATGTGTATTACATTGTGGAGTTGCAGCGATGATGAAAATCCCGCAATTGAAGTTGTTGTGAACTTTAGTGATAAGTTGACAGACCCTAATTCTTCCTTTCAACCGGAAGGCGGTGAGGTGGACGGATATTATAAGGTTGTAACCTTTACCGATACCCGGAATTTGGTTGAAATGCCCAGCTATTATAGTGATTGGGGATTTGGTGGCGGATTTACTTATACGAATATTTCAGATAAAACTACTCCCGGTTATATGAATCTGGGAAATATTACCGGTGTGGGTAGGAGCGGAAGCGTGTATCTGACTGCCAATTCGAATGCATATACTCCGGCATATGTAAAGAATCTGGATGTCAGTAAATATCAGTTCAAGGGAGCTTGGGTTACGAATTCCACTTATGCATATTTGGCTGTAAAGGATGGTAATGACGGGAATAATCCTGCTTTGGTCCGGAAATTTGGTGATGGAGACTGGTTTAAACTGACTGCTGTAGGGTATGATGTTTCTGATAATGAGTTGGGTCGTGTCGATTTTTATCTTGCTGATTATCGTGACGGGCAAAGTAAGGTAGTAAATGCATGGGAGTGGTTCGATTGGAGTGCGTTGGCTACAGCCGACCATATCAGCTTTGAATTGTCTTCTACCGATTCGGGTGAATTCGGGATGAATACACCGTCTTATTTCTGTATGGATGGAATCACATTGGTTGAGAAATAGTCTATAGTTTTATTAATAAAAGGCTTGCTCGTCGGAAAGTTTTTCTCGAGAGCAAGCCTTTTCCGTTATTTTAATGGTGGGCTGTTGAACAGCTTTATTTCAGAACTTATATATACATTCCACACCGAAAATATTTTTCCTGGCGTCTGCTTCCCATTGTCGGCAATAAAAAGCCTCCGCTTCCCAACTTTCAGCCAACGGGAAGCTTACTCCTCCTCGGTAGCGCATACGCTTTATATCAAAATGTTCGCTCTTTCCCAAACCGTTGTACATTTCCACGGAAACATATGGTTCCAGCTTGCAGTGGGCTATATCGTAGGCCATTTTCAATCTGGAGCGTAATCTGAATTCTTTTTCTTCCGAATTGAATGTGTGTTGAAAACGCTCGCGCAGCGAAAACTTCCAATGTAGCCATTGCCCCGATACAGTGCCGTCCATATGATAGCGGTGTCTGAATTTCCAGCCTTCTTCCCCCCGGTTTCGGTAGTGTATCTCATAGCCGGTTCCTATCTTCAGGCATGGTAACAAGTCATATTTCGCTCCCACATCGAGCCCCCAGCGGTCTGTCATACTCAGATTATTTTTTGTCCGCCATTCCAGTCCGGTCGATACATCCAGGCGTTTCCGTACTTTGTACTCCACCTTCATCTTGGCCCAAGTAGTATAATCTGCTTCCTGCGTCCAGACATCCAAGGGCAGCCAGCCTATCAAACAGGCCAGCAGGCGATAAAAAAATCGGTCCTTTGTTCCCATTGCTATAAAACATATAATTATAAAAATAAACCATAAATCTGAAAACATTCTGAAATTTGAGAATATATTCAGATTTAATGCATTATCTAGATTAGATTGTACAGATACGGTATGGGCACAGTTCTAAAAAATAGTAAAGATTATTTCTTTTTTCCTGCGTTCCAGACCAGTAATGCCAGTAATGTCGACAGTACGGCCGCTCCTATCCAGAACCAGTTGATGTATGTAAAGTCATATACTTCAACACCGTCTATCAGACTCTTGTTACCTTCTATCAGCAGACCACTCATTACGTCCTGCAGGCCCGCCCCTATATAGCTGGCTATGCCTACAATACCTAGTGCGGCTCCCGATGCGTTACGCGGTGCTATATCCACAGCCATCAGTCCGCCTAGAAAACATAGCAGTACACCGATACCCGAGCCGAACAATACCATTGCCATGATATCAAGCCAGAAATGTACCCCCGGTACCAGCAGGAACAGGCATAGGGCTATCACGTTCATTAGTCCGAATATAAGAGCCGGCACATTCCTGCGTCCGCCGAACAGTTTGTCTGATATGACACCTGAAAACATTGTTCCGATGATGCCGCACACCGAGCTGACCGAAATGATGAAACTTGCATCCAGTGTCGTATAACCTTTTTGGGCTTCCAGGTAAAATACCCCCCAGCTGTTTACCGCATAGCGGCTGATGTACATGAAAGCACTGCTCAGTGCCAGAATCCAGATGGCCGGATTTCGCAGTACCGCCTTTTGCGCACGGTTGAAATCTTCTACTTTTGATGCGTTCCGTTCTTTTTTCTCCTTAGGCCGGTTTATTGCTGGAAGCCCTTTGCTTTGCGGAGAGTCATGAAAGAAACGCCATACTATCAGTGCCCCTATCAGGCCAATCATGCCAGCTCCCAGAAAACCGTAACGCCAACCCGATACACTGACGATGGATGCCACTACAATAAAGGTCAACGCTTCACCAATGTTATGACTGGCGCTCCAGAATCCGTAGAAAGAGCCTCGTTTCTTATCGTCGAACCAGCGTGATAATCCTACTACGCACGAGGCGGCACCCATCGACTGGAACCAGCCACTGATGCCCCACAATATGGCAAACAGCACAAACGAGTGTATGAATCCCAGACACAGGTTCACCAGCGCAGTCACCAGCAGGCCCGTACTCATAAAACGATTTATGTTGCTGCGGTCGGCCAGGAAGCCGTTTGTCAGTTTGCCTACTGCATACGTAAAGAACAGTACAGAGCCGATGATACCCAGCTCCGTTTCCGAAAATATTCCCTCCTCCACAATAGGTTTCTTCACTACATTCAGGCTCAGACGGCATACGTAGTACAATCCGTAACCTGCTGTGGCCGAAAGGAATGTAGACCACTGCATCCGCTTCAGCCGACGCTGCTGTTCAGCCAAAGACTCCCCGTTACAGGGCGCCGCTGGCGACACCCTGTAAAAATCAATGATATGTTTCAGCATGTAATCTTTCCTCCCCCTTGTCAGTCGTGCAACTTCTTTTCTTTCAGGTACTCCAGCAACAAGGCCGGACGGTCGGTCTGTATCAGTTTCGCTCCTTGTCCTATTATCCATCCCCAGCTTTCTTCCGGTTCTTTTAGTTCCACAGCACGGTCATCGTCATGCCCGCCGCACAGCTCCGGCCACAGACTGTTGATAAATATCCGGGCACCACTTTCGCGCACCTTCTTTATCAGTCGCTGCACTTCCGGTCCGTCATTATCAAACACAAGTTCAAAAGCCGCCGGTTTCATGTGGGCCAAGTAGCCGTCAATAATGGCCTCAGCCCCTTCCTTATGCAGGTTTACCACCGGCATAAAGACCATCTTCTCCAGCACGTCGCCATGTTCGGCCTTCACTTTCTCGTAGGGATTATCCGATTTCATGATGCATTGCCCCACCGTACCCGTCTTTTCCAATACGGCGTATGCTTCCTGAAAGTAATCATAACCTTTATCTACGTTCACCTTGATTTTGCCCTTACACAGCGTCATCACTTCCTCAAACGTAGGAATCTTATGGCGAGTCTTATGTCCGGCTCCATTTTTCAGGTTAAATCGACGGATTTCTTCCAGGGTGTAGTCTTCTGGTCTCCCTTTTCCTGTCGTCGTACGGTCAATTGTCTTATCATGCATCAATATCAGTTGTCCGTCTTTTGTTTTCTTCAGGTCTATCTCAACCATATCCACTTCCATTTCGATGCAGTTTTGTATGGCTTGTAGGGAATTCTCCGGGGCATTACGCCAGTCGGCACGGTGAGAGACGACTAGAATTCCGTTTCCATAGAAGGCCTCAGGAATCTTCGATCCGGATTGGGCATATAACATTCCTGATTTTCCTCCATAAGTTCCAACTGCAAATAGTGAACAGGCTATAATTATCTTTATAATAAAATTCATAAATATCCTTTTTATAAAATATCCAATAATGGCTGGAGACATGCCAGAAGATTGTTCCTATTGTTACTCCTACCTTTTGGACATGACTCCAGCATCATTCATCTTTTCTTAATTATATCCCGGATTTTGTGGAAACTTATTCTGATCATCCACCAAGTCTACTTCTGTCTTCGGCAGCGGATACAAATAATCGTTTGCGGTTATTGTCAATCCTACTTTGGCCATTTCGCTGATGGCCATATCTGTACGGATCAAATCAAACCAACGGTGTAGTTCAAAAGGCAACTCCAGTCGTCTTTCCAGTAAGACGGCCAGGCGGAATTCGTTTTGTCCGGGTAATTCCAGAGCTGTATATTCCGATGCTTTCGCACGTTTCCTGATTTCGTTGAGGTATTTCATAGCCAAGCTGTTCGGAGAACCGTCATAGCCTAATTCGTTATGTACTTCAGCAGCCATGAGCAATACATCAGCCCAGCGTAACAGCGGGATATCAAAGCCTACCGTGGATGTTGTAGAATCAAAAGTATCATAGTATTTGGCGACTACATTATTGTTGGAATCTACCCGTTTATATTCAATCAGTGACCTCCGCTCGTCTGTGGATTCGTAAGCCTCTTTCAATCTGTTGTCCATCAATGTCTTATCGTCCCGGAAATAATCATTATATGAATCATGTCCTTCGCCTACGATGGTTTTCGACCAGCGTACGGCAAATAGTATTTCCTTGTTCATTTCATTTTCTACGGCGAATACATCGGCTACATTCTCCAATAATCCGTATTGGGAGCCATATGTATTGATCAGATTATCCAATAGGGAAGCAGCATCTGTCCATTTCTTTTCAGTCAGGTATACTTTGCCCAGCAAAGCCATTGCAGCAACAGAAGTGGCTCTACCCAGTCGCTCATCCGATACGGTTGCCTCCAATTTACTTATAGCTGCTTTCAGGTCATTTTCTATCGCTGTATAGATATCTGCCACCGGAGTACGTCCATACAGTGTTGCTTCTTGTGCCGAAATAGGTTCAAGGATCAATGGCGCATCTCCCCATAAACGTACGATGTTGAAATAAGCCAAAGCCCGCAAGAAAGCAGCTTCCCCTTCGTACTGGTTACGCAAGTTGGCATCAGTTACTGTTCCGGAATAGGCCAATATGTTGTTACAACGGTAAATCTGGTTGTATAATCCTTTCCACACACTTCTTACGACATCATTCCCAGAAGTTACCGTAAACTTGTCAATGAAATAATAGATTCCACCTGAGCCACCGGGATTAATGTCCTCAATGTTATCCGACCGTAATTCTGTCATGGCTATCAGCTTCTGTCCGTATAAGTCATTGTCCTGCAGGGAAGAGTAACAACCCGACAAGGCCGATTCAATATCCGTCGCATCTTTGTAGTAATTTCCTGAAGAAGCTTCCGAGATAGGTGTCAGGTCTAGGAAATCGTTGCAGCTTGTGGCCAACAGCAGGCTCAATATACCTGCTACATAATATTTCAGTTTCATAAATCTGCTATTTTAAAAAGTTACATTTACACCAAACACAAATGATTTAGCCAAAGGATAAGTACCGTAATCGATACCAGGAGTCAAGGAAGTGCCTTTCATATTGACTTCCGGATTGTATCCACTATATTTTGTGAAAGTAAACGGATTTTGCGTTGATAAATACATGCGGGCTCTGCTGAGTCCGATATTTTTCAACCATTTTTCCGGTAACGTATACCCTAAGGTTATATTCTTGATACGCAGATACGAACCATCTTCTATATGCCAGGTAGATGTCGTTCCATTCATACCTGTTGCACTTCTGTTGGCACGTACTACTTGTCCGCTGCCTGGATTGCTTTCAGATTGCCAACGGTCAAGCGCATCAATCTGGCAGTTACCTCCACCTTCCATGTTATTGATATAACGGCGGAATATGTTGGCTATTTCATTACCCTGAACTCCCTGCATGGAGATGGACAAATCTACATTTTTGTATATCAGTTCTGTAGAATAGCCATAAGTGAAGTCGGGCATATAGTTGCCGGTAATAGTACGGTCATTTTCATTTATTTCCATATCGCCGTTCATGTCCTTAAAACGGAAGTCTCCAGGCTTGGCTCCGCTTACATGTGCATATTTCCGTTTGCTGATATCCGGATTTTGCGAATTATCTATTTCCGACTGGTTCGCAAAAACCCCGTCAGTCACAAGCGTATAATAATTACCGATAGGCTCACCTACTTTAGTGATAAACGTCACGCTTTCCTGTGTAGTTATCATTTCGTCTACACCACCTAGATCGACTACCTTATTCCGGTTGGCCGAAATGTTGAAGCGGTTGTTCCAAGTGAAATCTCCCCAGGTATTTGTTGTCGATAATGAGAATTCAATACCTTTATTGTTCACTTTTCCAATATTCATCGGTACGGTACTGAAGCCTGAATATTCTGCTACAGGGACGTCCAGCAACATGTCACTTGTGGTACTGGTATATAGATCCAGTTCAAATGTCAGCATATTGAACAGACCGAATTCCAGACCGACATTGAGCATTGCCGTTTTTTCCCATCCTAAGTCAGGATTTCCGGCTGTAGAAGGATATAAACCGTTTGATAAGGAACCTTCCCCTTTGCCGAAAATATAATTGGCTTGTCCTAATAATGCATAATATTCATAATTGCCTATATTGAAATTACCGCTGATACCGTAACTTGCCCTTAATTTCAGGGAAGACAGCCAGGATGAGGTCGCTTTCATGAAATCTTCTTCGCTGATATACCAACCGGCAGATACGGAGGGGAACATACCCCAACGGTTATTTTGTCCGAACCGCGAGGACCCGTCGGCTCGCAACGCTCCTGAGAGCATGTATTTTCCTTTGTAGGAATATTGTACGCGTGCCAATGCCGACAGCAATGACCATTCATAAGCCGTAGCATCCCAGTCCGTTACAGATGTGGCTGCATTTACCGTATGTACCAGATCATTCGGATAACCAGTTCCTGCTATTAATGATGTGTTTACTGACTCTTTTTGGGCAGACCATCCTATTACTGCTGAAACCTGATGATCTTCATGGAACGTTTTGTTGTAAGACAACGTGTTTTCCCAAACCCAGTTCAACATATTCTTGTCTCGTTTTGAACCTTCCGGGATTGAAGGAGGTGTAGGGTTCAATGAATTAGGTAAGGTTGAAGGCCGATAATATGAACGGCTGTAGCTGTTGAAGTCGACTCCAAAGCTTGTTCTGAATTTCAACCCTTCATACAGTTCATATTCACCGTATACGTTACCCATAAAACGGTAACGTTTCATCTGGTCCTCTTTTTCGTTGGCTAATGCTGCTGGATTGATAATCTGCGGTTGGGCATATTGCCAGCGATATTGGTCAAAGTTATAAGTCCCGTTTGCGTTGTAGACAGGCATGATCGGTGACATTGCCAGAGCGGATGCTACAATGGTTTCTTCTTTAAAACGGTCTTCTGTAGGTACGATATCATATACCGAGTAATTGAATGACAGATTTGTACCGAATGAAAATTTCTTATAGTTGACATCTACTTTGCCACGGGCGCCCATTTGTTCAAAGTCGGAGCCTATTACGATACCTTCTTCACGACCGTAATTTCCCGAGACGAAATATCTGACAGACTGGTTCCCTCCTGACAATGATAAGTTATGGCTATGGGTTAAGGCTGTTCGCATCACTTCGTCTTGCCAGTCCGTATCGGTCAATCCTTTTTGTCCGTTGATATAAGGCATAATTTCCGGTGGCAGCAGATAAGCTTGATTGGTAATGTCAGGCTTGTTCCCTAATTTGAGGTTACGTTCTTCGTTGGTATCAGTGATACTTCCTTCCAATCCTTTATTTGCCAATAAATCGAGATAGGCGTTATTATGTGCGTCATAGGAGAGTCGGGCATAGTCGTAGGCATTCAACATGTCTATTTTTTTTGTACGTTGCTGGAAACCTACATAACCGTCATATTGGACGGTCGGCTTCATGTCTTTTCCTTCTTTCCCCTTTTTGGTTGTGATGATAACAACACCGTTGGCACCACGTGAACCATAGATGGCTGCTGCTGAAGCATCTTTTAATACTTCTATTGATTCAATATCATTCATATTGATAGTGCTCAGAGGAGATACATTTTGCCCTGTACCACTACCGGCGTCACTTGACATGGGGAATCCATCCACAACATACAACGGGTCGGTACCGGCGGTAATACTTCCGCTGCCACGCACTTTAATTGTAAATCCACCGCCTGGAATTCCGTTAGGCTGGGTAACCTGCACTCCTGTCATTTTTCCGACAATGGCTTGGTCTACGCTTGATACGGGGACAGCCAATTCGCTTGCTTTCATGGATGAGATTGCTGTAGTCACATCGCGTTTCCGTTGTACGCCGTAACCCACAACCACTACTTCATCCAGCATTTCCGAATCCTCAGTCAATACCACTTTGGCCAGTGTTTTGCTGTTGGCCTTGAATTCCTGCGGCTGATAGCCGATATAAGAAATAGAGATGACGGCATCGGCGGGTACATCGTTCAGGGTATAGTTGCCGTCTATATCTGTAATTACGCCGTTGGTTGTACCTTTTACCACTACATTTGCTCCGATAACCGGTTCACCCTTGACGTCTACAATTACGCCTGTTATATTCTTTACCGGTTTTTGCTGTGTGTTCTGACTGTCTTTGCGCGAGATGACAATCATCTTGTTCTGTAACTTGAATTCCAGATTTTTAGGAAGGACGGCCTTGAGGACTTCCTCAATGGAGGCATCCTTGAACGTATAGGTTACGGTATGGCTGCCGTTGAGGTCGTCGTTGTTGTACATAATGGAAAAACCGGTCTGCTTTTCCACTTCTTTCAGCACACTGTTCAAAGGGGTTGCCTTGAACTCTTTGGTTACCGACTGGGCCTGAATTGTCAACCCTCCCATCGCAAACAGCGAAAGGAGTGCCAGCCTGCGGACTGTCTTTCGATAGTTCATACAATTAGATTTTTAATTACCACAATTAATAAATGCATCAATCGCTAAATTGGGGTAAAAGGTTACAAAGGAATATCGAGGTCCGTGGGCTATGGAATTACATCCGGTTTAGCGGATATAAATGTCCCGGCCGTCAACAGTGATGTCTACCCGGATAATCCGGGCCAGCGCTGCCATCACGTCGTCCACGGTTTCATCGTTGCGTACCGATATGCGCAGGCTTTTGCCTGCCAGTGAATCGGTCTGCAGATGGAAGTCTACGTCATAGTGCCTTGCCAGTTTGGGCAGCAGTTCGCCCAGCGTGATACGGTCGTATTCTATACGGCCTTCAGTCCAGGCATTATACTGCTCTGTGTTCACGCGGTTCTTGGTCAGTTGGCCTGATTTCTTTATCATGTGCACCTGTTCTCCGGGATTTACCTCTACTGTCTTTCCGGCATGGCGGAATTCTATTTTTCCTTCGAGCAGGGTAGCTTGCACATAATCATCGTCTGCATAGGCCGTGACGTCGAACTTAGTGCCTTTCACTACGATGTCACATGCACCCGTGTTTACCGTAAACTCGCTTCCGCCCTGGCGGGTAACCTCAAAGTAGGCTTCACCCGTCATCTGCACGCGGCGTTCCTTTTTGTCAAAGTCGGCAGGACAGCGCAATACAGAACCCGAATTGAGCCATACCAGTGTACCGTCGGCCAACGTCAGCTTGCTTCTTTCGCCTTTAGGAGCCTCGAAGACAAAATATTTTTCCGTGTCTTGCCTGAAAGTATCTATGACCAGCTTGAGCGGGAACACCGCTATGCAAACCAGTGCTACGGCTGCTGCCAGATACCAGAAGCGTGTATGTGCCGGTTTGCGATGTCCTTGGCGGATTGTCATCCCGGGGTTTTCCGCCATGCGGGCTTGCAGGTTTTTCCAACCTTGGGCTACCACGTTGTCTTCCTGTCTTTCGGTCAGCCATTCTTGTTCCCAACGGCGAAACATGGCCTTATTTTCTTCGTCTCCGTTAATGAATGTATAGAGACGGGCTTCATCGACCTTGCTTATCTTTCCGTCGAAATACAAAAAAGCCAACTCACGAAAATTATCTGTCTTTTCCATTTCCTCTTACTTATTAGATAAAACAATCCAGCAAATTTTTACCTAACCCCTTTCGGCGAAAAAATTTCGAAAAGCGGTATTTTTTATTTTGTAGTATTAATAATCAATGCATTAAGAAATATATTAAAATGGCGAATCTACAGATATCCAACGGATATTTCTCTTTGAAATGACGGTCGAACGCCTCCAGTGCACGTCTGATGTGTTTCTCTACGGCTGTGGTCGAAATGTCCAGACGTTCGGCTATCTCCCTGTTCTTAAGTCCTTGACTGCGGCTGAGCAGGAAGATTTCACGCGAGCGTGGTGGAAGTTGTTTCAACACTTGCGGTATCTGTGATTCCAATTCCTTGTAGAGCAGCGACATTTCTACATCGGGACAGAAGTCCAGGTGATAGAGCCGTTCCTCTCCGTCGAGGTTTTCCAGCCAGTCTACCGAATGGATGTCGACCAGTGCCTGCCGTTTGAGATGGTTGAGGCAATTGTTTCGTACCATGGTGAACAGCAGAGCGGAGAGTGAAACTGCTTCTAGTGCCTTACGCTTCTCCCACAGGCGGGCAAAAGAATCCTGTACCAGGTCTTCAGCCACCGTATAGTTGTCTACAAAACGGGACGCATAGCCTAGCAGACGGCGATAATACCGGCTGAACAAGTAATGAAAAGCCTGTCCGTTATCCCGTTTTATTTCTTCAAGAAGTTCTGTTTCGTTTTTAAGGTCCATCTGTTCGCGTTTTTTAGACTTTAGGCAGATGAATAAACATCGCAAACAAAGATAACAAATTTTGTCGCAATCCAGTTTAGGTTTATCCGAAAGTTTTGTAGGGGTATAATATGCCGGAAGAACAGGCGTCGTATTGTTTGTCTCTGCCGGGTCTTTTTGTATTTTTGTATGTCGAATTTTAAAACTGCATAAAAATGATAGACGAATTGTTGGAATATAACCGTGCCTTTGTTGACAAGAAAGGATATGAACGGTATGTGACGAATAAGTATCCGGACAAGAAGATTGCCATTGTGACTTGTATGGATACCCGTCTGGTGGAATTGATTCCTGCAGCATTGGGTATCAGAAACGGTGATGTGAAGATGATAAAGAATGCGGGAGGAACCATCACTCATCCTTTTGGCAGTGCAATGCGTAGCCTGTTGGTGGCCATTTATGAACTGGGAGTAGAGGAGATCATGATTATCGGTCATACAGATTGCGGTGCCCAGCATATGGACAGTAAAGTGATGCTGCAGCACATAAAGGAACATGGTGTGACGGACGAACAGATTGCCATGATGGAATATTGTAATGTGGATCTGAATTCATGGCTGAGCGGGTTTGATAATGTGGAGCAGTCGGTGCGTGGGAGTGTACATCTGGTAAAACATCATCCGTTGGTCCCGAAAGATATTATTGTAAGAGGTTTTATCATCAATTCGGTGACTGGTGAACTGACCGAATTTAAAAATATAGAATGATATAGATGATAATACAATCAGCCTGCCTGAATGTAGATTTCTTTTTGGGAAGATGTCTACATTCATGACAGACTGAATTACTAATGGAATGAAAAAGAAGATTCTTTTATTCGCTTCCGCCTCCCAGTGCATTATACAGGTTGATAATGGCCTGGCAATAAGTGAATTGGTCGGATACTACATTCAATTGTGCGTTCAGCAGTGACTGCCGTGCGGTGAGCAGTTCCAGGTATGTGGCGTTTCCTGTCCGGTAGAGGGCTTCGGAAGTCTGTACCGTACGTTCCAGTTCCTTGCATTGTTTCTGGTGGCTTTCCAGACTTCTTTGTGTTGATTCCGTTGCGTACAGTGCGTCGTTGACTTTCTGTCCGGCATCCAGCAGGGTTTGTTTGTAGTTGAGCAGAGCAATCTGTTCTTCGTCCTTGGATACCCGCAGGTTGGAAATCAGTTTTCCACGGTTGAAGATGGGTTGTGTCAGCGAGGCTATGGCCGAAAGTATCCAGTCGCCTGGATTGGTAACGGCTTGTCCCAGTGAGTTGGTCCATCCGGCACTTCCTGTCAGGGTCAGATTCGGGTAGAAGGCCGAACGTGCCTGATTGGTTGAGTAGTAGGCGTTGGCCAATGTCATTTCAGCTTGTACGATGTCCGGACGTTTGGACAGCAGACGGACGGGGAGTCCGGTGCTGACCGTTTCGGGAAACTGTTGTTCAGACAATCTGTTACGTTCCAGAGTCCTGGAAGTCATTCCCAGCAGTGTGCAGAGGGAGTTCTCCGTTTCCCGCTGTTGCCGTAGCAGGTCATTGTGAGTCGCTTCCAGTTCGTACAGGCTGGCACGGGCTTGTGTCACGGCATTCTCAGTTTCTTCTCCCACTTTCATCCGGGCTTCCATAACCCGTACCTGTTCTTTCCATACATCCAGTGTAGAACGGCTGATTTCAATCTGATTGTCCAGCATCAATAAGGAATAATAGCTGTTGGCAATGCTTGCAATCAGTTCCGACTGGATAGCTTGCCGATAAGCCTGTTGTTGTAACAGGGTGGCCTGACTTCCTTTTTTGGCATTCCGGAGACTTCCGAAGAGGTCTATTTCCCAGCTGGCCTGCACAGGCAGTTCGTATGTCTTGACAGTCTTGCTGCCGGCTGTACTGGTCAGAGTTCCTTGTGGCGATAAGGTCAGTGACGGCAGGAAGGACAGGCGGGCGGCTTTCAATTGGGCCTGTGCCTGGTCTACACGTAGCCATGCAGTCTGTATGTCGGTATTGTGTTCCAGTCCGTAGCTGATATAATGTTGCAGCAAGGGATCCTGAAAGATTTCTTGCCAAGGCAGGTCTCCCAGTGAGAGAGAATCATCTTCTATTTCTATGGAACCTTCAGTCTCACGGAACAGGCTGTCTGTGGGCAGGTTGTCCGGACGCTGGTAATTCCTGTAGATATGGCAGCTGCTCAGCAGTGCCATACCCATTAATATTAAAACTAATTTTCTCATAATTTTCTGTCTTCTTTTCGTTTACCCATTACCCGTTCTTCAATGTACTGGAAAGTGATGAAGAAGGCGGGTGTTACAAACAGCAATGCGACGGTTCCGATCAGCATACCTCCTACGGCTCCTACTCCCAGAGAAGTGTTTCCATTGGCACCTACTCCCGATGCGAACATCAACGGGAGCAATCCGAAGATCATGGTAAGTGCAGTCATCAGAATCGGGCGTAAACGGACTCCTGCTGCCGATATGGCTGCCTGGGTGAGTGACATGCCTTCCTTACGCCGTTCGGTGGCATATTCGGTAAGCAGGATGGCTGTTTTCGACAAAAGTCCGATTAGCATGATCAGTCCGGTCTGCAGGTAAATGTTGTTTTCAATACCCCATAACCGGGCAAAGAGGAAACTTCCTATCAGTCCGAACGGAACAGAGAGGATGACCGCCATCGGAATGAACAGACTTTCGTACAAGGCGCAAAGTATCAGGTAGATGAACAGGATACAAACACCGTAAATGATGACCGTATCGTGCGAATTGGCCATCTGCTCCTCTTCACGTGTCATGCCGGAGAATTCGTAACCGTAGCCGGTAGGCAGGGTTTGTGCGGCCACTTCTTTCACGGCATTGATAACGTCGCCCGAACTGTAACCGCTGGCCGGCATTCCCTGTACGTTGATGGACGAGAACATGTTGAAGCGGGTAAGCGACTCTGCACCGTAGGTCTTGGTCAGTTTCACGAACTGGCTTACCGGAGCCATGCCGTCGGTTGTCTTTACGAAGATGTTGTCGAGCGACTGCATACTCTTCCGGCTGTCGGAGGGAGCCTGAATGATGACACGGTACAACTTGGTGAACCGGTTAAAGTTCGAGGCATAGATACTTCCGAAGTAACCGGACAAGACGGACAGCACTTCTTCTGTGGTTGTACCGGCACGTTGGCATTGCGCTTCATCTACATCTACGCGATATTGAGGGAAGTTGGAGCTGAAGGAAGTATAGGCCATCTGTATTTCCGGACGTTTGTTTAGTTCGGTCAGGAAATCGTTTGTTACTTTACTTAAAGCGTCAATACCTTTTCCGGAGCGGTCCTGCATATATAGTTCAAAACTATTACCGGTTCCATAACCGGAAATCATCGGAGGAGAAAATACGAACAGGTTACAGTTTTTGATGTGGGCGGTACGTTTATAGATTTCTTGTGAAATGGCGTCTACACTGTTTTCTTCTCCTTTTCGTTCGTCCCAATGTTTCAGTTTGACGATGAACATACCGTGTGAGGCACCGCTTCCGGTTCCCATTCCGAATCCGGCCACTTTGTTGAAATTGTCAATTTGTGGAATTTCTTCCAATTCTTTTTCCACTTTATTCATGATGCTTTCTGTTTCGGCCAGGGTACTTCCGGCGGGGGCGTCAAGACTGATGAAGATGGAGCCGGTATCTTCCGAAGGTACCAGACTGGTTTTGGTTGTTCCCATAAAATAGAAGAGCAGGCCGATTGAAGCGGCAAAGGCACTCCAGGCCAGCCACTTCCGCTTGATGAAGAATTTGGCTCCACTTTTGTATTTCAGGACTATCCGTTTGAAGGACGAGTCGAAGGCCATGCGGAAGCGGGTTGAGAATTCGGGCTTTTTCCCGTCCACCAGAATTTCGTTGGGTCGCAGGATCAGGGCACAGAGGGCAGGAGAGAGGGTTAATGCGTTGATGGCAGAGATACCTACTGCTACCGCCATGGTGATACCGAATTGGGTGTAGAATACGCCCGAAGTACCTCCCATGAATGAAACGGGTACGAATACAGCCATAAATACCAGGGTAGAGGTGACAATGGCCGATGAAATTCCTGTCATGGCATCTACCGAAGCTTTGTAAGGCGACCGATAGCCTTCATCGAAGCGTACCTGTACGGCTTCCACCACAATGATGGCGTCGTCTACAATGGTACCGATGGCCAGTACCAGTGCAAACAAGGTCAGCAGGTTGATACTGAATCCGGCTATATAAAGCGCGGCAAAGGTACCGATGAGCGAGACAAAGATACTGATGGTCGGGATGAGGGTAGAACGCGGGTTCTGCAGGAATACATAGACCACGAGTACTACCAGAATGATGGCTTCCAGCAGGGTCTTGATCACTTCGTTGATGGAGGCGTCGAGGAAGTTCTTGGTACTCATCAGTTCCACGATTTCCATGTCTTCCGGAAGCGTTTTCTGCAGTTCGTCCAGATACTTGTCTATTTCCGTAATGATCTCGTTGGCATTGGTGCCGGCAGTCTGGTTGATCATGCAGGTGGTTCCCGGTGCTCCGTTTACCGATCCGGAGTAGGAATAGCTCTGTGCTCCCAGTTCCACGGTAGCTATATCTTTCAGTCTCAGTACGCGTCCGTCATCGTAGGCCCGGATAACGATGTCCTCGAATTCCTGTTCTTTTTCCAGTCGTCCGCGGTATTTCAGTGTATATTGGTATACGTTCTTGGAATCTTCACCGATAGAACCGGTAGAAGCTTCTATGTTTTGGCTGGAGAGTGCGGCTTCCACGTCGCTGGGTTCCAGTTCATATTGGGCCATGACTTCCGGTTTCAGCCAGATACGCATGGCGTAGTCGCCTCCCATTACGTTCACTTCTCCTACACCTGATATACGTTGTATCTGAGGCTTGACATTTATGCTCAGATAGTTGGTCAGGAAATCTTCGTCGTAGGTACCGTTCGGACTGTAAAGACCGAAGATTTTCAACATACTGCTTTGGCGTTTCATGGTGGTGACACCTACCTTGGTCACTTCGGCCGGAAGCAGCGAAGTAGCCGTCGATACTTTGTTCTGTACGTTGACGGCAGCCATGTCCGGATCACTGCCTTGCTTGAAATATACTGTAATTTCGGCACTACCTGTATTGCTGGCGGTGGAAGTCATATACGTCATGTTTTCTACACCGTTGATGGCTTCTTCCAGCGGGACGATGACACTTTTCTGTACGGCTTCGGCATTGGCGCCGCTGTAAGTGGTAGATACGCGGATGGTCGGCGGTGCAATATCCGGATACTGTTCTACTGAAAGGGCATAAAGCCCGATAAGGCCTGCTACCAGGATTACGACCGAAATGACGATAGACAGAATCGGCCGGTCAATGAAATGTTGCAGTTTCATGGTTATTCCTCCTTCTTATCGGTTTGTGTCCCGTCACTTTGAGCTGTACTGACCACAGTACCTTCCTTCAACAGTCCGGCACCTTCAGAAACAATGACATCACCAGCCTGTAAGCCTTTTTCAACGATATATTCTGTTCCGTCGTTGATTTCGAATACTTCAATAGGGGTGGAGACTGTTTTCCCGTCTACCACTTTATAAGCGAAGATACGGTTCTGGATTTCATAAGTACCTCCTTGAGGAATGACAATACATTGTTTTCTGTCGTATGGAACAACGATATTGGCCGAACCTCCGCTCATCAACCGTTTATCTTTGTTGGGGAATACGGCACGCATGCTTACAGTTCCAGTGGTCTTGTCTATGATACCGCTGATGACATCTATTTTCCCTTTCTGTCCGTATATACTTCCGTCGTTCAGTTCCAGCGATACTTCGGGGAAAGAGGCAAGGGCCTTATCCAGTGAACCGTATTGCGCTGTAAGGGCAAGAACTTGTTTCTCGGTCAGCGAAAAATAGACATACATGTCAGAGTTGTCGGAAACATGAATCAGTGGTTCGGTCATGGAAGAGCTGACCAGGGCTCCGATACGGTAGGAGGTCATGCCGGCATAGCCGTCTACCGGACTTTTCACTTCGGTATAGGAGAGGTTGTTTTGGGCATCAGTCAGTTCAGCCTGAGCTTGCAGCAGATTGGCCTGGGCGCTTTTGTAGTCATTTTGTGCCGTTCGTAATTCAAAATCCGAAATTACACGGTCGGCATACAGTGACTGTTTACCGTCGAGCGTCTGCCTGGCTGTCGCTTCATTGGCTTCGGCTGTTGCTACAGCGGCCTTAGCCTTTTCAAGGGCTGCTTTATAAGGAATCTGGTCAATGATGAACAATACCTGCCCCTTGTGTACATGGGCTCCTTCTTCTACCAATACTTGTGTAATGGTACCCGACACTTGTGGACGTACTTCCACATCTTGTTTACCTTCTATGACTGCGGAATATTTGACAGAGAGTTGTCGGTCTTCCGGTGTGAGTGTCATAAGCGGATAGTTCCCACTTTCTGCTTGTTGTTGCTGGTTTTGCTGGCATGATAAAAGTGCCATGCAGCAAAGGGTGGTTACGAAAATCTTTTTTACCTTCATAGTTTCGTTCAATTGTAATTTTTGCCGTAAAAATAGATTGGGGAAGTTCGTACTGTTTGGACAAAAGGTACAATGATTTGTCTATATTGCTCAGCATTAGGACTTATTAGTAAACTGTATGTCTATTTAGCGTAAAGATTTGTTTCTAAAAGACATGAATGGTATATATTTGTGACATCTTGGATGAAAAAATAGGATATTGATGACACAAAAAGAGTTATTGCCCTTATTCTCTTCTGCCTGTTATCTGACAAGTGGAATCTTGTTGGTATCGCCTTCCGATTTCGGGAAACTGGAGGGACGTTTACTGACAGGGAATCGTCTGTTTATATTGATAGGAAACGGGAGTCTCGAACTTGACATACAGGGAAGAAAATGTGATATACAGGCGCATGCTTTTCTAGATGTCATGGAAACTGTTACGTTCCGTATGGACAAATTCAGTTCTGATTTGCGGGCATGGGGGTTGTTCGTCACATTTGAGTTTGCCAGTGAGTCATTGAAAAGTTTGCGTCCCGGGCCTCAAGGTTATTTGTTGGAACGGTTGAATATTCCGGTACAGAAACTGTCGGAGACAGAATGTGGTATTCTGGAATTGCAACTTACACTGTTAAAAAACAGTTTGGGTAATATGAAGCATTATTATCGTCAGGAAATGGCCAAGTTATATTTTAAAAGCTTTAGTCTGGAATTGGGGAATGTCATGTTGGAGCATTCCGGTAATGCTGAGGGATTTGATCCTTATATAGACAAATATGATTTCATAATTTTGAATTTTCTTAAATTGGTTTCCAAACATTTTCTTTCGGAACATTCTGTTGATTTTTATGCAACTTCTTTATGTATGTCATCCAAACATCTGACACGGGTGGTTAAGGAGAAAATAGGGAAGACTCCTCATGAAATTATCTGTGATGAAATAATGCATCGGGCAATGTTGATGCTTGAAGATGGTAGGATTCCTGTCGGACAGATTGCCGAAGAACTGCATTTCTTTGACCAGGCTTCTTTTAGTAAGTTCTTCAAGAAGCAGATGAAGATTTCCCCCATGGTTTACCGGAAAAAAATGACGAACGGTTGTTTGTATGGTTGTTCATCAGATTTTTCTGGGTAGTCTGGGATTGGATTATTGTATTGTGTCTTGATTTGACTTTTTCCTTTCTGTTTTCCAAACACCTTGTCGTTTTGTTTGAAACATGCGTTCATTTTCCGTAGAAGATGAAGTTGTTTTGTGTATG
>ULQU01040800.1_pt1 | contig 21341 bp, 18 predicted proteins | sample 1954841 | NCBI WGS metagenome assembly ULQU01 (sample SAMEA4835664, study PRJEB28245) | human gut metagenome | biome: gut microbiome; material: fecal sample | place: Denmark | collected 2008
AAAATATTTCTAAATATCAATATTACATTACACTAGTATATCCTTCACGTACAATAGATGAATAGTTACCATCGATATCATAAATAGGAATATCCGGTACTGTCTGCAATGAATAACTGATGATACCTTGGTCACTATCGGCCAACTTCAAATCATCTTTGGTAGAAGAATAAGTGGCATTCAGTCCAATCTTTAACCAAGGTTTCAGCTGCGCATCCAGATTCGTACGGAACGAATAACGGTTAAAGCTGGAACCTATCAATGTACCATCCTGATCCATATAAGATCCCGAAACATAATATTTCACTTTATCAGTGCCTCCTTGTGCTGAAATCTGATGCTGATGCTGCAATGCTGTACGGAATACGGCATCCTGCCAGTTTGTACCAACACCCAACAAAGAAGGATCGGCATAGGTAGAGCTCTTTTCCAGTTCACCCGTATCGACGAAGTCATTATAAAAACTGGCAAACTCACGCAAATTCATCATGTCCAGACGCTTTGTCTGACGCTGTACAGCCAACATACCGTCATAAGTAAACTTAGCCTCACCAGCCTTTCCTCGTTTCGTCGTAATCAAGACAACTCCGTTCGCACCTTGGGCACCATAAATAGCTGTTGCCGAAGCATCCTTCAAAATTTCCATTGAAACAATATCCGAGGGATTGATGGTAGACAGAGGAGAAATAGTAGAAACAGATCCATTACCCAATGCATCACCCAATCCAAAGTCTGCACCCGACGAACCACCTCCTTGTACAATCACACCATCGATTACATACAAAGGTTCCGCATTCGAATTAATTGTAGCTTGTCCACGCACACGAATAGAAGAAGAAGAACCGGGAGCTCCAGATGTTGTTACAGCCGACACACCAGCCGCACGACCTTGCAAAGACTGGTCCAAATTTGTAATTACGGAACCTTTAATTGCATCTTCTCCCACTGAAACAGAAGCTCCGGAAAGGTCACTCTTTTTCATCGTACCATAGCCTACCACCACAACTTCATCCAACGTTTCTGAATCTTCTTTCAGCACAATGTTCAAAGAAGTCTGATTGGTTATTTTAATAGTTTGTGTAACATAGCCGATATAAGAAATTTCAAGTGTTGCTCCAGGAGACACATTCAAAACAAAGTTTCCATCAAAATCGGTTATGACTCCGTTTGTTGTACCTTTTTCAAGGACATTAGCACCAATAACAGTTTCACCAGTAGCATCAACTACCTTTCCTTTAATTTGCTTTTTAGCCTGTTGCATAACTTCTGACGCATTTGCTCCAGAAGCCCACACCTGCTGTACATTCCCCACTGAAAGGGCAGCAAATGCACCAGCTATCAGCACGCATTTCCTTACATTTTTATCCATAACTATTTTTCTATGATTAATAAATTCTTATCAATTAGATTTCGACAAAAGCTAACAAACATATTTCCTCTTACATAATACCAGATTTAAAATCACACATATAAAGATCTATCTACAGCTACAAAAATAGAAATTAAATAAAACAGTTAATAATACTATTTTATCCATAACTTATACTGCAAATATTTTACAATAGAAACAGATTTGGACTACACGCCATTAAAACATTTTTCCTCTTGCTATCTGTATAAACCCTATTGTGTAGTATTCCTCACAACAATATCTCGTACAGTTTTTCCATACTTAAGAGCTATTAACCATTACAAATTTAGATAGGATTAATACATAAATCCGATATAATCTTAATTAATCATTTACATTATAATATCTTCTGAAAAATTGTTTTACACAGGTTGAATGCCCACCATATACTCTTTTGGTTAAACAAATATTTTTATGTACAATTACTTCCCAAAAGTCAACCAAACATAGGTAATATTTTAGAATAAAAATTCCTCTTACAAATAAAGAATATGCTATCCGACACCAATTCCTTTGACAAAGCAGCTTTCATACGAATAACTAATGGGAACTAAGACATCATACAGGTATATCATCACAAGCCTAATTCTTTCAGAAACATTATAGCCTCTTTACTCATTGTGACAACTGTATATTATTTTTTAATGAGGCCCGTCACCGATAATAGTTTAATCCACGATGGGCAACTCATAAATTATCTGAATCTAATTTCAATTTGCGACCAAATCATTTCGTTTCATTCAACGCCTGATTGGCTTGCTTTATCAAAGCAATGGTACTACTATCCGAAGCAAAGACCGAATTCAGCCCTTGCTGCTCCTGAGCCGGATCACCCGTATAATCATCACCCGGCTTCCAGTATTCATGTTCCGTAGAAGGATTGGCCAGGCCACCCCATCCCCAGAAATTACAACCGGCAAACAATGAACGAGAAACAGCATGTTCCGTTACCAAGTCAAATATATATTTGTAATAAGCATCACGCGCCGTCACCGGAGAAGACTTGTCGAAACGGAACCCGTCTCGAGGGTATCCGAATTCTTCCATCACCAAAGGTTTCTGATACTTCTTTGCTACTGCCAAATGCTCGTCGATATAAGCCTTCGAATTCTGTTTGGCCTTCTCCAAATTTTCCTGCAAACTATCCTTCGGAGCCCATCCCCAATTATAAGGCCAAATATGAATATTCAGATAGTCGACATTGGAATCTGCATGAATTTTTTCGAACAGGTCTAGATCCATTTCACAGCCCCATTTACCCTCGCTGCCGGTAGACACGAGATGATTCGGGTCAAGCGATTTTATTAAAGCAGCCGCCTTACTCATCCAGTTGGCAAAACATTCTTTATTCGCAGGCAAAAATGCACGAGGTTCATTGCCGATCTGCCACGACATAATGGTAGGATCGTCTATATAACGTACCTTCGTATACCGGTTGGTACGAGTTATTACGTCTTTCACATAATTAGCGTAAAGAGCTTGTGCACTGTCCGAACAAACAAATTGTGCGGCAAAATTCATGTAAGCCGCATAACCGTCGACAGCGGGTGCCGGGGCTTTTCCGTAACCTGCCCACTGAAGATATTGTCCATATCCTCCACTCCATTCCCACGAGTTATTCAGATAAAGTACTGCCAGCATGTCGCGCTTCGACATTTCAGTAAGCAGATAATCCAGTCCCGCAAAAATTGTATCATTATAAACACCGGGGGCAACCTGAAGGGTCGGCTCTACCTTAGCAGCTATCCCTCTTTCTCCATCGGAGCCAACCAATATACGCAGATTGTCAATACCCATATTTTTCAGGGAATCGAGTTCACGACACAAGCGCTGACGATTTCCACCCTCACCTTCCGAGGCCAAAATAGCTCCATACCAGAAATTGGTTCCTACATAATAATAAGGTTTACCATTGCGTACAAAATGACCGTTTTCTACCCGGACAAAATCTTTTGTCTGTTGCTTTTGAGATATTGTTGTACACGAAAAAGCAAACAGCAGCAACAACATCGATACAATTAAATTCCGTTTCTGCATATCTATTAGATTTATTCTTAACAATGCAAAATTACAGGGAAACATCACACAAATATGATATAATTTTATCCAATAGTTTACATCTATATACATGAACGGTACACCTCTATATACACGCAAAGGTGTCGACTACTTTACAATAGCCACACCTTTATCCGTTATCCTAACAATATCTTACCTTTTCAAATACGAAACATATCCAACGAATTTAACCTCAAAGAAAACGATGTATTTCGAAACAGCCTTTTCATTTTACCTGCAAAGTTTGTTTTACAATGTGCCCCCATTCTTTCACATCCTTGTCTGTCCAAACCGTATCCTGTGCAGAAGGATAAAGCATGGAGCAGGTTTCATCCTTATCGGCTATAGACCATGCAGCCCAGCTGATAGCATGCTCATCCATCCATGAAACCCACTGGTTCCACTCTTGCAGGTCTATCTTACCATCTCCGTCGGCTTCCATACCTGCACATTCCGAAACAAAAATCGGAAGTCCTTTTTTCAACGCATAGTCAGCACGCTCACGCAGCCAAACCTTATGGGTTGCCGCATAGAAATGAAGTGTATACATTACATTATATTCGTCCGAAACAGGATTATCGGCCGCCAGATGTATATCCTGATCCCAATGGGGAGTTCCCACCAAAATAAGTGCTTCACTGTCTATACCGCGAATACAACTTATTATTTCCTCGGCATAGCTTTTTACATTTTCCCATGAATCGTTTATCGGCTCGTTAAACACCTCGTATATCACATTGGGAATACCTTTATAACGAGAAGCCATTTCCTTGAAGAAAGCTTTCGCCTCTTCGGTATGCAATCCGTGGCTGTGCCAGTCTATAATGACATACATATCATTCGCAATGGCTGCATCCGCCACTGTCGTGACACAATCCAGTGCCTTTTGCCGGTCACTCAGATAAGCTCCTTTAGGTTCCACTCCCATAGCTGCACGAATCAGCGTGCAATGCCATTGCTCTTTCAATGTCTTTACGGCAGCAGCATTATAAAAACGCGGCCACCAGTTATGCCATCCCAGACTGACTCCTTTCAGTACAACCTTATCACCTTGTTCATTTACTAGAAAAGTTCCTTTAACAGACAAGCGCTCTACAGCTGCATGTACAGGAACACTACTACATAAGATGACGAAACAGAGCAACAAGCAAGCTCTGAAAAGAGAAAAATATGTTTTCATTTTTTGCAGTTTCATAGTATCCAATATCCAACCAATAAACTTCCATTCGATTTACTTATCGCAAAGATACACCATCACTCCTAAAAATAGCTGTACTATTTTATCATATTTCATTCACTTTTCCTTAACCGGAACCGAACGTCTATCCTGCAACAGACAGACAAGAAGCGGCCCCTTTTCATCCCCTGGCAAAGGAATGAAAAGGAAACCGCTTTCTGCATACAGACTCTTACCCTTATCTCACTAAATGATACTGCGTTTCTTCCGGTAATTATCCCGGAATTCCTTAGGAGAACAGTTTTTCTTTTTCTTGAAGATACGATTGAAATTCGATAAGTTATTGAACCCACATTCATAACAAATCTCAGCGATTGCCATCGTCGAATCCACCAGCAAGCGAGTGGCGTGTCCCAGACGCAAGTCAATAATATAGTCGGAGAGATTCTTACCCGTTCGCAACTTGAAGAAGCGGCTGAAAGAAACCTCCGTCATACCAACCATGTCGGCCAATTTTCCAAGCCTGATCTCCTCCTGATAATGTTTCGCTATATAGTTCTGCACTTTCTGTACTCGCCGGCTGTCCGAATGGACTTGTATCTTTGCAAACGACGAGCTCGACAGTGTTCGTGCCTGATCGGTAAACAAAGACAACTGATAAAGCAGCGTAAGAAAATGAATCACGGCATAGAAGCCCTTCATTTCAGGCAACCTGTCGATAAGCGAATAAACCTTCATTACCGCATCTATCGGAAAGCATAACCCGTACTGCGCCTTGTCGAGCATCTTACGAATCATGTCGAACTGATTGGTATCTATCAGGCCACTCATGAAGGCAGGAACAAACTGAATGGTTATTTCACGAATGTCCGACGAAGTACAGGTATTCTGTTCCCACACATGCTCCAGGTCGGGACTTGTAATCAGTACCAGATCATAGTCGCCTATCACCTCTGCCGAATCACCGACAATGCGACGTACCCCCGGTGCATGCACTACAAAATTTAATTCAAACTCCCGGTGCGAATGCATCGGATACGTAAACTCTTTCTTGTGCCTGTCGGCTATATAAAAACAATCCTTCTCTGATAAAGGAGTTATTTCCCGTATAAAATTATCATTTAATTGTTTATCCATAGTATTCGTCTTTGTTATTCACAAAAGTATAAAATAAAATGATTGTTCACAAGGTCTAAAGAAAAGTTCGGGCACGCTACTTTCTTTCTTCCGCAAGTCCGGAAAAGACCATCGTAAACTCTCTTCAAAAACCTGCCGAGATTTTCTGAAAATTTGTACAAAAACAAAAAATTTTTGTACAAATTCTAACCGGTTTCTCTAAACGAATATTTTTTATCCGACAGTAATTCGCCCAGAATAAGATAAAACCATATCAGTCTTATCGTGAAATAAGAGCTATTTTTGTACATGAGTAAACGAAGTTATAAATCTGTTATCAAAAACAATGAAAAGCATGAAAGTAAAAAACAAGATTTGCCTGCTGGCAGGATTCTCCTTGCTTGCCGGAAACATGTGGGCACAAAACATCTGCATTTCTACTCCAAACACATCGCTTGTGCTAAATGCACCGACTGGCGGGGAGTTGAAATACCTTTATTTTGGGAACAAGCTGAGTGAAACTGACTTGCAGAACATCGACGGGGCAAAGAACTGTGACCATACGGCTTATCCGGTGTATGGAATGAACTGTCCGAGCGAAACGGCTCTGTCGGTAAGACATGCCGACGGCAACATGTCGACCCAGATGGAAATTGTCAGTATCGATACGGACAAAGATGCCCAGAGTACCCTCACCACCGTCCGCCTGAAAGACAAAGTCTATCCTTTTTATATAGATGTATGCTACAAAGCCTACACAAATGTAGACATGATAGAAACCTGGACCGAAATCAGCCACTCCGAAAAGAAGCCTGTCTGCCTCACCCAGTTTGCATCGGCTTATCTGCCTGTGCGCAGGGGCAATGTATGGATCTCGCATCTCTCCGGTTCGTGGGCCAACGAAGGACAGCTTACACAAGAACCACTGCAACCGGGTATGATGGTCATCAAGAATAAAGATGGAGTGCGCAACTCACATACGTCACATGCCGAAGTGATGTTCTCGCTCGACGGAGCTCCCCGGGAAAACGAAGGGCGGGTCATCGGAGCCGCACTTTGCTATACGGGCAACTACAAGTTGAGAATCGATACCGACGACAGCGACTATCATCAGTTCTATGCGGGCATCAACGAAGAGAACTCGTCGTACACGCTTCCCAAGAAGGAAATATTCCGCACACCTGCCGTTGCCCTGACCTACACCGACGAAGGACTGAGCGGAGCAAGCCGTAATTTCCATAAATGGGGAAGAATGTACAAACTGGCTCATGGGAATAAGGTACGCGATATTCTGCTGAATAGCTGGGAAGGAGTATATTTCGACATCAACCAGAAGGGCATGGACCAGATGATGGGCGATATCGCTTCAATGGGTGGCGAACTGTTTGTCATGGACGACGGATGGTTCGGCAATAAATATCCGCGCAAGAACGACAGTTCTTCACTGGGCGACTGGGTGGTAGACAAGAACAAGCTTCCCGAAGGTATCGAGGGCTTGATAAGGGATGCAAAAAAACACGGCATAAAATTCGGTCTTTGGATTGAGCCGGAAATGGCGAATACTACCAGCGAACTGTACGAGAAACATCCCGACTGGATATTGAAAGCTCCGCAGCGTGATCCGGTCTTGGGACGCGGAGGTACGCAGGTTGTACTCGACCTTGCCAATCCGGAGGTACAGGATTTCGTATTCAAGGTAGTAGACGACCTGATGACACAGCATCCCGACCTCGCTTATATCAAGTGGGATGCCAATATGCCTATTATGAATCACGGCTCCAACTATCTGACAGCCGACAATCAGAGTCACATGTATATTGAATATCACCGGGGATTCGAGAAAGTATGCCAGCGTATCCGCGCCAAATATCCGGATTTAGTCATCCAGGCTTGTGCCAGCGGCGGCGGTCGTGCCAACTACGGCTACCTGCCTTATTTCGATGAGTTCTGGGTAAGCGACAACACTGATGCCCTGCAACGTGTATACATGCAGTGGGGAACTTCTTATTTCTTCCCTGCCATTGCCATGGCTTCGCACATCAGTGCAGCTCCCAATCATCAGACTTTCCGCACCATTCCTCTAAAATACCGCATCGATGTGGCCATGAGTGGACGACTGGGAATGGAAATTCAGCCTAAAAACATGACCGACGAAGAAAAGGATTTGTGCCGTAAGGCTATCGCCGACTACAAGAAGATTCGTCCGATTGTACAACTGGGAGATATTTATCGTTTGGTTTCTCCTTACGATCATCTGGGCGTTGCTTCGCTGATGTATGTCACTCCCGAGAAAGACAAAGCTGCCTTCTACTGGTGGAAGACCGAACACTTCGTCAATCAGCATCTGCCGCGTGTTACCATGACGGGACTCGATCCTGAAAAGACCTACCGCATTACGGAATTGAACCGGATAGACAACCAACCACTTGCATTCGAAGGCAAGACATACAGCGGAGCATATCTGATGGAGAACGGGCTGGAAATTCCGTATAATCATATCGTAGACTATCACAAACAGAACGATTATTCCAGTCGGGTACTGTATCTGGAGGAAGTGAAATAAGCGCTTTTCACTTGCCTGTGCAAAAGGCAAGGAGAAAGGATGTCAAGACATATCCGAAGGAAAGAATGCTTTTAAATTCAAACTCCGACAACCATCTACTATAAGCAGTAAAGAACCGTATCATTCTCAGGCAAACGGAGGATCATGCGGTTCTTTTTTCTTTCGCAGCAACTATGCTCTCCAGACCAAACGTTATGCGACGTTTTTCCAGATCTCTCATAACAGACACAGAGAATACCTCATCGTCTGCTGAAGATTCTCCAGATAAACTGTATACTCCGCTAGGAACGTACCCACATTACAATGTCCGCAACAGATTTTTATCTGAAGTCTGAACCTCCTTGTCGAAAAGAAAGTCTGCCTCAGCATAGAAAACAATAGATAAACCAACTTATAAGCTATGAATTACAATTAAAAAAAATCTCCTGCTTTAGCCTTCGTTTATGATAATTACGTGGCTAAAAGCAGGAGATTCTTTGTTGTAAGTCTTAATCTATCAGATTTTTACTTTGAGCAGTTCTATTTAAAAACAGTCTCAAATCTTGGAGTTGTCATCGATACGCATCGAAGGAATTGTTTCAGTTCTGACGTTCCTTCGTCTATCGAAGCCGTCGGTTACTATTATTCCCAATTGTCTGTACGGAACGGATACAAAGGCAATTCACGCAAACCTGCAACATTTCCGATCTGGAAGTCACGGAAACAATAACGTACAGCAACCGGCTGAGCCACCTTATCGCATGTCACTTTAATCTGCAAGTTATTGAAAACTTCAGCCTTTGCCGGATAAAAGACCTTATCACTTCCGGCTACTTCGAAACCTTCCATGCCCGACAAGCGGTTAAAGCCCTCTTCTGCATGGTCGAACGACAAGATAACGGCACCGTCTTTTACTTCCATCGATTTGTAAACCGGTCCGTAAGCTTCTATACCCGGCACATGATAGGTCTTGCTCAGAGCCATATAAGCCAGACGTTTTCCTACATCTGTCTTGTTCTTGGGATGAACATTCTTTATTTCATAAGGCTGAACCAGATCGTTTGTTGAAATCATTCCACTATTCGGGATGATGGACTGCGCCTTGAACTGTGCTTCACGCAGGTATGCGCTGGCTGTCGTTTCCGTAGAATTGAAAGGAGCAATCTCTACATAATAGAATGGAAGTTCACCCAGTCCCCATTCTTTACGCCAAAGTTCCACCATGGTCTTCAAGCGTTCGGCATACGTCTTGTGCTTGCCCACGTTCGATTCTCCCTGATACCACAAGAACCCTTTGATGGTATAATTTTGCAAAGGCTTCAGCATACCGTTATACATCAGTGTCGGGCTCAGATAATGCCACCAGTCGTGTCCGTCTTCCTTACGGATATCACGCTTCAAGTCGATATCGGGATACTGCGAAACAATCTCACGGGGCAACCATCCTTCTACCATCGAACCACCCCAGCTACAATTGATGATACCAATCGGAATATCCAATACCTGATTCATCATCATGGCAAAATTGAAGGCTGTTGCACTAAAGGCAGGAGCATTTTCCGGATTGCTCACCTTCCAGCTTCCCTTACACTCGTCGACAGGCTGCAACTGTCCGTTCTTTTCCACTGTAGCCACACGAATTCCTTTCCACTTCGACGCAGTAGCTATCGTTTCGTTGGCTCCAGCTATCGGACAATTCCAGAAGCCACGTAGAGGCATTTCCATATTCGACTGTCCGGAACAGAACCAAACCTCTCCTACCAGCACGTTGTTTAGCTTCACTTCCTCGCCATCGGAAATCGAAATCGTATAGGTCTGATAGCTTGCAGTAGGTGTCTGGATTTTAGCGATCCACTTACCATCGGCTCCGGCTTTCACCTTATAGGCTTCATTATTCCACGACGGACGGATAGTTACTTCGGCATTGGCATCAGCCTTTCCCCACAGACAAGCCTCCGTCTGTTGCTGCAACACCATATTATCACTCATAATGTCGGGTAAAGTGACCTTTGCCCACGCACCAGCTTGCATCATCAACAAGCAAGCGCTTATAATCCATTTCTTCATTGCTGTAATATTTTTAAATAACATTTTTCATTTACCAATTCATCAACTTCTTCAAAAAGACGGTCAGTTCAGACGCCATTTTCTGATGCTGCCGCATAGATGGGTGATAACTAGCTCCCATTCCCAATGAACCCGTCTGCGGAGACATATCGAAACGATAGACCTCTTTATCCCCGTTTTTATGCATTTCGTCGGCAACCGTATCCATGGCTTTCTTTAAATCACTCAGTGCCTGACTGTCCGTCATGGAACCACTCAGTAAAACCAGCTTGGCTTTCGGATAAATGGAACGAAGTTTTTTCATAAACCGACGATAGCCATCAGTCAGCAAGTCCATGTCATAATCATTCAAACTTATATCGTTTGTTCCTAAGTTGACGCATACTACATCGGGAGTATACAGAGCATGGTTCCACAGTTCGGTAGAATCTGTAAAAAGAACTTGTTCGTACATGGCAGGCATACAGTCTTTGCTACCCGAACGAGGTCCGGCATAATTACGATATATACCTATTCCCGAACGAGCTACTACAAGATGTTGTGCCTTCAGAGCCCGCGCTGTACGGGCCGCATAGGTATAAAAATGATTTTCGGTGTCGTAGGTAAACGGATCTTTCGGATTCTCCGATTCTACTCCATATCCGCAAGTTATGGAATTGCCGATAAATTCAATCCGACGTTCGGGCAAGACCGGAGCCTCCGCAAGGCGACATCCATTGTCCAAATAAAAGCCTTTGAACGCAGGCTTCAGCTCATATCCTTCTATTGCATACATGATACGTACCCGATGAGTACCTTCGGGTAGTCCCTCTGCCAAAGTCTGTATAGAGTCGTTTGCCGAATAGTTGATTCGATAAGGCAGCTCGTCGTCGATCTCCACCATGAAAGCTCCACTTCCGGGCTTCACTTTCATCTGCAAGGAAGTACCTTCAAAATTGGCAAAGATACTGACACCCGGATAGGTGAAACGTACCATATGAGGAACGGTTCTGCTGATTCTTCCCATATAAACAATGTGAGAATCATCGGAAGATATAAATACTTTATCGTTTTGACGAGTTTCTGCTGAAACAGACAAAGAAAATCCTGCGATCATGCCACAGAATAATAAGCCTGACAAATAGTTTTTGTTTTTCATATATCATAGTATTTTCTGCAAATATAGTACATCTACACAAAGAAGGGTTGATACTTTTTTATCAAAAATCAGCGCTTTTCATAAACTCTATTAAAAAAGTGCGAACTCTTTGCTAATATTCGTTCCAAACTGTTGCAAACAATTCCTTTTTTGTCTGAAATCATTATGCAAACCAACAAATGATTTTCTGAAATCTCTTATAAGAAATGTGCTTGGATATTTGATTACACCGATAATTCATCCTACTTTTGCATGCACATAACGGATAAGAGCGTTTTGTAATCCTCATCGGAGGGCAATAAAAAGCCGGATAAGATGACTGGGTAAAACCAATCAACTTATCCGGCTTTTTATTTATCAAATCAGACATTGTTATCGGAAGTATATGAAAGAGCTTGATTTAACGCAAGGGAATGTATCAAAAGTCTTGTTTCAGTTTGCCGTACCTTACCTGCTGGCCAATGTATTGCAAGCCTTATATGGTGGTGCCGACTTGTTTGTCGTAGGGCAGTTTGATGATGCAGCAAGCGTAGCCGGAGTAGCAATAGGCAGTCAGGTGATGCAAACCATTACAGGTATTATCCTTGGACTGACTACCGGAGTGACTGTTCTCATCGGCATAGCTACCGGAGCACGCAACTACAAAGAAACAGTTTCCATTATAGGTTCGTCGGTATGGCTGTTCGCTATCACAGGAATCCTGCTCACACTATTGATGACGATGCTGCATAATCCCATAGCCTGCATCATGCATACTCCGGCCGAAGCCATGCACGATACAGAAATGTATCTGCTAATCTGCTCACTGGGTATTCCTTTTATCATAGGTTATAATGTTGTCTGCGGAATACTTCGTGGACTCGGCGATTCCCGCACTCCACTCTATTTTGTAGCATTGGCCTGTATGGTCAATGTTATACTTGACTTTGTTCTGGTAGGAGGCCTGCATATGCGTGCGGCAGGAGCAGCAATTGCCACCATCTCCTCACAAGGAATCAGTTTTCTGACCGCCTTATGGTTCCTGCATCGCCGAGGTTTCAGTTTCCCATTTACCCGACATGACATCCGCCTGAACGGAAATCTGTCACGACGGGTCGTATTCCTGGGAGCTCCCATCGCCCTGCAAGATGCACTGATCAATATTTCCTTCCTGATTATTACGATTATCGTCAATCAAATGGGTGTCATCGCGTCGGCAGCATTAGGTGTAGTCGAAAAAATCATCGTGTTTGCCATGCTGCCTCCCGTAGCTATTTCATCGGCCGTTGCTGCCATGACCGCACAAAATTACGGTGCCGGTCTCATCCCTCGTATGAACCAATGCTTGCGTTCGGGCATCGCAATGGCATTGGTCTTCGGTATTTCAGTCTGTGTCTACTCACAATTTCTGCCGGAAACTCTTGTAAGAATCTTTACAGATGACGAATCCGTAGTCGCAATGGGAGCAACCTATTTGCGGGGGTACAGCATCGACTGTATCATTGTCAGCTTCGTGTTTTGTATAAATTCTTATTTCAGTGGACAGGGCAACTCGTGGTTCCCCATGATACACAGCCTCATAGCTACATTCTTTTTCCGTATACCTCTATCGTGGGCCTTCAGTCACATTGATCTGACGACCCTTTTCTGGATGGGATACGCTCCGCCACTTTCTACAACCGTATCGTTGCTGATCTGTATCGGTTACCTTTTATGGCAAAGAAAAAAAACGCAACAACGCCAAACAATCTTATCAAAATAAGATTTCTTTTTCAGCATTTTAAATGAACAATTTATGCCTTTTTTATGTATACATATAAATAAGAATAACGGAAACCATATAATAATTATGAAGAAGACTAACACAATTGTTACCATATTCTCCAGCTTCCTGCTTTTTCTAAGCTCATGCAATCAGTCAGAGGATATTTTTACTAGTCAAGACAACAGCCTTTCATTAACCTGTTTCCAGACGGGATGGATGGAAAGCCCCTCCGGACAGCAGAGCCGTGCCGTAATAGACTCTGAAGGTAAAGGCAGTTTTACAGACAATGATCGCATCGAAATTCAAATTGTATCTGAAAATAAAACCACTACAACTCAGCTAACATACAGCAACGGACAGTGGAGTCCTAACCTGCAACGCGATAAATATAACAAAGGAGTACTTCAGCTCTCGGGAATTTTCCCTCTACTTCCACAATCGACGGATGACGCAACAACAAGAGACATCAGCCTGTCTGTTGAACAAAACAATAAAGAAAAATACAATGCAGCCGACATTCTTTTTGCAAATACTACGGTAGACGCAAACAGCACATCCGCTACATTGCAATTTCAGCACGCATTACACCGTATTATTATCAACCTGAAAGGTACCGTACCCGATGACTTGAAAATAGAAGTACGAAGTCTGACCGATGGGAATATATCCATCACCGACGGAAAAGTTAGCCTAAAAGGAAATGCTTCTTCCACCTACAAATGGATAACCCCTCAACAGGAAACGGCCAATACTTATACAGCCATCATTCTCCCGCAGGAAGCAAAAGCTTATCGTGGCGATGAAGGCTTTATCCGACTGACCAGTAAAGGGAAAAGTGTAACCTATCCAATCGACTCTCAGATAGAAAATTTTGCTCCAGGTATGCAGACAACCCTGAACCTGACACTGAAACTGGCCGAAGAAGGAGGCAACGCCGATATAGAATTCAGCAACCAGGCATATTGGGTATATGGCATTACCTCGCCTCCGTTCCCGGGAAAAGAACACATTCCCTCATATGATGTAATAACAGAATCTTTCCCTAAAGGAAAATGGATGCGCATTGCCTATGAAAAATTAGGTCTGCCTAACGAAGTACAGTATCTGACCTGGACGGAAGGCTGCGGATGGTACGACTGCAATAAGACATTTAATTACAAGGGCGACGGCAATATGTGCTGGGCTGCATCGGCTTCCAACCTAATACACTGGTGGCTGGAACAGAATAAGAAGTATGTCGAAGCTTACGAAACCAAATACGGCACTACTTGCCCCAAAGGATATCAATTGATGACAGCAGATCACCAAGATCACAGCGAAGTGTTCAATTTCTTCAAAGCTTCCTATCCTAATAAAGGAAGTTGGGATACCGGAGGAGTAAACTGGTTCATCAACGGAGATAAGAAAAACCTGATATACAGCAACAACGAAAGTTTTGAAGGATTCTTTTCCAAAGTATTTTCTACAAAAGACGTGATTGCAACAGAAACTCACAATACTTCAAAAGAAAACTTTAACCAATGGATGAAGGATGCTTTCCGTTCACATAAAGCGATCGGATTTACAGCAAGCGGATTCGCCGGCTCTGATGCAAAGCTCCATTCTATGACTATTTGGGGAGCCGAATTTGATGCAGAAGGTTATGTGTCATTTATCTACTTCTGCGACAATAACATGTCGGATAACGAGCCCAACTATGGTGTGCTTAAAAGATTTAAGATAATATATAAAGAAGGAATAATGCCAGGAGCTTATATTACTCCTTTGGATTACAATGATGGTACCCTGCCTAAAACACAATCATTGATTACCGTCCTTACGCTTGTAGATTTACGCCAAGACATCTGGAAAAAGGCCTTTCCCGATGTAAAATAACGGAACAGACAGCACTTCTCAGGATGCCTGCCTATGATATTTAGATGCCAGCTATGCTGGCATCTATTGTTTCTACCCCACGCCATTACGCAATTCCTGAACAACATTATCCTGATAATATAAAAGATAAACCGGAAGCTACCGACATGCCGGAAGCTCCTCCTACAACAATAGCTTCCGCTTCGTCTATCTTTTCTTCAATAACTCGATTGCATTGTCCCCATAGTCGATTAATATTTCTATGGCGACAAAAACAGATGTCCCTGAAAAAAGGAGCTTCTACCTAAATCACTTCCATGATTACCATTTTGAGGACCTTCCCTGTTTTTCGTTTCCTACAAGAGCTGCGTAATGGTCTATCCCGTCTGCTGCTTGAAAAAGCGTATCATATGAGTCGGTTCCAAGAAATGCAAACGAAAAGCCATTCCCTTTACAGAAAAAGCCGTAAACAACAAATCATTCTTTATTTCCTGCAACAGCCGCTGTTCCAGCAGATGGGCTGCCGAAATTCTAAACTCTCTGACCACGGCCTTATTCAGTGAGACACGATTTACTCCTATTATCTCAGCATAATCGTTTACACGTACCTTCTGAAAATGTTCTTCTCCAGCAACTGTTTATATTGATAGGCACGGCTATTCAGAGGCAAAGCCGTCGGGTAAATTAAAGTGTTTAGTATAAAAACGGTTGAGCAACAGCAGAAACTGATATAAATACGCCACAATCAAATGATAGCTGTCAGCCACAGGTGTCCGCAGCTTCTTCCTCTTTTTTCTACGCAGAGCCAGAAAACCATCCATTTCAAAAAGATCCATGTCGAAAAAAGGTCGGATAGTCATTCTGAAAACAATACAACAGCCTTGCATAAAATACTTGTCAGACAAAAACAAGTTGATAAATTCCTCTTGAAAAACGAGAATCGTATATTACAGATCATCCATGTTTACATGCCATTCCTGCTGCTGATAAGAAGAAACAACAGGTACCATGCCATCGTGTAATTCGATTTTTCTGCCCGACAAAAACAGATAGCCTGCTGCTTTCCAGGGAAAATAGAATTCAAAAGAATCGATCTTATAGCATTTTTCTATATCAAACCAACCACACTTTTCTTCACTATCTGCCGTGCAGAGCAGAAAATCTACTCCGCACGAAGTCTTGGAATATTTCAGCAATGAAATCTGTTCGGCCGTCTTTATGTCAGAAAAGCCGGCATAGGGGGCGCAATGGGAAACACAAAGATTCACTTGAGGCCGTGGCCGACTATATATAACTGCCTCCGTCGATGACGATAGAATCTATCGTGCCCTGAAGAAATGAGTATTCGACACTGCTGAATAAGCAACCGTCTGAGCAAAAAGAATATTCCTTCTCCACAGCTGTTTCACACTTTTCATCTATGGAGAAGGATTCTATTTATTTCGTACTCCTGATTTTCAAGATCCGAAAGGGACTTTTCTTTACCCTATCACTCTAAAAAGTCTACAAATTACGATCCAGCAGAAGAGCGAGCGGGTAAATATATTTGTTATAAGCCTTCAATTTTTCAAAATCGAGCCTGTCGCCTGCATACGGATTACTTGTCTCACTATAGAAGAAAATATCCATCACATCTCCGTTTCTGACGATACGGTCGCCCGACTGAGGAATATCTTCTACATCGAAATTCTCCAACGGAAGCATATCCACCCGACAAGGTACATTATTACCCAGCGTATTCATATTATGATTAAAAAGGACAAATCCTTTTCGTCTGAAATCCAGACGAATACCGTAAGGACGGCTTGTCAAGAAAGCGTCTGCCGCTTTTGCCATATAATTTTCCATAATTGCTTTGCTATTCAAAAGGCGATGCAAAATTAGGACTTTTTCGAATAAAGCAAAAATCAGTAAACATATTTTTATCAACAGCGGAACGTTAAATTCTCACACAGCATAAACATGACATTGTTCATATAATGGTAATGCATCATTGCCCTAAAAATGAGAATAAAAAGCTATCGAATATATATTGATACGAACGTGCTTTGATTTCATCACGAGCGCGATGACCTCTTAACACGAATGTGACAATATCTCGTCACGAACGTGTCAAGCTAAAAATAAAGTCTGCTTTTACTCAAAAGTATCTCTATATTTTTCACCACATACCGTTACAATAATCAGACATCGGTTTTTCTGTAACAATTTGGTAACGGAACTTTGCCCGAAGTGGGCTGTTTGATGTCCTTGGATTGGTAGTTGCTGGATACAAAAAAGCCCACAATTCATTGAAATTGTGGGCTTTTTTACTTTCAGGCTCTCAGTTATCCTCGAGTCTCAGCGGTGCGTACGGGACTCGAACCCGTGACCCCATGCGTGACAGGCATGTATTCTAACCAACTGAACTAACGCACCATGAAATTCTAGTTTCGTTGCTTTCTCTCTCGATTGCGGATGCAAAGGTAGTACTTTTTCCTTAATTCGCAAGAATTTGTAGGCAAATTCTTTTTTACTCTCTCATCATATTATTTATAGAAAACCTAAAATTTATATACTTTTCGAAATACTTGTCACATACGAAACCTATCATCGAACTTTTTGTTATAAATAATAGGAAGTTCACAATAATTCGTTACTTTTGCAAAACCTACAAATTAAAGAAAAAAAGGATGAATGTAGCTATTATAAAATACAACGCCGGCAATATCTTTTCCGTAGATTACGCCTTACGCCGCCTGGGAGTGGAACCAATCATTACCGCCGATAAGGAAATCCTGCAAAAGGCGGATAAAATAATCTTCCCCGGTGTAGGAGAAGCACGAAACACCATGCAATATTTACGGGAAAACCAGCTTGACCTATTTATCAAAGGGCTGAAGCAACCCGTATTGGGTATTTGTCTGGGCATGCAACTCATGTGCAAACACTCTGAAGAAGGAGATGTGGATTGTCTGGGCATATTCGATGCAGAAGTAAAACGCTTCCAGTCTTTGCGGCATGAAGATAAGGTTCCCCACATGGGATGGAATACCATTACTCATCTTCAGAGCAAATTATTCGAAGGTTTAGGCAACGAGGAATTTGTCTATTTTGTGCATAGTTATTATGTTCCTTTAAACGAATGTACCGCAGCTCAGACCGATTATATCCTGCCTTACAGCTCGGCGTTGCACAAAGATAATTTCTATGCAACACAATTTCATCCTGAAAAAAGCGGGAAAACCGGAGAAAAAATTCTTTCCAATTTTCTCGATTTATAAACATATCTCAACAGCCATTTAACGCATTATGATAGAATTTATCCCTGCCATCGATATTATTGATGGAAAATGTGTACGCCTTTCACAAGGCAAATACGATTCTCAAAAGGTATACAATGAGAATCCTGTGGAAGTTGCCAAGGAATTTGAAGCATACGGAATCAGCCGTTTGCATGTGGTCGATCTGGATGGCGCAGCTTCACATCACGTAGTAAATTATCGTGTTCTCGACAGAATTGCCAGTCAGACATCACTGATAATCGACTTCGGAGGGGGTGTAAAAAGCGATGAAGATTTAACCATCGCCTTCGAAAACGGAGCCCAAATGGTAACTTTGGGAAGCATCGCCGTCAAACAGCCGGACTTGTTCTGCCAGTGGCTGGATAAATACGGCAACGATAAAATCATCCTTGGTGCCGATGTCAAGGACAATAAGATAGCAATCAGCGGGTGGAAAGAGGAAAGTTCGCAAGAACTAATGCCGTTCTTAGATTATTACATCAAGAAAGGAATTACCAAAGTCCTCTGTACCGACATCAGCCGCGACGGAATGCTGGAAGGTCCTTCCACCCCACTCTATAAAGACATTATGGCTGCTTATCCCGAGTTACACCTGATAGCAAGTGGAGGTGTAAGCAGTCTGGATGACATTCTGAAGCTTCACGAAGCAGGCATTCCTGCCGTAGTTGTAGGAAAAGCTTTGTACGAAGGGAAAATATCTCTAAGAGAACTAAGTCGTTATATGTAAATAAAAGACAACAATATCATGTTAGCAAAACGTATCATTCCGTGTCTGGACATCAAAGACGGGCAGACTGTAAAAGGAACAAACTTTGTCAATCTCCGTCAGGCGGGCGATCCAGTAGAACTGGGCAAGGCATACAGTGAACAGGGAGCAGACGAATTGGTGTATCTGGACATAACTGCCAGCTTCGAAGGTCGCAAGACTTTCACGGAACTGGTAAAACGTATCGCGGCTCATATCAATATTCCTTTCACTGTTGGCGGAGGAATCCATGAACTGAGTGATGTAGATCGCCTGCTCAATGCCGGAGCCGACAAGGTTTCCATCAATTCCGCAGCTATCCGTAACCCGCAACTGATAGACGATATTGCAGCACATTTCGGTTCGCAGGTATGCGTTGTTGCCATCGATGCCCGACAGACACCCGACGGATGGAAATGCTATCTGAATGGTGGCAGAAAAGAAACCGACAGAGATCTCTTCGATTGGGCGCACGAAGCAAATGAACGTGGAGCCGGTGAAATATTGTTTACAAGCATGGATCACGACGGCGTAAAAAACGGTTATGCCAACGAAGCCTTGTCACGGCTCAGCGACATGCTGACAATTCCCGTCATCGCCTCGGGAGGTGCAGGATGTAAGGAGCATTTTAAAGATGCTTTCATAAAAGGGAAAGCCGATGCGGCACTGGCAGCCAGCGTTTTTCACTTTGGAGAAATTTCTATTCCCGAATTAAAATCATACCTTTGCAAAGAAGGCATTAACGTCAGACTTTAAATAACATAAATAACGAATAATATGAAATTAGATTTCGATAAAATGAACGGGCTCGTTCCCGCCATCATTCAAGATAACTATACTCAAAAAGTATTGATGCTAGGCTTCATGAACGAAGAGGCATATAACAAAACAGTTGAAACAGGAAAAGTAACTTTCTTCAGCCGTACGAAGAACCGCTTGTGGACGAAGGGAGAAGAAAGTGGTAATTTCCTGCACGTGGTTTCCATTGCAGCTGACTGCGACAACGATACTTTGCTGATAAAAGCTAACCCTGCCGGTCCGGTATGCCACACGGGTGCCGATACTTGCTGGGGAGAAAAAAATGAACAGGATATCATGTTCCTGAAGGAGTTACAAGACTTCATCGACAAGCGTCACGAAGAAATGCCCGAGAAATCGTATACTACAAGCCTGTTCAAGTCTGGAGTAAACAAAATGGCGCAGAAAGTCGGCGAAGAAGCCGTAGAAACCGTAATAGAAGCATGCAACGGTACCGACGAACGACTCATCTATGAAGGTGCAGACTTACTGTATCACCTCATCGTATTGCTGACCTCAAAAGGTTACCGCATCGAAGACCTGGCACGTGAACTGAAAGAGCGTCACAGCGAAACCTGGAAGAAGCACTGATCAGTATGGAAGAACAGCCACTTATCGTTTATAAGGGAGTAGACATCAACCAGCAGGAATTAGGTGTCCTGAATAATGTAAACTTCGAATTGAAAAAGGGAGAGTTTGTCTATCTGATCGGCAAAGTAGGAAGTGGAAAATCAACCTTTCTGAAAACCATCTATGGCGAACTGGATATATGCGGAGGAGAAGCTTACGTCCTTGGGCATGATATGCGCACCATCAAACAAAAGGATGTTGCCGGATTACGAAGAAAATTAGGCATTGTCTTTCAGGATTTTCAGTTGCTCACCGACCGTACGGTATACGACAATCTGGATTTTGTGCTGCGTGCCACAGGCTGGAAACAAAGAGTAGACAGAGAAAACCGCATCGATGAAGTACTACGTCTGGTCGGAATGGAAAACAAAGGTTACAAAATGCCCAACGAACTTTCAGGAGGAGAACAGCAACGTATTGTCATCGCACGGGCCATTCTGAACAAGCCTGAGATTATTCTTGCCGATGAACCGACCGGCAATCTGGACGTTGAAACGGGAAGAAATATTGTCAGCCTGCTCCGTGAAATCTGTTTACAAGGTTCAGCCATCATCATGACAACCCACAATCTGAACCTTCTCACAGAGTTTCCCGGCAAGGTATACCGTTGCGAACAGCACCATTTGAACGAAGCAAATGAGTACTAAAAAAGACAAATTGTTACAGATTTTAGAAACATTACTTGAAAAGAACTCTAAAATATTCGTATATTTGCGCACAAAAGAAAGAGTATTTAATAGAACAATTAAAATTCGAAACTAGAAATGAAAGTCTTAA
>ULQU01023679.1_pt1 | contig 21326 bp, 19 predicted proteins | sample 1954841 | NCBI WGS metagenome assembly ULQU01 (sample SAMEA4835664, study PRJEB28245) | human gut metagenome | biome: gut microbiome; material: fecal sample | place: Denmark | collected 2008
GTTACACTCCAAACATTTTACCCGTTTTCTCATTTTCTTTACCAAAAATCTCCTTTCAACGTCCTAACAAAGCCTTTTCGGCCTGTTCTACAGCCTCAAAATTGAAACCGCCTACCACCTTGTCCATCAGCTCGGAAATCTTGTCGTTACACAGGTTACCGATACTTCCGGCATGTGTGTGATGCACTTCCTTACTGTGGGTAAACTTACCGGCTTCAATATCCAGCCCTACCTTCTTATAGGCATCACGGAAAGGCATACCTTCACTTGCCAGACGGTTCACTTCCTCTACGCTGAACATGTAAAGATACTTGTCGTCATCCAAAATATGTTCATTGATCTTGATCTTGTTCATGATATAGGAAGCCATCTTCAGACAATCCTTCAGTTCATCGAACGCCGGCAGGAACACTTCCTTGATAATCTGCAGGTCACGGAAATAGCCGGAAGGCAGATTGTTCATAATCATCATGATCTGCTGTGGAAGCGACTGGATTTTATTGCATTTGGCACGTGTCAGTTCAAATACGTCCGGATTCTTCTTGTGAGGCATGATGCTCGAACCTGTAGTACATTCGTCGGGCAGTTTCACGAAACCGAAATTCTGGCAACTGAACAAACAGGCATCGAAAGCCATCTTCGACAATGTTCCGGCAATGGAGGCCAGGGCAAACGCTACGTTACGTTCCATCTTACCACGGCCCATCTGCGCATACACAACGTTATAGTTCATTGAATCAAAACCCAGCAGGCGGGTCGTCATTTCACGGTCGAGCGGGAAGGAAGAGCCATATCCGGCAGCCGACCCCAGCGGATTACGGTTGCACATCTTATAGGCAGCCTGCAGGAACATCATGTCATCTACCAGACTTTCGGCATAGGCTCCGAACCACAGTCCGAAAGAAGACGGCATGGCAATCTGCAGATGGGTATATCCCGGCATCAGGACATCCTTGTAACGGTTACTTTGGGAAATCAGAATCTTGAACAGGTCTTCCACGGCCTCGGCCACCTGCTTCAACTGTTCACGGGTAAACAGTTTCAGGTCGACAAGTACCTGGTCGTTTCTGGAACGCCCGCTATGTATTTTCTTTCCCACATCACCCAATTTACGGGTCAGCATCAGTTCAACCTGAGAATGTACGTCTTCAACACCGTCTTCAATGACAAATTCACCTTTCTCGGCAGAAGCGTAGATATTCTTCAATTCCTCCAGCAACACTTTCAACTCATCGGCAGTCAGCAGTCCGATGCTTTCCAACATAGTTATATGAGCCATTGAACCAAGTACATCGTGCTTGGCCAGATAAAGGTCCATCTCACGGTCCCGTCCTACGGTAAAACGGTCTATCTCTTCATTTACCTGGACATTCTTTTCCCAAAGTTTCAAAGCCATATTCGTAATCGATTATTATATATTAATAAGGTATATTAGCCAACAGCATGGCAATTTTCTCAACACTGTTCTGCAACGGTTTGGCAATCATTGCCTTCATGAAGGCATTCACATCAGAACGGACAGTCACTTTCAGTTTTGCCTCCTCTCCAGCAACAGGAAGAATCTGGATCCACATATTCAACGGAACCGGAGTGTCCTTTCCCTCAAACTTGATACACTTACATGGTTCACGTTCAATAATACACAACTTCATGGTGATGCCCTGTACCTTCATGGTCAATGAATCACGGTCAAAAGAAATCTCTTCCATCTGAGGCATTTCAGTCTTCACCATATCCCAACTCTTGCGCATCTCTTCCAGGTTGTTCAGGTCAGACAGTTTGTTATATACACGTTCCTGACTATACGGAACATATTTTACACTACTTTCAGCTTGTACCATAAATAAACAGATAAAAAAACACGGATTGCAAGGATAGACACGGTTCCATCTGCAAACCGTGTGTCCGTGTAATCCGTGCCTATAAATAGTTGATTAAAACAAATCGCTTATTTGCCAGTCCAATGAGAAGGGTCTTCTCTCCATGCCTGAAGAACAGGGATATCGGCAGCATCAATATAGTCGGTCTTCAACGCCGCATCCAGTACAGCATTGTAGTTGGTCAAGGTAACCAGTTCGACCTTAGCATTCTTGAACGCTTCCGCAGCGACATCAAAGCCATAAGTGAACGATGCGACCATACCCACCACTTCACATCCGTTGTTGCGCAAAGCCTGGACAGCCTTCAGACTGCTTCCACCTGTTGAAACCAGGTCTTCAACGACAACTACCTTCATTCCCGGACGAAGTTCGCCTTCAATCAAATTTTCCAAGCCATGATCTTTTGGACTTGAACGCACATATACGAACGGGAGGTTCAACTCATCGGCAACCATTGCACCTTGCGCAATAGCACCTGTAGCGACACCGGCAATGGCGTCTACCTCACCGAATTTTTCGAGGATGACACGACAGAACTCCAATTTCACAAAATCACGCAAAGCCGGATAAGACAAAGTCTTACGGTTATCGGTGTAAATAGGAGATTTCCAGCCGGAAGCCCAGGTAAACGGGTTCGCAGGCTGAATTTTAATTGCTTTTACTTTCAGTAGTTTTTCTGCAAATAATCTTTCCAAAGCTTTCATAACGTTATAGATCTGATAAACATTAATGCAAAATTAAAGAAATCCATTGGGAATAAGAAATCTAAGCATATTTTTTTTAATAACATGCAAATTTTCGCCTATTTTGTCCATGCCAATGTTACTACACTTATTCTGATCCCTTCTATTTCCGACAGGACATCGGCACACGAAACTAAAGTGGCTCCCGTAGTGAGCACATCATCGACAAGCAGCACATGCTTGTGTTCCAACAAGTGGGAACCTTCCCTCAGTGCGAACAGGCTTGACACGTTCTGCCAACGTTCATACCTGCTTTTATGGGTCTGCGTCACATTGTTGCGGGTACGTACCACCGCATCCGTACACAACGGTATTCCTGTCACCTCCCTGAGCCCTTCGGCCAACAGTTCACTCTGGTTATACCCACGCTGCCGGAGACGCCTGGCCGACAAAGGTAAAGGCAGCAGGACATCAATTCCGTCAAAAAATCCGGACGGCTGCAACTCACCGGCCAGCAGGCTCCCCATCGCACGGCAAAGACCTTTCTGTCCATAATACTTCATGGAATGTAAGATATCGGCTACCATCCCTCCCTTGGTGTAAAAGAGCAAGGAAGACGCACGTTCTATCGGGAAACGCGCCCAGAAACACTTTTCCATCTCGTTCCCGACCGAATTCAACAGCCGTGTATAAGGCAGCCTGCACTGGCAGGAAACGCATATTCCCTTTTCTGTAACCGTAAGCTTTTTCCCACAAACCGCACAAAGCCTCGGAAACAGAAATTCACGTACGTCAGTCCAGATATTCATCGGCATCCGTCTGTCTGATATACCGCATAACCTCTTCCATCGAGAATCCCCTCCCCACCGCAAAACGGATCAGTTTGGCATTCCTCTCATATTCATTTCTCCCCGTCACACTCCGTCTCTTCCGGCGGATCAGTTCTTCCAACCCCTTACAATACTCCTCTTCGTCAATTTCATCCAGACCGGCCCGGATCTCTTCAGACGAAAGCCTTTTCATCCGCAGAGCCTGGGATATCTTCATTCTCCCCCATCCGGCAAAACGGTATTTATCACGGACAAAAGCCCTGCAGAAGCGTGCATTGTCCAGATAACGCTCTTTTTGCAGATGCGCTATGATCCGTCCGGCCATCTCTTCACCGGCTCCCCACGACACGAGCTTCGCCTCCACCTCCGACAGGCAATGTTCCGCCGCCGAACAGAAGGCCTCGGCCTTATACTGTAACTCCTTCTCTGAAAACTCTTTCATAATCTGACTGCTTTTATCATACGGTCGTTTCCCGACAAGTCCTTACGCAATTCTACATGTCCATATCCCATTCCTTCAAGCAACCGGACCGTTTCAGGACCATACATGCGGTTTATCTCATAATAGAGGCAACCTCCCCTCACCAGGACAGACAGCCCCAGCTCTCCTATACGGCGATAAAAGACCAACGGATCATCGTCCGGCACAAAAAGGGCAAGTTCCGGTTCCCAGTCAAGTACATTACGTTCCATATCCTTACGCTCCTTTCCGGTAATGTAAGGCGGGTTACTTACCAGAACATCAACCTTCATTTCCGGCCAGTTTCCGGAAAGCACGTCCACTCTCATGAAACCTACATCGGTCCGGTTCAACCGGGCATTCCGGCGGGCTACTTCCAGAGCCTTGTCCGAGATGTCCCATGAAAAGACTTCTGCCTTATGTAAACGCTTGGACAATGTCACAGGAATACAACCGCTTCCTGTTCCTATATCCAAAACGCAAAGCCCTTCATTTTTTGCATGGTCTGTGACAATCCATTCCACCAGTTCCTCCGTTTCCGGACGTGGAATCAACACATCCGGAGTGACATGGAACGGTAATCCGCAAAACGTAGTCTTGCCTAAAATATATTGCAGAGGTTCATAGCGTTTCAGACGGGACAGAATATCTTCCAGCTTCCGGATGTCATTCATTGAAAAATTCATATCTTTGCCCGTATACAGATCGACAGTGGAAACATGGAAAACCTCCTCCAGAATCCACTTCGCAAGAGCCGACAATTCGGTATCCGGATAAAGACTGGAAAGCGACTGTTTGATATAGGAATAAATAGGATGCATAGACTGCAAAAGTAAACATATTTAATAAGACAACTATGACAAAAGACGAAAAATATATCAGCCGGTGCATACAACTGGCCCGTAACGGACTATGTACCACCGCTCCTAATCCGATGGTAGGTGCCGTAATTGTATATAACGACAAGATTATCGGAGAAGGCTACCACATCCGTTGTGGGGAAGGCCATGCCGAAGTCAATGCGATAGCTTCAGTCAAGGACGAAAGCCTGCTGAAGGAATCCACAATCTACGTCAGTCTGGAGCCCTGCTCGCATTATGGGAAAACCCCTCCGTGTGCCGACCTGATTATCCGCAAAGGGATCCGACGGGTCGTAGTAGGCTGTATCGATCCGTTTTCACTGGTAGCGGGAAGAGGAATCCAGAAACTGAAAGACGCCGGCATTGACGTGACCGTCGGTGTCCTGGAAAAGGAATGTCGTGAACTTATAAGACGGTTCATAACATTCAATACCCGGCAACGGCCGTATATCACCTTGAAATGGGCCCAGTCGGCCGACGGATTCATCGATGTCTGCCGCACGGATGGACATCCCGAAGTCCTCTCCACACCAATCAGTTCCATGTATGTACACAAACAACGTGCCGAACACCAAGCCATACTGATAGGACGTCGGACTGCGTTACTGGACAATCCGTCGCTCACCACCCGGCTATGGTACGGGAAAAATCCGGTGAGACTGGTCATAGACCGCGACCTCACACTTCCCCCCTGTCTGAAACTGTTTGACGGTAGCGTCCCTACCTGGATATTTACCGCGTCGGAACCCGTTTCCCCGCTACCTGATGTTAACTATTGTAAACTGGATTTCAGTCGGGATATCCTGCCCCAGATAGCCGGATTCCTTTACAAACAGAAACTGCAATCCCTGCTGGTCGAGGGTGGAAGCACGCTGCTGCAATCATGTATCGATTCAGGATTCTGGGACGAAATCTACATCGAGCATGCCTCCAAAGCACTTCACAATGGCATTAAGGCTCCAACCGTTCCAGCCGGATATCCGGCTGACTATCAACAGCGCGACCATGTGCAGATCATTCATTACAGGAAATAGAAGACGTGACAAAGTTCCATTTCGCCGATAAAATAGCCGGTTTTATCCATAATTTTATATAAAACTTGAACCAAAAGTTCTGTTTCGCGAAAAAACTTTCTACATTTGTAACTTGTAATATAATACAAAGCATACAACCACAAATGAAAATAAGATTCGTACCTATCATAATGGCTGGCCTGTTTGCCGCGGCTACATTTATGACCTCTTGTTTGAACGATGATACGCCAGAAATTACGTATAGTTCGGAGACCAGCATTACGTCTTTCTCACTGGGCACCCTACATTGCGAAATTCATGGTCTGGATAAAAACGGGAACGACTCCGTATATACCGACACGATATCCATGTCGAACTATCCGTTTACCATCAACCAGCTGCAGCGTACCATTGAAAACAAGGATTCATTACCGGTAGGGACTGATATTTCGAGGGTACTGCTCAACATAAAGGCCGATACGGATTACATCCTTTATGGCAAGATAAACGAGAAAGGCGGTGAAGCCAAAGATACGCTTTGGACATCGGGCGACACTATCAACTTTGCCGTAGCTCCAACAGAAGGACTGCAGTTCAAGGTTATGGCCTATAGCGGCGTTATCGGCAAGCCTTATACGGTCAAGATCAATGTACACAAACAGGTCCCTGATTCTCTTGAATGGAATCTGTCACCAATGGGATCCGGTTTCCAGAACGGAACACTAAGCCGTATGAAATCTGTCTGCCTTGGCAACAGACTTTATGTCTTTGGAGAAAAAGACGGAAAAGGAGTTGCCGAATATTGCGACATCTCCGCCAATAATACTCCAGGGGACTGGGAAACACTTCCGTTGCCTGAAGGCACAGACAGCTATTCTGTGACGTCATGCGGCAATGACATATACTTCATTGCGACGGGTGCCCTCTACCGGCTTACCACCACAGGTTATGAGGTCTGCGGCAATGAGACATCATTGTCACAACTGATAGCGGCATCAGCTATCAACGGAGAATATTTACTCTATACCAGAAAAAACGACGGACAATTCCTGACTTACAACACTGTACAGAACACATGGAGCCCCAACGACGAAATCGAAAATTGTCCGGACGCCAGCCAGAACATTTCATCTGTCAACCTGCCATTATCATATAACAATACAATTGTCCGTACCATTCTGATGGGATACAATGAAACCGAACCGGAAGGTTCAGGCTTTGTGGCTACCCACCTGAGCAATGAAACGACATGGACAACCTACAATTTCGCACAGGCCGATACTTTCAGATGCCCTAACATTGCAGATCCGACCATGATATTCTACAACAAGAAAATCTATGTATACGGAGGCAATGTAAAGACGACCGACTATGAATACGCCCCATTCAGCGTATTCTTCGAATCGGCAGACAACGGCCTCACCTGGAATCCTGTACAACGTTATGTGACATTCCCGAAAGGTAACAATGCTTTCGCACAATATTATAAAGGCAACGGAAGTTACGCCAGTGTTGTGGATACCAATAACTTCATCTGGATTATCTGGAACGACGGACAGATGAGCAGGGGACGTATAAACCATTTTGGCTTTGCTACCAAATGGGAATAATATAAAATCTGAAAATTAAGACCATGCTATATAGAGACCAACTGGATAAATCGCGCATTCCGGCACACATAGCCATCATAATGGATGGAAACGGACGCTGGGCCAAACAACGTGGGAAAGCCCGCTCGTTCGGCCATCAGGCAGGGGCCGAAACGGTTCATGTCATCGCCGAAGAAGCTGCACGTCTGGGGGTGAAGTATCTGACACTCTATACGTTTTCAACAGAAAACTGGAACCGTCCTGCAGACGAAATCGCTGCATTGATGAGCCTCCTGATGGATTCCATAGAAGAAGAAACCTTCATGAAAAATAATATCTGTTTCCGGATCATCGGAGACACAGCCAAACTGCCGGCCGATGTATTGGAACGTCTGAACCAATGCATCGAACGAACCTCCTCCAATACGGGAATGTGCCTGGTATTGGCCTTGAGCTATTCATCCAAATGGGAACTGACAGAAGCCGTAAGACAGATAGCGGCCAAGGCCGTCAACCATGAGATCGAAATCGGAGAAATAACCGACAAAACAATAGACCAACATCTGGCAACCAATTTCATGCCCGATCCGGATCTTCTGATACGCACCGGAGGAGAAATCCGCCTGAGCAATTATCTGTTATGGCAATGTGCTTATTCCGAACTTTACTTCTGCGATACCTATTGGCCCGATTTCAAGGAAGAAGAGTTCTGCAAGGCAATCTGTGATTATCAACGAAGAGAACGCCGTTTCGGCAAAACCAGTGAACAAATATTGAAATAGAAAATGCGATACTTTTTTACTCTGATCTTGCTTGCACTTGTATGTTCCATTTTTAATCCGACAAAAGCCAGTGCGCAAGAGTTGAACGATACAATCTACAACCCGACAATCCTCTATAACGGAACACCGAAAAAATACGAGATTGCCGACATCAAGGTTGAAGGTGTTAAGAACTATGAGGACTACGTGCTGATAGGTATCTCCGGATTGGCTGTAGGCCAGACCGTAACCATACCGGGCGATGACATTACCGATGCGGTAAAACGCTATTGGAGGCACGGATTGTTTTCATCGGTCAGCATTACGGCAGAAAAAAGTGTCGGGAACAAGGTGTATCTGAAAATCTCCCTCACCCAACGTCCACGTATCACTGATATCCGCTATTACGGAATCAAGAAAAGTGACCGTGAAGACCTGCAGGCCAAACTGGGACTGGTCAAGGGAAGCCAGGTTACTCCGAACCTGATAGACAGGGCAAAAATATTGATCAAGAAACATTTCGACGAAAAAGGCTTCAAGAACGCCGAAGTGAACATTGTCGAAAGAGAGGATCCTGAAAACAAGGAACAGGTATATATTGATGTCAACATCGATAAGAAAGAAAAGGTCAAAGTACATAAGATTACGATAGAAGGCAACCAGGTACTGACCGACAAGAAGCTGAAACGTATCATGAAGAAGACAAACGAAAAAGGTAAACTCATTAACCTGTTCCGTACAAAGAAATTCATTGAAGAAAAATACGAAGAAGACAAACAGAAGATTATCGACAAATATAACGAATTGGGATATCGTGACGCCATCATTGAGGAAGACAGCGTTTCGAACTATGATGACAAGACAGTCGATGTCTACATGAAAATCTATGAAGGTAACAAATACTATCTGCGCAACATCACATGGGTAGGTAACACCGTTTACCCGTCCGACCTGTTGAATCAACAGTTACAGATGAAGCATGGTGATGTCTATAACCAGAAACTATTGAACGACCGTATCAACAACGATGAAGACGCTATCGGCAACAACTACTATAACCGTGGTTACGTATTCTTCCATCTGGATCCGGTTGAGGTCAACATTGACGGAGACTCCATCGATCTGGAAATGCGTATTGCCGAAGGTCCGCAGGCAAGTATCAGCCATGTACGTATCAACGGTAATGACCGTCTGTATGAAAACGTGATACGCCGTGAACTCCGTACACGTCCGGGCGACCTGTTCAGTAAAGAGGCTCTGGAACGTTCATACCGTGAAATTGCCCAGATGGGACACTTCAATCCGGAAACTATCAAACCGGATGTACAGCCTAACATCCAGGACGGTACGGTAGATATCAACTGGGGACTGGAATCAAAGGCCAACGACCAGGTGGAATTCTCGGCCGGTTGGGGACAGACAGGTATCATCGGTAAGCTGAGCTTGAAGTTCACGAACTTCTCGTTCGCCAACCTGTTCCGCAAGAACGACAACTTCCGTGGTTTCCTTCCACAAGGTGACGGACAGACACTGACAATCAGCGGACAGACCAACGGACGATACTACCAGTCGTACAGTATCTCACTGCTTGACCCATGGTTCGGAGGGAAACGCCCGAATTCACTTTCATTGTCGGCTTTCTTCTCTGTACAGACTGACGTCAGCGACCAGTATTACAACTCGGCCTTCATGAACAACTATTACAACTACATATCAGGATGGGGTAATACCTATGGCGGATACTACGACAATTATGAATTGTACTACAATCCTGACAAGTCAATCAAGATGTTCGGGCTTTCATTAGGATGGGGAACACGTCTCCGCTGGCCGGACGACTTCTTCACCTTATCGGCCGAATTGTCATACCAACGCTTCATGCTGAAAGACTGGAGCTACCTCTACATCAAACTGAACAACGGGCAGTATATGAATACAGGTAACTGCAACAGTCTGGCGCTGAACCTGACGCTGGCACGTAACTCAACCGATAACCCGATATTCCCGCGTTACGGTTCCGAATTCAGCGCGTCTCTACAGATAACGCCGCCATATTCTCTGTTCAGCAAGAAAGACTATTCAACCTACGGCAAAGACAATTATGAAGAGGCTGCCAGCATGTATAAATGGATCGAATACCACAAATGGAAATTCAGAGCCAAGACTTATACGGCATTGATGGACATCCAGAAGTGTCCGGTAATCATGACCCGTACTGAATTCGGTATTCTGGGACATTTCAACAAATACAAACGTTCACCGTTCGAAACCTTCTACGTGGGAGGTGACGGTATGACGGGCTACAGCTACAACTACGCATCCGAAACCATTGCATTGCGCGGTTATGAAAACGGATCCTTGACACCTTATGGTAGCGAAGGTTACGCATACATCCGTCTGGGAGCTGAATTACGTTATCCGCTGATGCTGGAGAACTCAACCAGTATCTATGCATTGGGATTCGTAGAAGCCGGTAACGCCTGGACCGATGTAACCAAATTCAATCCGTTCCAGCTGAAACGCTCGGCCGGTGTGGGTGTCCGTATCTTCCTGCCTATGATCGGTATGATGGGTATCGACTGGGCATATGGTTTCGATAAGATCAACGGTTCCATGCAATACAGCAAGAGCCAGTTCCACTTCATTATCGGACAAGAATTCTAATTACCAGCCTGATGCGGATGTTGTTCCCGCAACATCCGCCATCAGCATTAAAAACACCATATTATGAAAAGATTGATCCTTTCGGCAGCATTGTTAGCAGTGTGCACATTAGCAGTACAGGCCCAGCGCTTTGCACTCATTGACATGGAATATATCTTGAAACAGATTCCAGCCTACGAACAGGCAAACCGCCAGCTGGAAAGCCTCTCCAAACAATGGCAAGGTGAAATAGAGGCCAAAGGAAACGAAGCCAAAACCCTTTATGAAACTTACCAGCAGACAGCCGGGAAACTGACTGCAGCCCAAAAGACGGCAAAAGAAGAAGAAATTGTAGCTAAAGAAAAAGAAGCGGCCGAACTCCGGAAAAAATATTTCGGTCCGGAAGGCGAAGTCATGAAAAAACGCCAGGAACTGATAGGCCCGATCCAGGATGCCATCTATAATGCCGTAAAAGAAGTGGCTGTAGAAAAAAATTATGATGCAGTCATAGACCGCGCATCGGCCCAAAGTATGATTTTCGCATCACCACGCATTGATATCAGCAATGAAATCCTCTCGAAATTAGGATATTCAAATTAATTTCATACATTTGCAGTCGACATTGAATTAAGTATATTAACCATAACATTAGAAACTATAAGATTATGTTGAAAAAAATTGCTTTATTACTTTTACTCATCGCCCCGATGACCGTATTCGCTCAGAAATTCGCACATTACAAATCTATGGATGTCATCCTTGTAATGCCGGAATATGCAAAAGCCCAGACTGATATCCAAGCTTTGCAGAAGCAATATGAAGACGAAATCAAACGTGCTTCGGACGAGTTCAACAAAAAATTCGCAGAATACCAGCAGGAACAGAAAAACTTGCCGGCAAATATCCAGGAACGTCGTCAGAAAGAATTGCAGGAACTGCAGGAAAAAGGAATCCAGTTCCAGCAGGATGCCCAGCAGCAATTGCAGAAATCATATGCAGATATGATGGAACCGATCTATAAGAAAATGGAAGATGCAGTCAAGGCTATCGGTGCTGCCGGCGGTTACACTTATATTTTCGATCTGAACCGTACAGACATTCCTTACGTTAACGAAACAATGTCTAAGGATGTAACCAATGATATCAAGACAAAACTGGGCATCAGCCTGACAGCAGCTCCTTACAATCCAGGAGCAGCGGCTACAGCACCAGCAACTACTACAAAATAATCAAGATATCCCGAATCCCTCGGAACACTTCTGTTCAAAGGGACCCGATACTGACGAAGAATCCGGTAACACTTGTTTCGAACAGTCTGCCAGATTCTTCGTTTTCATTTATAACCTTCTACCTTATTATATGCCTATGTTTACAACAGGACCTATCGGTGTCTTTGATTCCGGTTATGGAGGGTTGACTATCCTCAACAAATTCCGTGAACTGCTCCCTCAGTACGACTATATCTACCTTGGAGACAATGCACGTACACCATATGGTACACGTTCATTCGAAGTAGTCTACGAATTTACCCTGCAAGCCGTACGCAAGCTGTTTGAATTCGGATGCCCGCTGGTTATCCTGGCCTGTAACACGGCCTCGGCCAAAGCGTTACGTAGCATACAGCAGAATGACCTGCCCCATATAGATCCTCATCGAAGGGTATTAGGAGTAATCCGTCCTACCGTGGAATGTATCGGCGGACTGACCCGGTCACGCCACATAGGACTGCTTGCCACGGCTGGAACTGTAAAATCGGAATCATATCCGCTGGAAATACATAAGCTGTATCCCGATATAAAAGTAACCGCTGTAGCTTGTCCTTTATGGGTTCCATTGGTTGAGAACAATGAATATGACTCTCCGGGAGCCGACTATTTTGTAAAGAAATACCTGGATCAACTGCTGGGCCAGGACCCGGAAATAGATACAATCATCCTGGGATGTACCCATTATCCTTTATTGATAGACAAGATCAGGCAATTCACCCCATCCCACATCCATCTGATAGCCCAAGGCGAATATGTTGCCCACAGCCTGAAAGACTACCTGATGCGTCATCCGGAAATAAAGTCCCGATGTACAGCTAACGGGACCTGCGAATTCCTTACAACAGAATCAATCGAAAAATTTCAGGAATCGGCAGCTACATTCCTGCATGAAAAAGTCCGTGTAAGAAGCATTGTTCTGGAATAACCGGACATGAAAAGAAAGACGGCTGAGATGGAACATGTCTGCCAGTTTTCATCTCAGCCGTCTTTTTATCATATAAAAGAGTAATCCGTCATTTCTTCTTCAACTCGTCGGCAGGTACAATCCGATAAAGCTTGTCGCTAGGCCGTACACGGTCGGGAACCTTGAATGAAACATGTACTCCTTTCTTGACAACATCTACCGGCTTCAGGTCAACACGAGCCTCATCCAGCGTTACATACATGGCTCCGGTAGTAGGTCCCGTAATCAGCAACTTGTCGCCAATCTTGATTTCGGCAGCTTCAATCAGAAACTCGGCTACACCGATATTCGAAAAGTATTTGATACCACGTCCTGCATATACCTTGCGTTCTGTCGCTTCCGAACCGTAGTTCTTACTCCATTCCCCCAAACGCTGGCCTAAATAATAACCGTTCCAGAATCCGCGGTTAAATACCGTCTTCAAACGGGCATCCCAATCAGCCTTCTTCTCTTCTGTAAAAGTACCGTCCAAGTAAGAACGGATAGCTTCCTTATAACATTCTACCACGGTTTTCACATACTCCGGTCCACGGGCACGCCCTTCAATCTTGAACACACGCACACCGGCCTCAATCATCTCATCCATGAAATGGATAGTCTTCAGATCCTTCGGTGACATGATATACTGGTTATCGACTTCCAGTTCAATATCGCTCTCCTTATCCTTTACAATATACGACCGGCGGCATACCTGCATACAGGCTCCACGATTGGCCGACGCATTCAGCTCGTTCAGACTCAAGTAACATTTTCCGGACACAGCCATACACAAAGCTCCATGACAGAACATTTCGATACGAACCGGATTTCCCATAGGCCCGACAATATGCTGTTCCTGAATCGCTTCATAAATCTTACGGACCTGCTTCAAATTCAGCTCACGGGCCAGTACCACCACATCGGCAAACTGGGCATAGAATTTCAAGGCCTCAGCATTACTGATATTCAACTGAGTGGAGAGATGTACCTCCTGCCCCACCTGATTACAATATGACATCACCGCCACGTCGGCTGCAATAACTGCACTGATACCTGCCTCTTTCGCGGCATCAATGATTTTACGCATCAGCTCAATGTCTTCATCATAGATGATGGTATTGACTGTGAGGTAACTCTTTACACCATGTTCGTCACAAACCTTTGCGATTTCACGCAAATCGTCAACCGTAAACGTGCTGGCCGAACGTGCACGCATATTCAGGCTTTCAATTCCGAAATAAATGGAATCGGCCCCTGCATGAATAGCCGCAGCCAACGACTCACGAGAGCCCACAGGAGCCATGATTTCAAAATCTTTTATAGAATAATTCATCCTTTTCTTGTTGATTTGGGATGCAAAGGTAGTGAATTTTTCCGTAATTTTGCAGCCGGAATCAGCCATTTCATTATATATAAGATATTTACGATAGGAAAACCAACTATACGCAATGAATATTAGGAATATAGACTTAGGAGAAAAGCCCGTATTGCTGGCTCCCATGGAAGATGTGACCGATCCTGCATTCCGCCTGTTATGCAAGGAATTCGGGGCCGATATGGTATATACCGAATTCGTATCAAGCGATGCACTGATCCGCTCTGTCGGAAAAACACTGCTAAAACTGAACATCAGTGAAGCCGAACGCCCTGTGGCCATCCAGATATATGGCAAGGATACCGAAACAATGGTTGAAGCCGCACGCATCGTAGAACAGGCACAACCGGATATTCTTGACATCAACTTCGGATGCCCCGTAAAACGGGTTGCCGGAAAAGGAGCAGGAGCAGGCATGCTGCAGAACGTACCGAAAATGCTGGAAATTACCAAGGCTGTTGTCAATGCCGTAAAAATACCGGTTACAGTAAAGACCCGCCTCGGATGGGATGCCGACCACAAAATTATTGTCGACCTGGCAGAACAACTGCAGGATTGCGGTATAGAAGCTTTGACCATACACGGACGTACACGCGCCCAAATGTATACCGGAGAAGCCGACTGGACCTTGATCGGTGAAGTCAAGAAAAATCCCCGGATCCATATTCCTATTATAGGAAACGGCGACATCACTTCTGCCGAACGTGCCAAGGAATGTTTCGACAGATATGGAGTAGACGCCATCATGATAGGACGTGCCAGCTTTGGACGGCCCTGGATCTTCAAGGAAGTGAAACATTATCTGAAAACGGGAGAACAGCTTCCTCCCCTTTCCTTCAAATGGAAAATGGACGTACTGCGACGCGAAGTACAAGACAGTGTCAATCTTCTCGATGAAAGAAGAGGAATCCTCCATGTCCGCCGTCACCTGGCTGCCTCTCCCCTGTTCAAGGGCATCCCGAATTTCAAAGAGACCCGCATAGCTATGCTGAGAGCTGAAACACTAGTACAGCTGAATGAAATCCTGGATCATATCGAAATGACATTCGGACAACAGCTATAAAAATAAAAAAGGTAAGGATATGTTCCGGTTTTATCCACATATCCTTACCTTTTTTCTCCTTATAATCTCCTTATAACCTGGAAACCTTCTTCACATCACCTGAAATATGCGCAGGGCTCCCTTTATAGCCGACACTACCTCCTGTCGATACCTTGACAGTAAGTGTTCCGGACGGATGGCAGGTAATATCGCCAGAAGTTGAAGCACTGGCCGTCACATTACCGGCCTTTACATTATCGGCCACCACATTACCACTGCTCGTCGCTGAAAAGACAGCATCCCGACAAGAACCGTTTTTCAAAACAATATCGCCCGACGAACTTGCTGCAGCAGAAATATTTCCCGAACAAGTCACCGACTTAACCTCACAGCCTCCTGACGAAGAAGCTTCCATTTCCACATCGGCTGAGCTGACCAATGATCCCATATTACAGTCGCCCGATGAGGAAGCTGACAAGAAGAAAGCTCCGCCATCCAATTTATCAATATTGATATCACCGCTACTGGAAATATCCAAAGTAACCTTTCCATTACATACTACATCCGACAACTTGATGTCACCACTGCTTGAAGCCTCCATATCCAACTCCCCGCATTTGATGGCAGAAGCATCCACATCTCCCGAACTGGATGAATGGATGCGTACCGGCTTAGCCGTATTCAATGCAGTACTCAGCTTTATATCGGCCGAACTCGAAGCCGCAAAAGAAATGACTTCAGGAGCATATACGCGAACTTCACATTTGCTGTTTCCCCATCTGACAGATTCTCCGTTCTTCAACTTTATTCCGGCTTTCAGCTCACCGTCCGAAACAACAACATCAATATAAGGCAATATATTTTCCGGTGCATAAATCTCGATACGCGGACTGCCCGCAGTCTGATAATAAACCACATTGACCGATGCATAAGCTACAATAGATGTCACATGAGTGGCACTGACCTCCCGAGTTACATACGTCTTGCTGGGAACAATAGTTTTACCCGTTACGGCAAAACCGCAAGCGGAGCACAGAAACAAAACCGCTACAAACATAAAGGAGCCTACAGCTCCAACCGATGTCTTCATTCTTATATGTTTTAATGTTTATCTACCCTTTAGACGCAATTCGCCACAAAAAGTAACACAAAAAATGAAAAAAATCAACCCATCAGTTTAAATACCGGTGAAATGAACCAACGTTTATACATCAAAGTAGCCAGTTGATACACAAAAAATGCTGAAACAAATCCCACAATAGCATCAATCAGATAATGGGCCTGAATATAGACTGTAGCACAACACAACAAGATATAGAAGGGAGCCAGCACAAATGCCAGCTTCTTGCTGACACGCCATGCCATGATCATCACAATGGTAGAAATACCGACATGCGAACTCGGGAATGCAGCAGTAGGACGTTCACCCACTTCCTGTGAAGCCTCGACCAACCGATAAAAGAAGCCTTTATCAAAACCCGGTCCGGGAATCAGGTAATCATTGGTATTAAAATAATCCCCGATTGAAGGGAATATACATGCATTTATCTTATCCATACCTACGGCAGGAAAATAAAACTGAGGACCGGCAACCGGTAAAAGAATATAGATGAAATAATAGATGAAGAAAGACGTAACCAGAACGAAACAGATTTTCTCGAACCATTCGAAACGGAAAAGGAAATAATACACTACAACGACCAATATCATGGGATAATAACAGAAATATCCCATATTGAACGGTTCGCTGAACCATATGGAAGGACATAACCTGCTGAAGGTGACAGCCGGCTGACAACCGAATATAGCTTGCTCGGCATGTGCGAACAGATGATCCAGATTTGGAAACAAACGGTTAAATTCGAATGTATCGGGGTACCAATAGGCCAGTAATGCCATCTGGACTGCCATACGGATAAAAGCTGTCAGACGGCAGGGGAATGCCTGATACAGATAAATCAGCACAAACGTCAATACAACGATTCCCAAACGTTCCAGCAACATCGTACCCGGATGGTCCATCCGTGCATATAACAACAATATCAATATGGAGGTAAGTGCATTATATATAAGACTGATTGCCTCTACAGCAAAAAGTCCTTTTCCACTTTCAACCCGTTCAAATAACTTTATAGCCATCCTTCTTTCTTATACCAAGCAATAGTTTCCTTAACGCCTTTATCCAACAAGTAATCGGCTTTATAGCCTAATTCCTTCTCCAGAGGTGTAATGTCACAACGCCAGTTACGCTGCTTCATAATCTTATATTTATCCAGATTCAACGTACTTCCCTTATGAAACAGCTTTGCAGCTTGTTCTGAAAAGAAAGAGATGACTTTCAGCAAGGGCAAAGGACAAGTAAAACGGATCCACCATGGATTTCCCAACTCCTTCCGGATCAGATCGGAAAAAGTACGGCTGTTATAGACTTTTCCGTCACTGACAAAATAAAATCTTCGGGAAACCTTTTTTTCAATAGCCAAATAAACAGCCTTGACCAGATCCTTTACATACACAAATGTGATATCCTGACGACGGAATCCCGCCGCTATATCCAAATGCCTGCTGATTGATTCAGCCATCAGATAATAGTCACGTTCACGGGGACCGTAAACCCCCGTAGGACGGAATATCACATAAGGAAAATCTTCCATTGAAAACAGAAACTCTTCCGAATGTAACTTACTTTTTCCGTAAGCCGTATTAGGATGAGGGGTATCCTGTTCACATATCGGCATATAATCTTTTTCATGAATCGGACCGAAAACACTCAGTGAACTGAGATAGATAAACCGTTCAGGTACCATATCCAGGCGGACCAACGTTTCGATGAAATGACGTGTCGCCCAATAATTTCCGATTTCAAAGTCAGCCTTATCACTACATTTGGTCACACCGGCACAATGGATGATATAATCCCATCCTCCATGCTCCAGTTTATGCTTCTGCAACTGTTCGGCCAGGTGGTCGGAATCAGTAAAATCAAGAACGGCAAAACGTATGTCCTGCTCCTGCAGATACTTGCGGCTGCTACTCTTCCTGACACCCGCCCAGACCTGCATTCCACGTTTCAGACCACCTTCAACCAGAAAACTGCCTATAAAGCCACTGGCTCCTGTAACCAAAACTTTTTTCTTCATCTGTTTATTTTTCGGGTTCTACATGAAGGCTCACATACGTTCCTTCACCGTATTTTTCTCTTAACTTACGCTCGACAGCAGTCGCTTTAGCGTGTGCCTCCGATAATTTCAGATTACCATCCATGCGGATATGTACATCAATGGCATAATGGCTGCCTATCCGACGTGTCCGGAGATGATGCGGCTCACTAACACCTTCTTCAGAAAGGACAATCTCGGTGATCTGTTTCTCCACTTCTTCAGGCAACGAACTTTCAAGCAATTCGTCCAGACAAGGTTTCAGCTGCATAATGGAGACCTTTATAATGAACAGACTCACAACTACAGCAGCTATAGGATCCAGTACCCTCCAATTTTCCCCTAAAATAATAGCTCCACCGATACCGACAGCCGTACCGATAGACGAAAAGGCATCGCTCCGGTGATGCCAGGCATTGGCTATTACAGCGGGGCTGTCAAACATCCGTCCTACCCGACGGGTATATTGAAACAATATTTCCTTAGACACGACAGAAACGACAGCTGCCCCTAAAGCAATCCAACCGGGAGAAGCTAACTTCTCACCGTTTATGAAAGCCATGATCTGTTCAGCTCCATTCCAAAAAATACCTACACCCACAGCCAATAATGCCACACCAATCAGCAAAGTGGCCAAAGTCTCATACTTACCATGCCCATAATCATGATTCTTATCGGCCGGTTTCCCGGAAACACGGACAAAGACAATCACAATTACATCTGTAACCAAATCAGAAAGAGAGTGCACGGCATCAGCTACCATTGCCGCACTATGCCCCAGGATTCCTGCAACAAATTTGCAGGCTACCAGCAGGACGTTTACAAAACTTCCTACCAAAGTCACTTTATAAAGTTCTTTCTCACGTGGAACTGCATCAGTTTTATCCATTCTTTCATTCCGTTAAAAACAGAGCACAAAGATAATGGTTTATATACATCTTTCCTTAAAATAAAACAAGTTATTGATGTGCCATTTCATTTATTTTGCTTACTTTGTACTAGTGATATCAATCAGATGCCATTTCATGAATATAAACTAAAATAGAGAAACTATGGCTAAGAACAAAAAAGAGAAAAAAGGCGGAAAAAGAATGAAGAAAAAAGAGCTGAGTGAGCTACTGATAAACTTCTTCCGTAACAAGCCAACAGAGAGTTTCAGCCTCAAACAGATATTCGTATCATTGCACCTTACTACACACCCACTGAAAATGCTTTGTGTAGATACTATCCAGGAAATGACAGAAGACAATTTCCTTCTCGAAACAGAGAAAGGCCATTACAAGCTCAATGACAAAGGTCAGATTCTGACTGGTACCTTTGTACGGAAAAGCAATGGAAAGAATTCATTTATCCCGGACAACGGAGGAGAACCGATTTTCATAGCCGAACGTAATTCAGGCCATGCCATGAACAATGACAAGGTAAAGGTAGCTTTATGTGCCAAACGTCGTCGTCATGACATAGAAGGACAAGTCATTGAGATACTGGAACATGCAAACAGTACGTTTGTCGGTACACTGAAGGTAAGCAAGAACTATGCATTTTTGCTTACGGAAAGCAGTACCCTTGCCAATGACATCTTTATCCCGAAAGAAAAGCTGAAAGGAGGTAAGGACGGCGATAAAGCTGTAGTAAAAATCATTGAATGGCCCGATGAAGCCAAGAACCCGTTTGGAGAAGTCATCGATATACTGGGTAAAGCCGGAGACAATACAACCGAAATGCATGCCATACTGGCAGAATACGGATTACCGTATACATACCCACAGAATGTAGAAGCAGCTGCCGACAAGATATCGGCAGAAATCACTCCACAAGACTATGCCGAACGGGAAGATTTCCGGGATGTCGTAACCTTTACTATCGACCCGAAAGACGCCAAGGATTTCGATGACGCCCTTTCCATCCGTCAGCTAAAACCAGGATTATGGGAAGTAGGTGTACACATAGCCGATGTATCACATTACGTGACCGAAGGCAGTGTCATCGACAAAGAGGCGGTAAAACGCGCTACATCCGTCTATCTTGTAGACCGTACCATACCGATGCTTCCGGAACGTCTATGTAATTTCATCTGTTCCCTCCGGCCGGATGAAGAAAAACTGGCTTATTCAGTCATTTTCGACATGAACGACAAAGCGGAAGTCAAAGACTACCGTATCCGCCATACCGTGATCAAGTCCAACCGACGCTTCACATACGAAGAAGCACAGAATATCATCGAAACCGGACAGGGAGATTATAAAGAGGAAATTCTGGAGTTAGACAAACTTGCCAAAATCTTACGCGAAAAACGGATGGCGGCCGGTGCAATCAATTTTGACCGTTGTGAAGTGAAATTCGAGATTGATGAGAAAGGCAAACCCCTCAGTGTCTATTTCAAGGTGTCCAAAGACGCCAACAAGCTGATTGAGGAATTCATGCTGCTAGCCAACCGTACCGTAGCCGAACATGTAGGAAAAACGCCTAAAAACAAAAAGCCGAAAGTATTCCCTTACCGTATCCACGATCTGCCGGATCCCGACAAGCTCGACAATCTAAGTCAGTTTATAGCCCGATTCGGATACAAGATCCGTACCAGTGGAAGCAAAACCGAAGTGTCAAAATCATTGAACCGCCTGCTCAGTGATGTAACCGGTAAAAAAGAACAGAATCTGATAGAGACCGTTTCACTGAGAGCCATGCAGAAGGCACGCTATTCTATCCATAACATCGGACACTACGGACTGGCTTTTGATTATTATACTCATTTTACCTCACCTATACGTCGTTATCCCGACTTGATGGTACATCGTCTGCTTACCCGATATGAGGCAGGGGG
>ULQU01037729.1_pt1 | contig 21277 bp, 15 predicted proteins | sample 1954841 | NCBI WGS metagenome assembly ULQU01 (sample SAMEA4835664, study PRJEB28245) | human gut metagenome | biome: gut microbiome; material: fecal sample | place: Denmark | collected 2008
TCTTGTTCGTTTAGGAGTCAACCTTATTTACAAAAAGACACAGGATTGATCCGGACTGCATGTTTTCAGCGAACTGTCAGCATGCAACCCGGATCAATTGTTTTCAGGATTAATAGATAAAATGGTCTTCGCAGAAATCCATGTAAGGTACATCCAAGTAGATTCCAGCTTGTTTTACATAGGAAATCAAGTGCCGGAACAGCGGATCAAGATTCAGCAAATACGGATTTCCGACAAGAAACAGTTGTTCACGGGCCCGAGTAAGGGCAACATTCAGTTTGCGGTCAATCCGATCTCCATCTTCTTCAAAGACATTTCCGGTCAGAAAATCCAGCTGATAGCGTTTCTGAATCGTGAATCCGTAAATGATAACTTCCCGTTCGCTTCCCTGATACCGTTCAACAGTATCAATCGTGATGTCATGAAGTTCTTTTAATCCCAGGCGATCCAGCTCATGACGGATCATGGCGATCTGATTCCGGTAAGGAACAATGACACCGATACTCTTTTCCAACGAAAACGGGCGACCGTTCTTCTGATATAAATGCCAGACGGCTTCTACCATCTTGGCAATCATACAGGCTTCCGGGAGATTTGTTTTCACAGACTGGGTCAAAGGCGGTTGCGGAGAGACTACAAAGGCGATCCGTTGCGTGGCCATCAGTTTTTCCAAACCGGACGGCTGGTATTCATGCCAGGACAACGGTTGCTGCTGATGCAGAAGAGGTACCGGACGAAGCCGCATCTGGTAAAAGGCCTCATTGGGAAACGAGGAAATGGCCGGATGCATTCGTCCCTGTTTTTCCAGGCAAAACGACAAACCGTTTTCTTCCTGCTGATACTTCAACAGCCGTTCAAACAAGGATAGGCGGCAATTGGTTAATCCGATATCCTGTAACAGAGGATCTGTCACTGCCGAATCGGTTTCTGACTGCAACACAACTGCCGGCAATTGCTTATGATCGCCAATCAACACAAAACGGTCGATGGCATTTTCGTCGCCATGCTTCGCACTCAACAAAGCCAACAGATATGGTTCCAGGATTTGCGAAGCCTCATCTACAATGGCCAAAGCAAACTTCTTCAGGGTAAAGATGGAGACATTGGAACTGAGATTGGTAGTCGTTCCCACAAAAACACGTGTAGACTGGATCTTCTTCCTTATTTCCTGAATATTCTGGCATGTTTCCATCTGCCGTTCCAGCAGATAAGGTTTGTAGGCATCATCACAAGAAAGACTCATACCCATGCGGATGAAATCAATCTTTTCCTTCACCAGCTTACTGCAAATCTCATCGACCGCCCGGTTGGTATAAGAGACCAAGAGAACGGAAGTATCCGATTCACATAAAGCTTCTTTCAGGATATTTACCAGACCAAAAGAAGTCTTTCCGGTTCCCGGAGGACCAATCAACAGAAAATAATCCCGAGCTTGCTTGGCTTTTAATACCAGCTCGTTGAACTCCGGACATTCACCGTTCATGCTGTAATCGCCTATCAAACGGACAGAGCGATTGATCACTGGTTTGCGTTGCCCCAACAACAACGACCGACGGTCGGCATTGGCCACTAAAAAAGCATACAGCGCCCGGAAAAGAAAACCAAATGAAGACTCCAGGAAGTCGTGTTCCACCGCCCAACGATCGTCTGCCGGCTTGTCGAACACCGCCTGATTACGCTGCAAGGCCCGCAGGCGCAATACCAGATGATCCGAATAGATGGCTTCAACCTGGCAGCGATGAACGATGGTTTTGCGGGCATCCGGTTCTTTGTCTTTCGGGTAAGCATACAGAATCACGACATCTCCCGTCCGAAAGTTCGGCAGGAAGTTATTTTCCTGCTCCGGAATACGCAAGGTAATCCGGTCGATTCCTTCGGCCGCTTCATGACTGTTCTCCAACGAAAGGATTTCCAAGTCGCAGAAAATATCCCCGGTTTGTTTTTTCTCCTCCAGAGAATTATTCCAAACAGTAGCGAAACCGCTCCCCTCTTTTTCCGCCGTTCCCACCTTCGACAAGATATGTTCCTTCTCAATAAAGGTAAAGAAACGGTAAAAGTAAGCCCGTTCCAAATTAGAGGCCTGCTGGATAGGTTTCAGCAAAGAGGCCAATTGCGGCTGCTGGTAACGTTTCCAGAGCGGATTATCAATCTGCCTTACATTCAAATCCTCCGGAGTCAGTCCGTCGAAAAGCGTAGCCGCGCCTCCTTCACTGCACAGCAAATCCTGCTTGACCATCCGATTCCGCACTTCAATGGCTTGAAACAACAGTTCAGGAGCCGGACCTTCTTTCATCAGTCCATCCTCATACTTAGAATACAAGAGGAAACTGGAGATTTCATCATTCCGCAAGTTATAATTATAATGTAGGAGGGCCAGATATAAAAGCATCTGCACATAGTGTTTCTCTACATGCCGGCTCGTTCCGTATTCCCGTTTGCCGGACTTCTGCTCCATCAATACCCGCATATCTTCCTGCAATAAGTCCATACGTCCTTGCAATCCCAACATTTCGCAGAAGAAAGAAGGTTCGAGGATGATCCGGTCAAGATGCAAATCACAGACCTGATTGAACTGTTCATGAATCATATCCTCCAGAATCTGATGTTGCTTTTGAGCATCGGTATGGAAAGAAGGATCCATATCCGAACATGTTACCAGCTTCAGAGCGTTCTCGCGAAAGAAACGCTTCACACTGTCGGCATACGGAACCGGCGTATCGGGATTCTTTTCATTCACCACTTCATCCAACAACTGACTGGCAAAGTTTCCCAAGAGAATCGCCCGGCTGTTGGCTGCCGGTTTGATTTTATTCAGCAGATAAGTCAGCGGTGTACATCCATAAGCCTCAAAACAATTGGCGATAGCTGATACATCAATCAGATAATCCGGTTCAAAGATCATCAGTTCCGCCAGATAAATATCGTCCTGTACCCGATAAGGATGAATCAGGTTCAATTGCGCACCTTTCACCAGTAAGTCTTGCAGATAACTCCAGTCGCCAAAATAATTGGTCTGCCGGTAACGTATCTGTATGAACTCGGTTTCCTCGGCTTCCGTCTTTCCATATATATATTCATCGTCCCACGAATCGACCAATACGCGCAAATAAGTGCCCAACGGAGACGCAGATTTAACGGCATAGCGATAAGTATCAGGCAGACAAGTAGCCAGTTCTTCCGGAATCTCTTCCTGATATAAACGGGAAACGAACTCCGATAAGGCTTTCATATCTTGCAGAAACGTTTTCTCCAATACGACTTCATTGGCGTCATGCAAGGAACGGCAACGGGCACGCAAGGCATTGATCCGCTTATAGTCCGCTTCCTCATAGCTCAATTCCTTACACAGATAATCCATCCGGGCAAACGGACCGGAGAAATCGAACGAACAGTCGCGCGTCTTTTCTTTCAGTATTTCCAGGAAAATCCGATACAGCTCGGCATATTTTGCCCGGATATCCAGCGCTTCCTGCCGACACAGTTCCAGTAAATCCGAATAGAAAGCATTATTCCACATAGATCATCTTTTTGGTCATTCCGCCATCGATTACGATGTTTTCGCCGTTGATAAAATCATTTCCATCTTGACACAGGAAGACACACATCCGGGCAATATCTTCCGGCCGCCCGACTCTTCCTGAAGGATGTTGCAGATGATCCTGGCTTGTCAGCCGGTCGTAATCATGCGTCGCTATCCAACCGGGAGCAATCGAATTGACAGTAATATGCCATTCCGCCAGAGAAACAGCCAACGCATGCGTCAAGGAATAAATACCTCCTTTCGAAGCCGAATATCCTTCGGTGCCTGGTTCACTCATCAGGTAACGAGTCGAACAGAGATTGATGATACGCCCGTAAGGATTTGGGAATGTCTGTTGCTTCCGGTGCAACGCCAGATAACGGGAAGCCACGAAGACCGGCCGCAGATTGATCGACAAAATCCGATCAAATTCCTCCACTGTTGTTTCTGTCAAAGGAGAAAACTCACTGATTCCGGCATTATTGATCAAGACATCCACATCGCCCCAGCGGTCAAACAGTTGCTGCAGACAAGACTCCAAAGCCTCTTTATCACTGACATCTGTCGGAAAGAAAAGCGCACCGGTTTCCTTCGACGTTTCTTTTCCCCGTTCCGCATCGCGATCGCAAAACGCCACCCGGTAACCTTCGTTACTAAAAGCCTTCACAATAGCTTTACCAATACCCGAAGCTCCGCCCGTTACAAACACCCGGCGCTTATGTCCGGCACGATTACTTACCGGTTTCTTCGGCATCGCCTTGCGAGCTTCCAACTCTTCCATTTTCCTTTCAATATAATTATCTGCCATCTTTTTCTTGATTTAAACGGATGCAAGGTACGAATAATTTATGAGACCGTAAATCGCCCCCGATTCTATCTATTTGAATAAAAAGGTAGAATCGGAATCGATGATTCTATTTATTAAAATAAAAAGGTAGAATAAACTGAGTTTTTACTATCTACTAAAATAAAAACGAAGAATTAAAACAAATGATTCTATCTATTAAAATAAAAAAGTAGAATCAACCAAGTTTTCTCTATCTACTAAAATAAAAAAGTAGAATCGACCGTATTTCCCGATCGTTTTATAAATAAAAATAGAACTTTGACCAAGATTTACCGCATATTGAAAAAATATATACCTTTATACATCCAAAAAGCAACAGACATGAAACTGATTCATACCAGCGACTGGCATTTGGGCCATACCTTATATAATTACGACCGGACAGAAGAGCAACAGGCATTCCTCCAACAATTGGCGGAAATCGTGGAGCGCGAACAGCCGGATGCTCTTCTTGTAAGTGGAGATATTTACCATTATTCATCGCCTTCGGCTTCCGTACAGAAGATGTACACCGAAGCCATGTTGGAAATTCACCAGCGATGTCCTTCAATGACTATTGTCGTAACGGCAGGTAACCACGACAGTAGTTCCAAGCTCGAAATCACCCAACGTTTATGGGAGAGTTTCGGTTTGCACGTAGTAGGTTCCATCAGGCGAGAAGAAGAAATGATTCAATGGTCGCGGCACATCATCGAAGTGACCGGGAAAGACGGTCGGCCTGTCGGCTACGTACTCCCGGTACCTCACGTCTATCCGCAGAACTTTCCGAGTCCTGATCCGGAGATGAAACGGGAAGAACGGATGCCGTACTTCTTCCAGACCTTATTGGACGAGACGAAACGAATCAACACCGCAGGTCTGCCAGTCGTACTGATGGCACATCTGGCTGTAACCGGTTCCGATACGACCGGACATACCGATCTCATCGGTGGGATGGATTACTTTCCCCTGGACCAATTGGGAACAGGTTACGATTATCTCGCCTTAGGCCACATTCATTGCCCGCAAATCCTGAAAGGAAGCGACGGACGTGCCCGTTATTGTGGTACGCCCTATCCGGTAAGTTTTGATGAAACGTATCCGCATTCGGTTTCGCTGGTAACCGTTGAACCTGGGAAACAACCCAAAATCCAAGACATTCGGATCGAGAATCCGTGGCCATGCCTTACTTTGCCCCCAGAACCGCTTCCGTTTGAAGAAGCCTTGCAGCAGCTGAAAGACTTCCCCGACGACAAACGGGCTTATATCCGTCTCAATGTCCTGGCTGAAAATTATCTGTCGCCCGACTGTCAGGAACGCGCTTCCGAAGCAACCCGTGGAAAGGCGTGCCGGTATTGCTACATCAAGCTCAACCGCCAGCAGAAGGAAACCGGCGAGGAGCAGCCTCACCTCAGTATCCAGGAACTCAAACAGCAGTCGCCTTTGGAAATTGCCCGCCGCTATTATCAGGAGACAACCGGCACCGCCTTGGACGACGAATTGAACCTCCTGCTGCAGGAAGCCATGAATCAGATTCACTCATCAGCAAACGAATAGACTATGAAGCTACAACAACTCATCATAAAGAACCTGGCTTCGATTGAAGAAGCTACTATTGATTTTGAGCACGGCCCGCTGGCCGAAGAATCCATCTTCCTGATCTGCGGAGAGACAGGCGCCGGAAAGAGTACGATTCTCGATGCCATCTGTCTGGCTCTTTACAACGATACGCCCCGGATGCAACGGTCGCCGAAAGAAAAATATACAGACGTAGGACATACGTTCTCGGATAAGAAAGAAGAAATCAACATTGATGATGTCCGCCAGCTGATGCGTCGCAACACAGCCGAAGCATGGGTGGAACTTTCATTCATCGGAAGTAACGAGATTCCCTACCTGGCTCGCTGGTATGTTGCAAAAGCACGAAAGAAAGTGGATGGCAACATTCAGAAAGTTGCCTGGACACTTACCAACCGGAAAACAGGTGAAGAGTTGAAGAAAGTAAAGGAAGTGGAAGACGAAATCCAGCGGTGCATCGGCTTGAACTTCGAACAATTCTGCCGGACAACCTTATTGGCACAAGGTGAATTTACCCGTTTCCTCCAAAGCCGTGAAGCAGATAAGTCTGAAATCCTGGAGAAACTCACCGGGACGGATATTTATTCCCGTATCGGAATGAAAATCTATGACATTACCAAACAGAAGAAAGAAGCTTATGATCTGCAACACCAACGGATCGCCGCGACACACTTACTCAGTGAAGAAGAAAAAGCAACTCTCCTTACTTCGTTGGAACAACTGAAGCAAGACAGCCGGCAACAGGAAGCTATCGCCAAAGAGCTGAACCGGAAACATGAATGGCTCCGACAAGAATTGGAGTATCATAAAACCCGGCAGGAACATCAAATCCAGCTGGATGCCATCGAATCCCGAATCCATTCTGATGAATATCGGGAACAAAGCCGTCTTATCCAAGAATGGGATGTAACGACGGATGCCCGAAAACTTCTCAAAGAGAACAAAGAGAGACAAGAAGAAATCACCCGGCAAATGCAGGAAGAACAGCAATATCTCCAGCAGTTCATCCGTCTTTCCGAAGGGATGTTACAGGAAGAGGAAAAGATTCGCTCCTGGCAACAGGAAGAAAATACAATTCGGCTGTACCTGGAGTCACAGCAGCCTTTCGCCAACATGTTTGCCCAAAGTCAGACTATCCTGACGCATTTGCAGAACATTCTCAACACACAAGCCCACGAGAAAGAACGGAAAGTGCAGTTGGAACAGGAAAACAATCGCTTGCCTCAACAGGAAGAAGTTTGTACCCGACAAGCCGACCTGCTGAAATCGGAAAGAGAAAAAGGAGAACAACTGGATGCGCTTCTCCAACAAATGAACCGACAATACCAAGAGATGAATATGCCTGCCCGGCAAGCCGAATCCAAGCGATTGTCGGAACAAGAAATTCAACTCACGAAAACGGTTCATGCCTTACAAGCGTTCTCTGCTGCCCAACAAGTCCTGCAAGAAGCACAAAAAGCCGAACAGGAAACAGCTGTCAAATTAGAGAGAGCGAAACAACAGCATCGTCTCTTGAAAGAAAAAGAGACATCTTGCCAAAAGGCCTTTGACGAAGCAGAGAAGCTATACGAGAAACAAAAGGAATGTACCGAACAATGGGCAGCAGAAGCCCGCTCCCGCTTACAGCCCGGCGATATCTGTCCGGTATGTGGCCAGCAAATTACGGAATTACCGTCCGATGAAAACTTCCGTTCTCTATTAGAGCCGGTTCATCAACACCTGCTGGAGAAGAAAAAACAACTAGAAGAAGTTATGGCAGAAGTCGCACAGAATACGGCTTATGGGAAAAGTCTTGCCGCTTTGTTCCAGCAGAACCAACGGCAAACAACCTCAGCTGAAAAGAAGTGTCAGCAAGCGCAATCGGAAGCCATACAGCAGAGTAAGCTGGCTGGATATGAAGAAATCGCTTCAGATATCATAGCTGAAATCCCGGTTAGACTAGACGAGATCCATCGCAAGCAAGACGACGTCAATCGGCAGATCAAGCAGGCACAAACTTTGCTTGAAGCCATTTCCAAACAACAAAAGCTGAAGGATCAGCAGCAGAAAGCCATAGAACAATGTCAAAATGCATTGAATCAGGCGGAGAAAAAACGGACCGAACAGATCAACAAGATACAGACTTTACAGGAACTGATCCGAAACGATCAGGAAAGTGCGGCCCATTCTTTGCAGACAGCCCAGGGACAAATAAGCTGGCCTGGGTGGGAAACAGATTGGCATGCTTCTCCTGACGATTTCATGCTCCGGCTGAAACAGGAAGCTTCTGTTTATACCCAACAACAAAAAAGAGAGGAAGTTCTCGTCAATCAACGCAACTTAGCTCAACGGGCATTGGATGAAATGAAAAGCCTGCAGCAACAAATCCGGGATGAATATCCCCAATGGGTAATTGGAACGCTTCATCCGCAACCTGTCCAAGTATTAACTAAAGACTGGAGTCAGCTCTTTGCGCATGTCAAAGCCTTGCATCAGTCGCAACGTCATACCCGAGAGTTACAGGAAAAAGGTACTCAAGCTTTGCAGAACTTTCTACATCAACATCCGGAATTTACCCAGGAAAAGCTGGAACAACTGACTGCTTTTTTACCGGAACAAATCCAAAGCTGGCGGGAAGACCAACAGAAACAGAATGAATCCCGTGTAGCTGTCCGCGCCAAACTGGAACTGGTGCTCCAACAAATCCGGCAACATCAAGACTGCAAACCAGAACTGGAAGAAGAGGTTTCGCTGGAAAAACTGAAAGAACAATACGAGGAACAGAACCGGATTATCCAAGATTTCAACCAGCAAATCGGACAAAAACAGAACCTGTTGGACGAGAACCGTAAAAACGAAGAGCGGCTACAGGGAGAAAAAGCAATCGAAGAAAAACTGAAACTCGACTACCAAAAGTGGGAACGACTACGTTTCTACTTCGGAGACCAGCAAGGTAAAACATTCCGGAACATTGCCCAAAGTTTCGTCTTAAAGGAATTGTTACATGGAGCCAACTATTATCTGAAACGACTGACCGACCGTTACGAACTGGAATGTCAGGCCGGTTCACTGACAATCCTGCTCCGTGACTTTTATCAGGGAGGAACAGCCCGTCCGGCAAGTACACTTTCCGGAGGTGAAAGTTTCCTGGTCTCGCTGGCTTTAGCCTTGGGATTATCCTCAATCAGTCAGCAAAGTCTTTCGGTTAATACACTTTTCATCGACGAAGGATTTGGAACCCTTAGCGAAGGATACTTACAGACCGTCATGGATACATTGGAAAAACTGCATCAGCTAGGTGGTAAGAAAGTAGGGATCATCAGTCACGTTTCCGGATTACGCGAACGAATCAAGGCCCAGATACAAGTCCGCCGCATAGATAATTCCCGGAGTGAAATTGTCACTCTGCTGGATGAATAATTTCTACTCATAAGATCTCTTCACGAAACTCACGAGAATCAAAATGGATTCTCGAGGAAGTCAAAAACGATTCTCGTGAGTTTTGTCACCCGGATCAAAAACAGTTTCGTACCTTTGTCGTCAATTTCAATACAACTGAATATGGCAAATGTATATGAAGAAAGATTAGGAACCGACCGGATGCTGCCATTGATATTCCGGATGGCTTTACCAGCCATCGCCGCTCAGTTAGTCAATCTGTTATATAGTATTGTGGACCGTATTTACATTGGTCATATACCTGAAATTGGAACCCAAGTATTGGCTGGAGTCTGAGTAACAAGTTCCATCATCATTCTAATCTCTTCTTTCTCGGCAATTGTAGGAGCTGGTGGATCTCCTTTGGCAGCCATCGCATTAGGACAAGGCGACCGGGTTCGAGCCGGGAAGATCCTCGGAAACGGATTCATTCTGCTTATTATTTTTACGCTAATTACCTCACTGACGACATACCTGTTCATGCGTCCCTTACTGTTCCTGACCGGAGCTTCAGAACAAACGATCGGATATGCAGTCGATTATCTTTCTGTTTACCTACTCGGTACACTCTTTGTAGAACTCTCGGTAGGTTTGAATACATTTATCAATACACAAGGCCGACCAGCCATAGCCATGTGTTCCGTTCTGATTGGGGCAATCCTGAATATTCTGCTGGATCCGCTGTTTATTTTCGCTTTCGGACTTGGAGTAAAAGGAGCAGCCTTGGCTACCATTCTTTCACAAGCCTGCAGTGCAGCCTGGGTAATTTCTTTCCTGACCTCTCATCGCGCTTCTCTCAAACTGGAAAGACGCCACATGAAGTTACAGAAAGAAATTGTCTTGTCTATTTTGGCATTGGGCATCTCTCCTTTCATTATGGCCAGCACAGAAAGCTTGGTCGGATTCGTATTAAACGGCAGTCTCAAATACTTCGGAGATATTTACGTCAGCGCACTGGCTATTATGCAAAGTGCCATGTTAATCGTAAGTGTCCCACTGACAGGATTTGCCCAAGGTTTTGTGCCCATAGTCAGTTACAACTACGGACACCTCAATAAGGAAAGAGTAAAATCTTGTTTCAAGATTGTCTTAATATTCATGTTCTCATTCAATCTGATTTTGATTCTCGCCATGATTCTCTTTCCGGAGATCCTGGCAACGGCCTTTACCAACGATCCGCAACTGATTGTTGTTGTTGAGCAATTCATGCCGATCTTCCTGGCAGGAATGACAATCTTTGGCCTGCAACGAGCTTGCCAAAATATGTTCGTTGCCTTAGGGCAAGCCAAAGTGTCCGTTTTTATCGCCCTACTCCGCAAGGTATTTTTACTTATACCTTTAGCATTAATTCTCCCCCATTTCATGGGAGTGACCGGAGTCTTTGCCGCCGAAGCCTTTTCGGATGCAACAGCGGCTATCTGCTGTACACTGATTTTCTCTGTACAATTTCCGAAGATTCTAAAAAGGATGAAAGAGAATCTAAGCGAAGCCCAATAAATTCATTCATCATTATATAATTCACATCATCATGCAACATAAAAAAGAATTGACCTGTGTTGACTGTGGAACACAGAATTGTAAATACAAAGACCGGACTTATCCGGATTTCTGTCTTACCACTAACTTAAAGGAAGAAGATCTGCAATGGGCTCTGGAACGCTATGAAGAAGAACGAAATCATGAAATCATGGTAGCCAGTGCCGAAGTAGAATACGAAGGATATGGACAATGGACACGCGTACAAGAAATCATGGAGTTTGCCCGAAAGATACAGGCCCATAAAATAGGTATCGCCAATTGTATCGGACTGATCCACGAGGCTCGTATTTTTGCCCGCATCCTTCGGGCTAACGGATTCGAAGTATATTCCGTTATTTGCAAGGTTGCTGGGAAAGCCAAATCATCTATCGGCATTCCAAAATCCTGTGAATCGATTGGGGCAGCCATGTGTAACCCGATCCTTCAGGCACGACTGCTGAATGAAGCCCAAACGGACCTGAATGTAGTAATCGGCTTATGTGTCGGACACGACAGTTTATTCTACAAATATTCTGAGGCATATACAACGACGCTGATTACGAAAGACCGTGTCACGGGGAATAATCCGGCAGCTCCTCTCTATACAGCCCATTCGTATTATCGAAAGAAATTCAACCTGGACGAGCCGAAAATAAGTCGCCCGTCAGTGGAGGGCTCGAACGAAAATTTGCCCAAATAAAGCGGAAAATGTAACTTTGCCATATTTAAATCGTGTTAGAGAAGAAAAGATGAAAGTTTGTATTGCCGAAAAGCCGAGTGTGGCTCGTGAAATAGCCGAGGTATTAGGGGCTACGGAAAAGAAGAATGGATACATCGAAGGAAACGGATATCAGGTAACCTGGACATTCGGTCATTTGTGTACCCTCAAGGAACCGCACGATTATACACCCGACTGGAAACGATGGTCTCTGTCTTCTCTGCCGATGGTTCCACCACGTTTCGGTATCAAACTAATCAGTAATCCAACCTACGAACAACAGTTTAAGATCATTGAAGGTCTGATGCAAAAGGCTGAAATGATCATCAACTGCGGAGATGCCGGGCAGGAAGGAGAATTGATCCAACGCTGGGTAATGCAAAAAGCCGGAGCCAAATGTCCAGTCTATCGTTTATGGATTTCTTCACTGACAGAAGAAGCCATCCGCGAAGGTTTTCAGAAACTGAAGGAACAAGCCGAGTTTAACCGACTGTATGAAGCTGGATTGTCACGGGCTATAGGCGACTGGCTGTTAGGAATGAATGCCACCCGTCTTTATACATTACGCTACGGACAAAACAAACAGGTACTTTCTATCGGTCGTGTTCAAACACCAACGCTGGCACTCATTGTCAACCGCCAGGAAGAAATAGAGAATTTCAAGCCGGAACCTTATTGGGAGCTGAAAACGGTCTATCGGGACGTAACATTCTCGGCTACCAAGGGTAAATTCACACAAAAGGAAGAAGGTGAGAAATTCCTTGAAACCGTACGGACATCCGACTTTACAGTGACGGACGTTTCTACGAAAAAAGGAAAAGAATATGCTCCACGCCTCTTCGACCTGACATCTCTTCAGGTGGAATGTAACAAGAAGTATGCTTTCACGGCAGACGACACATTAAAGCTTATCCAATCGCTCTACGAAAAGAAAGTCACAACCTACCCTCGTGTAGATACCACCTTCTTAAGTGATGACATTTATCCGAAGGTGCCTAATACCTTGAATGGTTTAGTGGACTACAGCGAACTGGTGGCTCCGTTGAAAGGGATCAAGTTACCGAAAAGCAAACGAGTTTTTGATAATTCAAAAGTAACCGATCACCACGCTATTATTCCAACAGGTGTTCCGGCACGGAATTTATCAGACAACGAGCGGAAGGTATATGACTTAGTGGCAAGACGTTTCATTGCGGCTTTCTATCCCGACTGTGAGATCTCCACAACGACTGTCTTGGGAAAAGTGGAAAAAGTAGAATTCAAAGTCACTGGGAAACAAATCCTGAAACCAGGCTGGCGTGTCGTTTTCGGAGCAGATCAGAAAGATCCGGATGCGGATCCGAATCAGCAGGATGAAGAGAAAGTTTTACCAGACTTTGTGATCGGAGAAAGTGGCCCGCATCAACCACTGCTGAAAGAAACGTGGACTACACCACCCAAGCCTTATACGGAAGCGACACTCCTACGGGCTATGGAAACGGCCGGTAAGTTAGTGGATAACGACGAACTACGAGATGCTTTGAAAGAGAATGGAATTGGTCGTCCCTCTACCCGTGCAGCCATTATCGAAACCCTGTTCAAACGAAATTATATTCGTAAAGAACGCAAGAGTCTGTTCCCGACAGCCACGGGGACCGAGTTGATCCATGTAATTCAAGAAGAACTACTGAAAAGTGCAGAACTAACCGGTTTATGGGAGAAGAAGCTACGGCAGATAGAGAAGGGCTCGTATGAAGCACGTACCTTTTTAGAAGAATTAAAACAGATGGTCAACCAAATCGTCATCAATGTTCTCTCTGATCAAAGCGGACGTAGCATTACCATCGAACAAAAAAAGGCAGAAGAAGAAAAGCCGAAAAAGAGCAAAGCCACTTCTACATCCAAGGAAACCAGAGAAAAGAAACCTCGCAAACCGCGAAAAAAATCTGTTTCTGCCCCTGTAGTCTGCCCTATTTGTCATAAAGGTACGTTACTTCGGGGAAAAACTGCCTATGGTTGTTCCGAGTATAAAAACGGTTGTACGTTTCGTCTCGACTACGCTACCTACGGAGCCGATCTGACAGATGAACAATTGGCACAGATTGCCAATGATATCTCAAATCAATAAATTGCTTACAACCATACTTTTTCAATAACTAAAAACAAGGAATAACATTCCATCAAGATACAAAAAAGGATGAACAACAGAATTGCTCATCCTTTTTTCATTAAGTTCTATTTCCTATTATTTGATCATATCAAATCCTGTATAAGGAACCAGCGCCTTCGGAATACGGATACCTTCTTCTGTCTGGTTATTTTCCAATAAGGCAGCCACAATACGCGGTAATGCCAAAGCACTACCATTCAACGTATGACACAACTGGATCTTTTTATCAGCATCACGGTAACGACATTTCAAGCGATTAGCCTGGTAAGTATCGAAATTGGAAACTGAGCTGACTTCCAACCAACGTTTCTGGGCTTCTGAATATACCTCAAAGTCATAACAGATAGCAGCTGTAAAGCTGATATCACCACCACACAGACGTAAAATACGATACGGAAGTTCCAGTTTCTGCAACAGGCCTTCTACATGATCTAACATTTCCTGATGTGACTGTTTTGAATGTTCCGGTTTGTCAATACGAACCAACTCTACCTTTGAGAATTCGTGCAGACGATTCAAACCGCGTACATCCTTACCATACGAACCTGCTTCACGACGGAAACACTGAGTATAGGCACAATTCTTGATCGGTAACTGTTTTTCATCCAGAATAACATCCCGATAAATATTGGTAACCGGAACTTCGGCTGTCGGGATCAGATACAAATCATCCAGATTACAATGATACATCTGTCCTTCTTTATCCGGCAACTGACCTGTACCATAACCAGAAGCAGCATTCACAACCGTCGGCGGCATTACTTCAATATATCCTGCCTTACGAGCTTCATCCAAGAAGAAGTTGATCAGAGCGCGTTGCAACTGAGCACCTTGACCAACATATACCGGGAAACCTGCACCGGTGATCTTTACACCCAGATCAAAATCAATCAGATTGTATTTCTTTGCTAATTCCCAATGTGGCTGTGCATCTTTAGGAAGCTCAGTCTCCATACCTCCCATCTTAACGACAACATTATCTTCTGCACCGTTGCCTTCAGGAACTTCATCATAAGGGATATTCGGAATTGTATAAAGCACATTCTGCATTTCTTCTGCAGCCTGATCCATTTCAGCCTGCAACGCTTTATTTCCTTCTTTAATATCTGATACTTTCTTTTTTGCAGCTTCAGCCTCATCCTTCTTTCCTTCCTTCATCAATCCACCAATCGATTTCGAAAGTTGATTGACCTCAGCTAAGTTTTTATCTAATTGGTTCTGCGCACTTTTTCTCTTTTCATTCAGTTCGAGTACTTGTGCAATCGTCTCTTTCGCATTTTTGAAATGCTTCTTTTCCAAACCTGCAATCACCCGCTCGGTTTGCTCTGTAATCATTTTTAGAGTCAACATATCCTGTCTCTGTTTATCGTTACTTTTTTACTGGGTGCAAAGGTACATTTTAAAGCAGAATATAACAACGTTTTTTCTAATTTATCATTCTATCTCTTCACTTTACCCGGCCACCACACATCCAAGTACGCATATAATAAGGTTCACTCAGATTACTTACCATCACTCCTTTTGACGTACTCGTATGAATAAATTTGCCATTCTTCAGATAAATACCTACATGATTCGGCCTTTTCTTCCGGCCTCTTCCTGTATAGAAAAATACCAAGTCACCCTCTTTTAATTTTCCTCGACTGACTTTCTTACAATCCTTTTTCAGCATATCAGCCGACGAACGTGACAGACGTTTATGATAAACTTCCCGATACATAATGGCTACAAACCCGGAACAATCTACTCCTTTCTTTGTTTGTCCTCCCATGCGATGTGGAACACCAAGCCAACGTGCCCCTTCATTGTATAAAAAGATATTATCATATTCCGTTATCTTCACCCCATAAATACGCCCTAATTCTTTAGGACCTTTAAAGTCCGCCGGTAAAGAAACCTGCTTCATTTTCCGACTTCCACAAGAAGACAACAGCAATAATCCTAAAATCCAACCCCAACAGGCTGCTATAAAGTTTCTACGAGTCATTCCTTTTTCATAGATTCATTCACCATAGTCTAAATATCCATCAATCAACAAACAAAAATAGGGATTATATCTAAATATTGCACCTTCATACCGGCCTTATGATGGCATATATCGAGAAAAAGAATACAAGGTTATATGGCTGACAATGCTGAAAGCACCAAAAAGAAATCTTTCTTCGACAGATGTTTTTTCAGAAACTTCAACGTCAGATGCAAATGGCTTTCTACAGTCCGGACAGGCATATCCAACTGTTCCGCTATTTCTTTCGTTTTTTTCCCACTCAAATAGGCCAAGAAAAAGACTTCTCTTCGCTGCTGGGGAATTTCTTTCAGCAATTCATACAACTGCTGATAAAAATCCTTGGCATACAATTCTTCCCAGGCTTCATCGTCGTTTTGTAGGAATGCGGCCTGTTCAGTCAGGTACTCCTCATATACTTCCATATCACAAGAATTATAGGAAGCATATTTCCGGAAATAATCTACGCAACGGGAATAAATACCTTGAAACAGATACGAATGGAAACTTGCACCCATAATCAAATCCTCCCGATGTTCCCAGACATAGAGAAACAGATCCTGCACCAAATCTTCAGCTACCGAATCATCCACCATCGTGGCGGCATAAGCTTTCAGGCGAGGATAATAATAACGAAACAGCGACTGAAAAGCACTGCGGTCGCTCTTCTTTAAATCGGATAATATTTGCTTTTCTATTAACATCTGCCGCACAAAATTAAGGAAATAAAAGATAAACCGTACTTTTCTGATGAAAAACACACCTCCTATTTTGAATTTAACGGCTTTATCGCTTCTTTTGTAACCGAAAACATTCAATTCTATTACACATGAAAAAGTTATTTTTATGCTGTACTGCATTTTTATCATTATGGGTACAGCCTTTCTTCGCTCAGAAAGCCGTCGTTGATAAAATCATTGAAATCGGGCACCAGGATAATCAGGCCGCACATCAGCTGGATATATTGACCAACCGTTTTGGCGGACGGCCTATCGGTTCGGATGCTTATGAGAATGCCGCTGAATGGATGGTACGAGAATACAAAAAGTGGGGACTTGATGTTCGCTTGGAAGAAGCTGGCGAACTTCCTGTTGGATTTAACCGGGGGCCGTGGTTTGGGAAATTATTAAGCCACGATCATGGAATGACTCTCCATTTTGCCACTCCTTCTTATACCTCCGGAACTAAAGGAGTACAGCGTGGTCACGTTTTGATGGAACCCCGTACCGATCAGGAGTTCGAACGCATCAAACTTAAATTAAAAGGTGCCTGGGTTTTGATTTCAGGGACAAATAACGGTTGGCCGATCGACCGGACTGCCCAAGGTGATTCCATCCGTAATGCCATCAAACAAGAGAATAAGGATATTGACCAGAAGAATGCAGAGTTGAGAAAACGTAACTGGGAGAAAGGCGAAAACAACGAGATGCTTCCCTATAAGGAATTCCCTGCCCTTTATTACTATGAAATGATCGAAGCGGGTGTCTTGGGTTTTATCCAATCATCCGAAGTACCCATTCGTGCGCTTTATGACCGGAAGATGATTGACAGCATGACGTTTGATAACTTGCCGGAAGTACCCGATATCAAACTCGACCGGCATCAGTTCGATATTATCGCCCAGATGGTAAAAGAACGGCGGGAAGATTTCTTGCTGGAGTTCGACATCCGCAACCACTTCAAACTCGGACCGATTAAATACCACAATGTAGTGGCTTCGATCCGTGGAAGCAAGTATCCAGACGAACAGGTCGTTGTCTGCGGACACTTGGATGCCTATGATGTTGGTACAGGTGGCGTCGATTGCGGTACGGGTATTGCTCCGATGATGGAAGCGGCCCGCATGTTGGCCTTGTCGGGAGCGAAGCCCAAGAGGACAATCGTTTTCATTGCCTTTGCTGGGGAGGAGTTCGGTTTGTTGGGTTCGAAAGCTTATTGTGAGAAGCATCAGCAGGAATTGCCGAAGATTGTGAATGTGTTCAATCGTGATGGCGGACCGGAACCTCCGGTGGGAATTGCGGTCTCGCAGGCCATGTATGATGATTTCGTAGAGATCACGAAGCCCATCCAAAAGGTACGGGCGGACATTCCGTTTGAAGTGACCGTGCGACCGCCTCGCAAGCGGCCGAAGGTAGCGGGTGGTACCGATTCGGAGGTATTTGCTACTTATGGTGTTCCCACCTACGGATTTACTACCAAGGATGTCAAAGGGTATAATTTCAACTATGGGGAAATCTGGCATACCGAACGGGATTTGTTTACCAAGAATATCCCGGAATATCTGGAGCATACGGCAACGGTCACCGCGATCACTGTCTTAGGTGTAGCTAATCTCGACAAGCCCTTGCCTCGGGAAGGAGTCTACGAAGAGAATTGACAATTGACAATTGACAATTGATAATGGACAATTACAGACACAATATTAGGCACGGATTACGCGGATTTCACGGATAATATTTATTTAAAACCGTGTTAATCTGTGCAATCCGTGCCTTTTTATAATTGTCAATTGTCAATTATCAATTGTCAATTCAATCGTACTTTGTACGCCTTGTCTCCTACCCGCACGATGTAGATGCCGGGTTGCAGGCCGTGGTATTGCTTCAAGCCGATTTGCTCTTCGTTCTTCACGACTGCGCCGCTCATGCTGACGATGATGACTTGCTCACGCTGCGGGGTTTGGACATACAATGAGCCATCCTTTGTATAGACCTTCACGCCTTCTACCTGCTCAATACCAGTCGGGTCTTCTTTTTCTTCCGCACCTTCGGCTTTGATGTAGATGTGGGTCCAGATATTATTAATGGGGTATTCGCCCGGCTGAACGCCTTCCTTCAATTCGTTCCAAGTATCGTAGTAGCTACGTTTGTAATAGACCTTGAAGTTATCGAAGGTGTAATTCGCTGTGTCTTTCTCTACATAAACGGTGATAGAGCCACCTTCGCGCACCACTTGCTTGCTGGTAGAAACCTCTACCCCGTCGCACACGTCTTCTACATAGATGTTGTAGTAGCTGATGGGATCGGGACGGTAATCCGGGTCGCGGTGACCGCACTCGGTGCAATAACCGTTCACATAGTGGTGGCCGGTGGCGGGGATGTCTGCCACGGTCTTTGTGCGCTTCTTCGCCCAGTTCACCTTGAAGGTTGCCGTATAGGTCGTCTCGCCCATTTCGGTACAAGTGGGGGCTTTGGTTGGCTCGCTTGTCACGGTTGCAGTCGCAGACTCAGTATGCGTTTCGTCATTTTTGCAAGCCCGTGTTGCCATGCAAGTCTGGTTGTCTTCGCTCCATGTGTAAACAGGTTTGCCCCAATCGTGGCCGAGGGCGGGACGTTTCGTATCTTCTTCGGTGATTACTTGCGTACCGGCTTCATCACTGAAAAGCTGGTTGCATACGCTGCAAGTCCAATAGGCTATGTTTCCCGGCTCTGTGCAGGTGGAGGCTTGGGCTTCTTTCTTTGTCAGGGTGTGAGGGGCAAGTTCGCCGTATTCCTCGCCACACAGGCTGCAATGGGCTTTTTCGGTGCAGGTGGCTGTCCCGCCGGTGTGGTGTTGGCAAGTGATCGTGCCGTTTCCATCCAGAGTACCTTGATTGATGACGGTGCCGTAGCTGGTCAGCGTGCCGTAGTTGGTTAAAGTCATGCCTTGAGGTATGGTGAGTGTTGTTCCCTCCGGGATGGTCAGGCTCTCGCCCTCACCAATCTCCAAGTTCTCCTGCAAGGTCACATCGCCGTAGACAGTGCCGTTCTTGCCGTTAAAGACGATACCTCCGTTGCCATCGCTGCCTGCACCAACCTGAACACCCGTTTCCTCATTGTTAGTCAGTATTCTACTGTTTCTTGTATCCACCACTGCGTTGCCGCTGACGGTCAGGCTGGAAGTGCCAGCATTGTTCGTGCCAGACCAATAATAGTAAATTCCGACATTACCATTGCCACCGGTGGTCAGGCTTCCATTATTTACCGTAATAGTAGAAGTGGATGATGCGTCGGTACTAGAGATTAGATAAACTCCATACAGGGCAGGAGATGAAGCTGTAACATCCGCACCGTCGATATCCAGGTTCGTATTCTTTGAACTACAAAGCGTAATTCCTGAATTACTCCCTTTCGGTTTGACATCTAAGCTGCCAGGACCCTTAATAGACAAGGAGGCATTTCCAGTTGTGGACTCTACACGAATCCCGCCCTTTCCTGTTATGGTACTCGTTCCTTGGGATACTACTATATTGAGAGAAACATCAGCAGACGGACTATAAGCGATCACACTACCGTAATATTCCTTCGTTCCAAGAGCTAAGGTTCTATCGTAAGAAATCTCCGCCTCATTCAGCGTAAGGGTGGCAGTGGCGGCGTCATAGTAAAACTGACCGCTGGCAGGTTCTGCACTGCCAACCTTTGTCCAATTTCCGTCTTGATTTTTTTCATAGCATCCGCTTTCTGTAATTAGCTGACCGCCTACATAGAGTTCAATTCCGTCTGCCTCCAGCGCCGTGACGGGCAGCAGCAGAAGCAGGACAAATAAAGTAAAAATCTTCTTGTTCATATCATATTTATTTGTTTATAAATTCATTTATCAATCAGGAGCTCCACCTCTCTGATAACAGCAAGCGGGGCACACCCTGACGAGCATCAGCGCCCGACCCTGATGGTCGTCAGCGTCACTCCCTGATGGTCGTCAGAGCCTGCCCCTGATGGACGTCAGCGTCCGGCCCTGCTAGTCACCATTAACTAAAGTCAACGGGATTTCCACACTGCGGGGTTCTTTCAGTCCCTTCTTCGTGTTGTTAAGCTGTGTCGAGATGCGCAGGGTGTAAGGCCCGTCCAGCAAACCGGTCGGGATCTGGATAATCAGTTCGGACGGCATGTTCTTGATGATCTGGTAGTCGGGCAGTTTCTCGGCCGATTGTGATTCGTTGATCAGGTAAACACCCACAGACTCGTCGGTGCCACCCACCTTGAGGTTGCGCCCCTTGATGACAAAGCCGAACCCGGGTGAGGCTGTACCGTCTTTCAAACCGGTCTTCTTGTCTTCCACTTCGATCACGTACATGATATCCGCCTTTTCGCCCAGGATTTCGACCTTCGTCTGGGCAATTTCCTCGCGCAAAGTCTTGCCCTGCTGGAAATTCACTTTGATGGAGTTCTTTTCCTTGTTCCAGACACCGCCATCGATCACCCCCTGAAACGAAGGCGCAGCGTAGAACAGCCCCGTGTTGACGGTGTAACCATTGAGGAGACTTTCCATCACGATACGGTTATAGAGACTCGTAGCATGATAGAGGGTCTCTTCTTTCAGACCCGTGATTTCCTTCATCATCCGTTTGACGATGTCTTCCTCGGTTAAACTACCTGCCGATTCCAGTACCAGAATTTTGTCGTCTTTGTTGTCGGTCGTGACGGTATTGTCGGCCAACCAACCTTTCAATACATTTGCCATGGCATTTTAATTTTAAGAATGAATAAAAACGCAAAAAGCCCGGCCGGCTTCATCGGCCATGGGAGAACATCCCACGGCAAATGAAACCAGCCGGGCTTTCGCTCGAA
>ULQU01042320.1_pt1 | contig 21113 bp, 19 predicted proteins | sample 1954841 | NCBI WGS metagenome assembly ULQU01 (sample SAMEA4835664, study PRJEB28245) | human gut metagenome | biome: gut microbiome; material: fecal sample | place: Denmark | collected 2008
TAATCTTTAAACTGACAACTATTTTCAGTACACTTCAGAGGGAAAACTATCTGAAAAGAAAACGCACTTGCGTTTAATGTAAAACGTAAGTGCGTTTTGTCTAAAACTCTTCGGCGTTTGAGTTGGAACGCAAGTGCGTTTGGCTCGAAACGTAAGTGCGTTTTTCCAGTGAAATATCTTATTTCGGCAAGGTTACGGGGAAGAGGTCATTCGGGCGGTGTTCGCGCAGAATTACCTGCTTCATCTGGTTCACGAGGTCCGGATGCTGGGCAGCCACGTCGTGGTCCTCATGGATGTCTTCTGCCAGGTTGTAGAGGTGAGGAACACCCTTCTTTACCACCATCTTCCAGTCACCCATGCGGAGACCAATCTGGTCGGTTTCGTGGAACTCCCAGTAAAGGAAGTCGTGTGCCTTCTGTGCCTCGTCATTTCCCAACAGGGTAGGAGCGAAAGAGATGCCGTCGAAGCAGTCACCTTCCAGTTTCTTGTTCAAGTACTTCTTGGGGAAGCGCTTGTCGCCTACCAGTTCGCAGAAGGTAGGCATGATGTCGTAGAAAGCCAGCTGATGGTCGTTCACCTCACCGGCTTTCACCTTTCCCGGCCAGCGTACGATGAACGGGATGCGGATACCTCCTTCGTAGCACTGGCGCTTCAGGCCGCGCAGCTTGCCATCACGTCCGAAGAATGTCGGGTCGGCACCGCCCTCTTCGTGAGGACCGTTGTCACTGCTGAAGATGACGATGGTATTCTCGTCGAGTCCTTTTTCTTTCAGCTTGGCCAGGATTTCGCCCACGTAGGCATCCAGTCGGCTGATCATACCGGCAAACTGGGCATGTGTGTGCACGCTCTCGTTGTAACGGGAACCTGCATCTCCGCCCCAGGTCTTGTCATGAAAGAACTGTTTCTTGTATTTCTTCAGGATGGAGTCGTTGGGCTGTACCAGTTCGGCATGCGGCAGGGTGTACGTCAGGAAGCCGTAGAAAGGCTGTTTGCCGTCCTGCTTGTCGAGCCATTCCAGTGCCTTTTGGTGAATCAGGTCGGCCGAATACTGCGTACGCTTGAAATAGTCTTCGCCGCTCATCGGGTAGCGGATGTTGTCTTCCAGAATCACACGGCTGACGGCCGTATCGCCTGCGGCACGACTGTAGGAGTTCAGGAAGTTCGGGTAGTAGAGGTGCGCCTGAAACTGGCACATGTAGCCGAAGTATTCGTCTACGCCCCGCTTGTCGGGAGTAGAGGTCGAACCCTCGTAGCCGCCGGCCCATTTGCCGAACATGCCGGTGGTATAACCGTTCTTCTTCATGATTTCCGGCAGGATGATGTGCTGCGGGTCATACGGCTCCTGTCCCGTGACGGCATATTCCTTGTTCTGTCCGTACCACATCTCGCCCAGCCAGTACTCCTTGTTGCCTCTCACGTGTCCGTGTCCGCTGTGCTGTCCGGTCATGATGGTGGCGCGCGACGGGGCACTGACGGGGCTTCCGGCATATGCCTGCGTAAATCGCATGCCCTCCTGTGCCATCTGGTCAATGCAAGGTGTCTGGATGAAAGGCTGACCGTAGCATCCCAGGTCGCCGTATCCCATGTCGTCGCAGAGAATGAACAAGATGTTGGGTTTTTCAGAATCGGGCGTTGCAGCTTGTGCATGAGGTGCAGCCACGGCAACCAGTCCCATACAGTAGGTTAGTTTTTGTAATTTTTTCATGCCATTAGTTTCTTAAGGGATTAATGCAGGAGCAAAGATACGCTTTCCGGTTTTAAAAATGCGAGAAAAATCATTAAATTTGCCACCTGAAAGAAGAAAAAACGATGCAAGAAGATACCTATAAGACCATTCAGGAAAGCGCGGAAGCCATCTATACCGAGAAGCGCAGCAAGTTCATTGCCATTGCGCTGCCGGTGCGTACGCTCTCCGAAGTGAAGTCCCTTCTGGAGGAGTACCAGAAGAAATATTACGATGCCCGCCACGTGTGTTATGCCTATATGCTGGGTGCGGAACGGAAGGATTTCCGGGCCAACGACAACGGGGAGCCTTCGGGCACGGCCGGAAAGCCCATCCTCGGACAGATTAACTCGCGCGAGCTGACCGATGTGCTGGTCATCGTGGTGCGTTATTTCGGCGGTATCAAATTAGGGACGAGCGGCCTGATTGTAGCCTACCGCATGGCGGCTTCGCTGGCATTGGATGAAGCTCCGGTCATCGAGAAGACGGTGGACGAAGACGTGGCCGTGGCGTTCGAATATCCCTTCATGAACGACATCATGCGCATCGTCAAGGAAGAGTCGCCCGAGATACTGGAACAGTCGTACGACATGGACTGCCTGATGCGTCTGCGCATCCGCAAGTCGATGATGGGAAAGCTGCGTGCGCGACTGGAAAAAGTGGAGACCGCCCGCATTCTGGACGAGTAATTGGAGAAAGAGCCGGAAGTCGTGCTTTCTTTGCAGAAAGTCGCTGATTTTTTGCATTTTCCTGCGGTTTTTTAGTAAAAATTATTATCTTTGTTCCAACCTTATAACCCTTCATTATGAAACGACTGACAGGCTTAATATGCTTCTTGTGTCTCCTTTGCAGTTGCCGGGAGGAAGCAGGCCGTGGGGTGGAACAACCGATGTCGCAACCCATCGTGTCGGAGACGGCATCTCCCGACAGCATGGAGGTGGAAGAGATTCTGCCGTTTGAGCGTAAACCGCTGACCGCTGCCGACATCATCTTGGCGAAGGAACTTCTTTTTGACAAATACACCTTGAAGGATGAGTATTCGTATCAGGACACCGTCCGTTCATTCAAATGGGATGCCATACGCAAATGCCTGGCCTTTATCGAGAATCTTCAGTACGATGCCAACCGCTGGGCGATATTCCAGAATTACAAGAATGTGAACCGTGAAGCTCCGCTGGTGCGGAAATACACGCAGAATGTGTACCGGCGCATTGCCGATACGCTGGGAGTGGAGCGTTATCAGTCGGTGCCGCTGTATCTTCCTTCGGATACGCTGGTGCCCGAACGCTACGGACGCGACGGGGCGCTGGTGTCTTTCCTGGGCGAGACGGGCAGCTTCTATCGCGTGTCACCGGTCTCCATCGAGGGAGAATGGTGGGTGCCGCGCCGCTACGTCAAACTCTTGTCCGACAGCACGCAGTTTAACCACGTGGTAGTGGTAGACCGGGGCGACCAGAACATTGCTACGCTGGAACGTCTGGAAGAAGGTACCTGGGCCATCCGCAGCATGAATCCGGCCACTACGGGTATGCACCGTCCGCCGTATGCACAGGAAACGCCGCTCGGTATGTTTGTGGTGCAGCAGAAAAAGTCGCGTATGGTGTTCCTGAAAGACGGTTCTGCGGCCACCGGAGGCTATGCACCGTATGCCAGCCGCTTCACTAACGGGGCCTACATTCACGGGGTGCCGGTCAACGTGCCTCGCACGGCGATGATTGAATACAGCTGGTCGTTGGGCACCACGCCCCGTTCGCACATGTGTGTGCGGAATGCCACCTCGCATGCCAAGTTTGTGTACGACTGGGCACCGACAGAACGGTCACTGGTGATTGTAATCGAGTGATTTCTATAAAATTAACTCTCTTTACGGAAGAAGAAGGGCAGAAAATCCGTAACTTTGCGGCCGAATATTTTTCAGGTCGTAAAAAATCATGCAAAATCATATCATCAAATTTTTTCTTTCTGCCATGTTCCTGTCTTTCCCCTGTGCGTATTTCACGGCGGAAGGAGAGTCTGTTCCTACCGAATCCCCTGTAGCAGCGGTCAAGGCGGCCGATGAGGTCGTGTCGCTCTACCATTCCATGCAGTTGGAGGGGGTGGTCAACTGGCGGGCCTTCAAGCAGGCAGTGACGGGGTATAACCGCATCAAGAACCGCAAGCGCGATGTGCTGACCCTGATTGACTTTTCCAAGCCTTCCACGGAAAAGCGCCTGTACGTGTTCGACATGAAGCATCGTCGGATGCTGTATTCCTCAGTAGTATCGCACGGCAAGAACAGCGGTGGAAATTATGCTACCTCTTTTTCCAACGAATACGGCTCCTACAAGAGCTCACTGGGCTTTTACCTGACGGCTTCCACCTATCAGGGACGAAACGGCTATTCGCTCATTCTCGACGGACTGGAGAAAGGGATTAACGACCGGGCCCGCGAACGTGCCATTGTGGTGCACGGGGCCTCATACGCAGACCCATCCGTGGCCAGTCGTGGCGGACGGTTGGGACGGAGCTTTGGATGTCCGGCATTGCCTACTTCCGTGTCGCGCCCCATTATAGATGCAATAAAAGGGGGCAGCGTCATGTATATCTATGCCGAAACCCCCTCTTACTTAGCTCAAAGTTCTATTCTCGATACATCGGATGATGTCATCGTAAATCAATGATTTCCGCTCCCGGATACTTGCTCTTGTCGAAACGGAACACCGCGTCGGGCAGGTTCACTCCCGTGCGGTACGACGAAATCTGAAACTCTTGTTTCTCTCCGTTTTGCAGCTGGATGGCAATGTACACGGGTGAGCTGTTTTCCTTCACGTTCAGTGTGATGCTTTTAATGTCCTGCGAGGTCTTCGGGGTCAGGATGATTTCATGTCCTCGCTTTCCCTGACGGGTCTTTTCGCCCACATAGCGGTAGTTGAAGCCCTTCTTGTAGGCTGTCAGCAGCGCATACGGGTTGACGCTCTGTATTTCCTCCGGAGTGGGGGATGACACGTTCACCTCTTCATTCTGTTCCACGTAGCTCCACTGTGTCTTTCCGTCGAACCAGGTCTTGATACCTCCGCTCTCCAGGCAGAACTTGTTGCCTTTCAGCAACAGCTTTCCGTGTTGTGTACCTCCAAAAGTCAGACTGATGCCGCCGGCTTTCCGGTAGTTGTCCGCCATTTTGCTTAATATGCTTTCAGCTTTTGCGTCCTGTTGAGCCACAGCCTGACACAAGGCGACTCCCATCAGCAGGACGAGAAGAAAAATCTTTTTCATACCTGTCACAATCGTTTTTAGGGGTTAGAGGGCAGCCCGTTTAATCCTTCAGGCTGCTCATTCTCATTTGTAAATCGTTTTCATCCAGACAAAGCACGTCGCGCGCCTTGCTACCGTTGGCTGGACCTACGATGCCCGCCTTTTCCAACTGGTCCATGATGCGTCCCGCACGGTTGTAGCCGATGGAGAATTTACGCTGAATCAGCGAAGTAGAACCCTGCTGGTGGTAGATGACCAGACGGGCTGCTTCTTCAAAGAGCGGGTCCAGACGGTTCATGTCCACGTCAGCTGCACTGCTGGGTTCTGCATTCTCATCCACGTATTCCGGCAGCATGAAGGCCGTAGGATAACCCTGCTGCTTGCCGATGAATTCTGCGATGCGTTCCACTTCCGGCGTATCGACAAATGCACACTGCACGCGCACGGGATCGTTTCCTTGCAGGTAGAGCATGTCACCCTTACCGATGAGCTGCTGTGCACCCGGACGGTCCAGAATGGTACGTGAGTCCATCATGGAAGCCACACGGAAAGCCACACGTGCAGGGAAGTTGGCTTTGATGGTACCCGTAATGATGTTCGTAGTCGGACGCTGGGTAGCGATGATGGCGTGGATACCCACCGCACGGGCCAGTTGGGCGATACGGCAGATAGGCAGTTCCACCTCCTTACCGGCTGTCATAATCAAGTCACCGAACTCATCAATGATGATGACGATGTAAGGCAGGAAGCGGTGACCGTTCTCCGGATTCAGCTGGCGGTTGATAAACTTCGCGTTATATTCCTTGATGTTACGGCATCCCGCGTTCTGCAAGAGCTTGTAACGGTTGTCCATTTCCACACACAGCGAGTTCAGGGTCTGTACTACCTTCGTCACGTCGGTGATGATGGCATCCTCCCCGTCGGGCAACTTGGCCAGGAAGTGACGCTCAATCGGTGCATAGATGGCAAATTCCACCTTCTTCGGGTCGATGATGACGAACTTCAGTTCACTGGGGTGCTTCTTGTAGAGCAGGGAAGTCACGATGGCATTCAGTCCCACAGACTTACCTTGACCTGTCGCACCGGCCACTAGCATGTGGGGCGCCTTGGCCAGATCCACCATGAACACTTCGTTGGTAATGGTCTTTCCGAGTGCCACCGGCAAGTCGAAGGTCGTTTCCTGAAACTTCTTGCTGGTCAGGATGGAACTCATGGGCACGATGTGCGGGTTTGCGTTCGGCACCTCGATACCGATGGTACCCTTACCCGGAATCGGTGCGATGATACGGATACCCAGTGCCGAAAGACTCAGGGCGATGTCGTCCTCCAGGTTACGGATTTTCGAGATACGTACCCCTTCTGCCGGCGTAATTTCATATAAGGTAATGGTCGGACCCACACTGGCCTTGATGGAACTGATTTCAATGCCGAAGCTGCGCAGCACCTTGATGATGCGGTTCTTGTTGGCATTCTGTTCCTCCATGTCGATGTCCGGCTCATCGTTCTGATACGTATTCAGCAAATCGAGGGTAGGGAAGCGGTAAAACTCCAGGTCCAGACGCGGGTTGTACGGCTGCGATACGTCTCCCCGGTAAGCCTGATCCTCTTCCTTGGTATCGTTGCTGACCTCAAATGCCGGCTCCTCTTCTTCCTTGTCGAAGTCTTCCTCCAGGGCCGACTTCACCTCAAAAGGGTGCTTCTTGTCATCCTCTTCCTCGGTATCAAGGGGCAGGTCGATGACACGCTCCGGTGCCGGTTCCTCCTCTTTCACGACCACCTTCTCTGGTTCCTCCTTGACAGGTTCAGTCACCTTCTCCTCTTCTTCTTGTGGAGTCTCTTCCTCCTCCTTCTTCTGTTTCGGTTTCCGGTGCGTCCAGCTCTTCCAGAAACTTTCTTTCTTTTCCTTCTTATCCGATTCATCCTCCGCGGCGGTCACTTCCGGTTCGTCCACTACCGGTTTCCGGTAGGTCGGTTCCGGCTGGGTAGTTACCTCCTCTGTCATGGCCGCGTTATTGCTCTTTTGCGGATGCAGTGCCTTTCTCACCACGCCCATGGTCTGTCGGGTCAGTGCCACGCCGAACAATATGGCCGTGGCCAGCAGCACCAGAATCAATCCCGGCGCACCGATTTGCGAGCGAATCCACAGGCTCACGTTGTAGCCGTGCAGTCCCCCCGGATAAATATAAGAATCTTCCAGCAGTCCTCCGAATGCAAATCCTAAGGTTACAGAGAGCCACACCATTACCGTGGCACAGCCTAAGAACCAGTAACGGATGCGGAACTCATACGCCTTCATCAGCTTCATGCCGGCCACCACTAAGAAGATAATGATGCAGTAAGCCGAAAAACCGAAGCAGTCGTTAATCAGGAACTGCGCCAGCTGTGCTCCCCGTGCTCCAGCATAGTTCTGTATGCGGTTGCCCGTTTCCAGCAGCTCCGACGGGTTGGGATGCGACAGAATGCTTTGGTCGTTTCCTCCCGTAAAGAAGAACGAGCTGAAAGCCAGCAGCAAGTACACGCCGAAGATGACGCAGAGCAGTCCGATGACGAACGCGGTAGTCTCACTTTTCAGGATAGTCCATGTTTTTCCGGCCACGGCAGCCGCTTTTCCACTTTTGCTTGTATCTGTTTTTTTTGTTTGCATGATGATTCGAATTAGCTAAACATACGTGCAAATGTACGAATAAAACTAGAACTGAGAAATTTTTTTTGTACCTTTGCGCTTCAATTAGCATGATTATGGAAGAAAAAAACTCTCAAGTAATATTCGATAAAAATGCAGTCGAGTTCGTGACAGTGGCTGCTGAGTTCTGTGGATTTATGGAGCGTGTGTCCGATATGCGTTGTCGGGATTTCGTCGACAAATCCCTGAAACTCCTTCCCCTTTTATACCTGAAGGCTTCGTTGCTTCCTGCTTGCGAGCGGATGGAAGATGCCGACCCGGAAACCTTCGTGACCGAGACCGATTACGAAGTGCTTCGCGGTTCCATCGCCTCTCTCTTGGGCGAATACGATGACTACCTCGAAGTGTTCCTCGATGACATGGCCTATAGTGATACCCCCATCCATCAGAACATTTCCGAAAGCCTGGCCGACATTTACCAGCCCATCAAGGATTTCATCTGCGTGTTCCAGTTGGGCCTGGAGCACACCATGAACGATTCCTTGGCTATCTGCCGTGAACTCTTCGCCGAGTTCTGGGGACAGCGCCTGGTCAATGTGATGCGTGCCCTTCACGACGTGAAGTACCGCCAGCTTTCGCACAGCAGTCAGGAAGAGGAAGATTCCGCACTCTACGAAGATAACTGCACCGAAGAAGAACTCTACGAAGGCCTTGACATGGGCGACGACGAATAACCCTAAACCCGTAAACTGAATGGTAGAACTACAGAGTAAAATAGATAAGAAAATCGTTGCGGAGTTACCCAAAGTCTCTTTTCCCGGTCGCATCTTCGTAATCTACACCGAGGCCGAGGCCCGCAAGGCCATTGATTACCTCAATACCCATGTACTGGTGGGAGTGGACACTGAAACACGTCCTTCTTTCCGGAAGGGAGCCGTCAACAAGGTGGCTCTCTTGCAGGTCTCTACTTACGACACCTGCTTCCTGTTCCGTCTGAATCACCTCGGACTGCCGGACTTCCTGGAAGAGTTCCTTCAGAACAACGTGCTCAAGATCGGCCTGTCGCTGAAAGACGATTTCGCCATGCTGCGCCGTCGTAACCAGAAAGACCCGCGCATGGGCAACTGGGTGGAACTGCAGGACTACGTAGCCTCTTTCGGCATCGAAGAAAAGAGTCTGCAGAAAATCTATGCCCTCCTCTTTCAGGAAAAGATTTCCAAGAGCCAGCGCCTCTCCAACTGGGAGGCCGACACCCTGACCGAGGCACAGCAGCTGTATGCCGCCACCGATGCCTGGGCCTGCGTACGCATTTATCAATACCTGGAAGAACTTCGCCTTTCGGGCAAGTACCGTGTGATACGTACGGAAGTTCTCCCGCAACCCCTCGAAGATTAATCACTTAAACCATACAAATGAGCTATAAGAAAGTATTTCTCAAACCCGGAAAGGAAGAATCGCTCAAGCGTTTCCATCCCTGGGTTTTTTCCGGAGCCATCGCCCGTGTGGAAGGAGAGCCGGAAGAAGGTGAAGTAGTAGATGTCTACACCTCCAAGAAAGAATTCATTGCCTGCGGACATTTCCAGATTGGAAGCATCGCCGTGCGTGTGCTTTCCTTCCGTCAGGAACCCATCGACCACGCGTTCTGGGTACGCCGCCTGCAGGTGGCCAAAGACCTCCGCTGTGCCTTGGGTGTGCTGGGCAATCCTCAGAACAACACCTACCGTCTGGTACACGGCGAGGGCGATAACCTGCCCGGACTGATTATCGACGTGTACGACCATACCGCCGTCATGCAGGCACACTCTGCCGGCATGCACCTCGACCGTATGGCAGTGGCCGAAGCCCTCGAAGAAGTGATGGGCGACGTCATCCAGCACATCTATTATAAATCAGAAACCACACTGCCCTTCAAGGCCGACCTACTGGCTACCGAAAATGGCTTCCTCAAAGGCGGAAGTCCGGAGAACGTGGCCATGGAGAACGGATTGAAGTTCCACGTAGACTGGCTCAAGGGACAGAAGACCGGTTTCTTCGTCGACCAGCGCGAGAACCGTGCCCTGCTGGAACGCTATGCCAAGGGCCGTAACGTGCTCAATATGTTCTGCTACACCGGCGGCTTCTCGTTCTATGCCATGAGGGGAGGGGCCAACCTCGTTCACTCGGTAGACAGTTCTGCCAAGGCCATCGACCTGACCAACGAGAACGTATCCCTCAACTTCCCCGGCGATACCCGTCACCAGGCCTTTGCGGAAGATGCCTTCAAGTTCCTCGACCGTATGGGTGACCAGTACGACCTGATTATCCTCGACCCGCCGGCCTTTGCCAAGCACCGCGATGCCCTGCGCAATGCTCTTCGCGGTTACACCAAGCTCAATGCCAAGGCCTTCGAAAAGATATGTCCGGGCGGCATCCTCTTCACCTTCTCCTGCTCGCAGGTGGTGAACAAGCAGGACTTCCGTAATGCCGTGTTTACCGCCGCTGCACAGAGCGGACGCAGCGTGCGCATCCTTCACCAGCTCACCCAGCCGGGCGACCATCCGGTTAACATCTACCATCCGGAAGGCGAATACCTCAAGGGACTGGTGCTCTACGTAGAATAATTCTCCCCAAAAGGGATACAATAAAAGAAGCTGTTTCACTGTCGGAATGCTCCGTGTGTGAAACAGCTTCTTTCGTATCTTCTCCGGACGTATCTCATCCGAACAGCTTGCCAAACAAGCCCTGTCTTTTCTTCTTCTCCTGTTTCCGGCGTTCGATGCCCTCTTCCAGCCTTTCATCCAGCGTTTCGGCCACCAGATCCGCAATTTTCAGGCGGTAATGTATGATGCGGTAAATGCTTCCCCAGTCGAGCATTCCCCCCAGATTGCGGTCGTCAATGAATACATCCGCCTTCAGCTTCCGCGAGAAGTGCTGATGCGCCTCCTGTTCCTCCGGATAGTTCGTATTGACCGCATAAAATTCCACTCCATGCTGTCGGCAGAAATCCACGGCCTCTTCCAGCAGCTTGTCCTCTCTTACAGTCCACAAAATCAGCCGGTGCCCCTCTTTTTGCAGCATTTTCAGTGTGTCAAAGGCAAAAGGCTTTTCCCGTCCGATTTCCGGATAGCGGTGTTCCACAATAGTACCGTCAAAGTCAACAGCTATGATCATATCTAAATTCGTTTAAAAAGTCACGTAAAAAAGGTTAGTTTGCAAATGTAGGAAAAAAAAGATAAAAAACAACCGGCTACCCCTTTGTTGAGGCAGCCGGTTCCCTTTTTTCGTTATTTCTATCCTTATTCCGTCATGAATATGATTAAAGCCTCTTGTCCTGTTTTGTTTATGTATCCCATTTTTTCAGGAGTAGAAACCAGGATGCGTTTGTTGTCAATGCCAAACTGTTCGGTAAGCACTTTGCGAATAGCTGCTACGCGCATATCTTTTACTTGTTGCACTGCTGCATCCTGAGCCTGAGAATCTGCAAAAGGCACAATGGTGATACTGTTTGGATGATCCTGCATCCAGGTACCTATGTCTTGTAACTTTTCAAGCTCTTCGTAGCTCAGAGAGCTTCCCATGGCATCAAACAGTACTGCGACAGAAGGCATCTCGCGCATAGGTTCCAGTATGATACGTTGGTTGCTGTTCACCACCTTTGCGTTTTCTAGCTCTTCCTGCAAGTTATTGATTTGCTTTCTCATTTCGTTAATCTGTTCATTCATCTGATTGAATTCTTGCGTAGAGACTTTCTGAGAAGTATGTTTTTTCCATTTGCTGAACATATTCTTGAATGTATAGCTCACACCCGCACTGAGATAAAACGATGGGACCAGCTTATTTTTGTCGTTGATGTCATAGTACTGCGGTTGCAGCAGCAGGCCCGGTTCCAGGTAAACACTCCATTTCGGAGTGATGTTATACACAGCCTGTATGCCCAAGTTACCGGTGAGAATGTTCATATACGAATACTTCTTCAGAATATCTCCGAAGTTATGGTGATAGAATCCTACCCCTAGCAGTGCGTTCAGGTTGAACGGACGGTAGTTGTTACCTCCATATAGGTGAGTCATATAGCTCAGTTGTGCACCGAACACCTGTCCACGGCTGTGTTCCAACAAATGCGTATTTCCGAATACTCCTTCCAGTTTCAGTCCGGCCCATTGGTTCAACCAGATACCGCCACCTAGCTTTCCGGTAGCAGTTACATATCCGTCCGTGTTCATCAGCGCTTCTGTGTGCACGCCTCCCGTTACAAACCAGTTGTTTTTCTGGAAGTCATCCTTTTGTTGCGCCATTGCGCTTGTCGACAGCAGGAAAGCTCCGGCTGCCAGCACGATATTTAATTTTGTCATCTTGCCAAAAATTATGCGTTAAGTTACATCGGAATCACATTGACAGAAATCGTCTGTCTGGTTGGAGTTCCGTTTCCTTTCAGGGTGATGTTGGTGAAGAACAATTTGTCTCCTTTCACTACGTTGCCCAATATCTTTTTCATCTCATTGGTCAGCTTGTTGCTGTTTGCATGAGCCATCTGTACCGTTTTATTGCCATTTTTTATCAGCATCAGGTCGAATCCGGCTATTGTTTCCTTCGTATCCACGCCGTCGGTCATTTGCAATTTGACTTCACTGATAGATTGTATTTCCTTACAGCTCAAAGGTACGCTATGTCGATACTCCCTCTGCTGTCCGTTCGGGGCTGTATATACGAGTGCAGGTGCAGGTGCAGGCAAGGGTAGTACCTTATATTCGTACTGTGCTAGTGTCTGCTTTCCGTTCTTTACAGTCAGAGTTGTTGTGCGGCTCTTTCCGTTCGGAATCAGCACGTAGCTGTTACCCTCTTTGCGCACTTTTCCGTGCGTCATGCTCACTTGGAGTCTGTTCTGTTTCTTCGAAAATACAGTCACGTTCACTTTGTTCTCATAGTTGGCAAAAAGTGGTGCCTGGTTTTCTGTCATCACAAAAACCTGTTCAGTTCCTTCTTTACCTTCCACGGTTTTCTGGTTCAGCAAGTTTCTTTTTTCCAGCTCTGCGATGAATGTTTCTAACAGATGCGTTTCAGTTTCCTGATTGTTTTCGTTAACCTTCTTTTGCTGGATAGAGTCATTAATTTCTATTTTCCCGGTTACGCAGCGCATCACCTCGTTGAGTGCGAGCCACATATCCTTTTCTATTTTACTCATCATCATGGCACATCCGATAACCGGCAGATTGGCAAAGTGTTCTTCTTCCCAAGTTTTACCTTGTTGGTGTACATCAGTGCTCAGCAAGTTTTCAATCACCTTGCGACTGGTTTCATTATTAACCAGTGGCATACATTCCTTTTTGAAGGTTTCGATTTCCGATTTCAGCTTTGATGCATTTTGCTGTTCCAGCATAACGACAGCCACGGCTCTCAGGTCATCGTCTACTTCCAAATTCTCCGAAAAACTGCTTTCCTTGGCCATAAGGCGTACTTCATGTTCTAGGTTTTCAATCAGTTCGTTGAATTTTAGCAGTTTTTCCTTCATTTCGGCCGTTTTGCGGGCCAATTCCATATTTTTACTTTCCGCCAGTTGTTTCTCCAGAACCTCGTTGTATTCTTTCAATCCTTCTACGTTGTGTTTCATGTCCTTATTGGCAGTGATGAAACCATCCAGCACTTCTCCGGAAATGTTGATGGCCAGCATGGCAATCAGGATTACATACAGCAGGTTGATCATTTTCTGCCTTGGCGGCAATTTGTAGTTAGCCATAGTTTCGAATTAGTTCATTGTTTCCAACATCTTTTTGTACTTCTCGTTCAGTACTGCGATTTCATCAGCTAGTTTACGAGTCGATTCCTGTAAGTCTGCGCTACTTGCTCCGTTTTTGAGCTGTTTGATTTGCGCTTCATACATCTCATTCAGCTTGTTGATATACAATTCGTTCAGTGTTTCCACGTTCTTGTTTAGCTGCTGCAATGCTTTGCTGTGAGTTGAGTTCATGACGTTTTTCACATTATATTTGGTCACGGTAGGATCTGTATTGGCATTTTTGTCATTCAGAATAGGATATACACGTTCCCATTTATATTCGCGTGAAGGCTCGTCAAAACCAGAGATAAAAAAGATGAATACTTCTGTAAACAAACCAATCATCAGAAAAAGGTTGTCGTAGGGAGCATGCATTATTTTCAGCACAGCTCCTAAAATGACCAGACAGGCACCCCAGCAATAGCAGATGTTATAGAAATTCTTACCTGTGCGGCTGCTTAAAAAAGATCTAAGTGACATAGTCGTATTTTTTAAAGTTTTTCGATTTTTATGTAATCAGGATTATATTTGGATATATATCGTAATGACGGTTTCCCCTTGCCGTTTTTCTATAGTAAAAAGACCTGAATAAGGAACTGCGACAAGTATACTTGTCGCAGTTCTGAAGTTGAATTATAAAGAGATGTTTTATTTTACCATTCGGATGATGGCAGCGCGACTCAGACGCGGATTTTCGCGGAACATAGTGTCAACACCACCTTTATATTCCATAGTTAGTTGGTTCTTGTTTACACCATATTTGTCAACCAGCGTATTGTATACGGCTTCTGCTCTCAACTTACTCAGGCGTTCGTTGAATTCTGCTGAGCCAGTTTGCTTGTCGGCATATCCTGTAATGATGAATTTGTTTTCAGGATATTTCTTAATCAGGTTGGCGTATGCTTCCAGGTTCACAGCTTCTTTGTCGCTCAGGTAAGCCTTATTGATGTTGAAGAAAGCCACATATTCAGTTGCATCCTGCAGTTTGTTGTCAGCAGGAGTAGTAGGAGCGACAGCTGCCGGACGATTGCGTTTTTCCTCTTCCAGTGCGTTTACCTGCTTTCTCAAGTTGGCATTTTCTTCGTTCATGCTTCTAAGCTGGCTCTGTACCAACTCCATTTCAGCTGCCGATACAGTTTTGCTGGCACCCTTGAATTGTTCCTTGAATGTATAAGTAATACCTGCAGTCAGATAGCCGGATAAAGCTGCATCCTTTTTCTTGTCCGGATTGTAATATTTCGGTTGTATGCTCAATCCCGGTTCTGCATAGATACTCCACTGCGGAGTGATGTTGTATACAGCTTGAATACCGAAGTTGCCGTTTAGCGTATTCATATAAGTATACTTGTCTAACACATCTCCTGTTTTGTAGTGGTAGAATCCCATGCCGAGTGCCAGGTTCAGGTTGAATGGCTTGTAAGTCTTGGCTCCATACAGGCGTGCCATGTAAGTAAGATGTCCGCCGAACACCTGTCCGCTATTGTTATCCAGCAGGTGCAGTCCGCCAGCCACTCCTTCCAGTTTCAGTCCCAGCCAAGGATTAATCCAGATACCAGCTCCCAATTTTCCGGCTGCAGTTATGTATCCGTCTGTATTCATAAATCCTTCTGTAGAAACACCTCCCGTCACAAACCAGTTGTTTTTCTGGAATGTGTTATCATTCTGTGCCATTGCGCTTGCCGACAGCAAAACACCTGCCATTGCGCACACGATACTTTTTTTCATTGTCTTTTTTGTTTTGACGTTACTTAATAATCCAATAGGGGAGACTGCCTTCCTCTTCTGGGGAATCATTGGAAGACAGTCTTTCAGTTCAATAGTGAGATAAACTACACGCTAAGCTTACTGAGCGTTACCAGTTGAGCTGGTACCGCCAGAGTGCTGGTTAGCTGTTTCATTTGTATAAGTAAATCCAGCACCGGTATATTTTTTCAGCTTGGCAGTTGCTGTACCATTGTTCAGTGTGAAAGTGTAAGTCACTTCATTGTATTTGTTTTCAGCTTTCCAGTACATGATACTGTTACCGCTTACGTTGGTCACTTCTTCGTAGTTCATGGTGTAAGTACCTTCTGTACCTTCCTGTGAAGCGATGGCATTTTTCATCAGGTTAGCCAAACCTCCGGTCGGAGCAGCTGTGTAAGTCCAACCCATTTGTGCAGAATAAGCGATAGTCACGTCTTTTTTTGCTTCGAAGTTACCGCTGTTGTCTACCTTACCTTCCTTAATCAGTGTAGTCTGAGTTCCTCCTACAGTACGAGTGTAAGGCACGCGGAATTCATAACTTCCGCTCAGCTTTCCAGAAGTCAGTTTCAGATTGTAGCTCTTAGTTGTTACATTGTAAGTTGCAGTACCCAGTTTTGAACTTGCTCTAGAAGCAGCATCCGCATATACATCCATGCTTGCAAATGAAGTATTTTCTGTGATAGCTCCTTCCGGATTCTTCACGCTCAATACTACCGGATTATCAGTTGTAGCAGTGATGTCTCCACCAATAGTTTCTACGTAAACAGCCATCACCGGAGCAGAAGAGTTCTGGGCTACCTGAGTAGAAGTAACTTCCGGTACATACTGAGTCATAGAAATCTTTGTGCCAGCTTCTATTATAGTTTCCTTCGGAATATAAGCACCCACAGTAGCGATATCTTCTACAGAAGCCGCTTCATTGGTCGCCTCTTGCACGTCCTTGTTCGGTTCTACTAGTACGTTCTTGTTGGCCGGAATCTCTTTTGCTTCAGCTTTCTGTGTCATCTGTACAGACACAGCCACACTTGAACGGTTAGAAAGTCCGCTTAACTTCACGATGGTAGAGGCTTTCAGGTAACCGTCTTTTGCAAATTCCAGTGTGTACTCCTTCTGTTCCTCTACAGTCAGTGTAAACTGACCGTTGGCATCCGTAGTTACGGCATCCAGTCCCGAAGTAGAAACTGTTACTCCGCTCAAAGCGCTGTTGTTGGCTGTTACTTTACCCACGATGTAGTATTCCACTGCATCCTTGATAGGGTCTTCTACCTGTTCCGGACTTTTTTCATTGTCGCTTACAGAACAAGAACTCATACCGGCACTAGCTGCAGCCAGCAGAAGTGCCATTGTCATAAACTTTGTTGTTTTCATTGTTTTATTACTTAGTTTAAGTTATTAATTTTCAAATCTGTCACAGTCTTTTATCAAGAAATATCGGATGTATTCCGGCTGGTAGAAACCTCTTGTCCGGTTTTCTCCGGTTCCGGTGGTGTACGATACTCCTAAATTCTTGTCTATATATTCTCCCCAGGCCACCATACCATATTCATACGTAAAGTAATCTGCCGGTTTGATTCTCATACCCTTCCAGCGGTTATATTTTCTTCCCGGCAGTGGAATGGCGAAATTAAATCCCCCGTTCACATGGCCTTCTGTATACATGGCGTAAACTCCTACGGTACATTCGCCGAAATGTCGCACCATGCTGCCTTTCACTCCATAGTCGCCATACACAAAGCGTGCCGCTTCGCCAGTCAGTTCCGTATTCCATCGGGGTACATACACCCTTCCGTATACCCGGGCATCCAGTTTCGGCTTTCGTGTTACCGACCATTCGCGGTCCACGAACAACGAGAACACCGTGAGGCCTGCTTTGGCTCCTAACTCCCATCGTCCGTTGTCTGTCCGCCATTTCGCATCGGCAACTCCTCCCAGACGATGGTTGGTAAACTGTCCGGCCGTGATGCTCAGCGTCCAGTTCTTTTTCAGGTAAAATCCCTGTTTCAGAGCTACCACTCCAGGACGCACTTGCTTCAGTTCCCCTTTCTGGTTTCCCACGATGGGCAACATCACCTGAGCAGTCAGTTCCGCCCCTTTCCAGAGCGGCATTTCAATGGCAGGTGCCAGTGCGATGGCATATCTGTATAATTTGTCAAAGCTCGTATTCTCTAAAAACAAGTGGGGGTAGACTACCAGATCTGGCCGCCAGGCACTCTTTGCTTCCGTTTCCGAATCCTTCAGCAATGCCAGTGTGCCGTCTGTTCCGCAGCTCAGCTGCATCTGTTCAAATGCTTCTCGCAGGCTCATCTTTCCCTTGCGGTAATTTGTTACCAGTGTCCGGTCCATGTAAATCTCTAGTTGTGGTAATCCGTTGGCATCCATCACCGCCATACGCAACTCTCCGTCTTCCGTCATGCCATCCAATGCCGCTTTTACCGCGTGTCCCACACCTTCATACGAACTTCTGAACGCCCGATCTTCAAAAGCCACGGCCACCCCTTTCTCCGTATGTGCCGTGCGTATATTCTCCATGCCCAGTTCTGCCAGTTTCATGTCCACTTGCGCATGCAGTGCCGTCACTCCTAGCAGCGCCATGCACATTGTTTTCATCTTTCTTTTCATCCTTCAGCTCTCCCTTCTTTAGTGAAACAATGTACATTCATATCTCACTCCGCCGGCAATCGAGGTAAAACCTCCCGTAAACGCATGCAGTGACAGGTGGTTCCACAGGCGCGCCGTTAATCCTACATTGAAGTCGCGTGTGTCATATTCCGCTATCACGCACAATTGCTTGCAGAATGCAGGGCGGTAGGTGATACCTCCGAACACTCCGTTCTTTAGCGTGTTTCTGTCGCCCGTCCATCCCTGATAGCCGGCTGTCACGCCCAGTTCATGTGCGCCGAATAAAAAATGCTTGGTAATTGCGCCATAGATACTTCGGTAGTAATTCTTTCCTAAACTTTTGAAAGGATCATTGGCACCGATGGCCAGAGCTGGCCACCATTTTCCTTCTTTGACAGGTCGCAACTTGATTGACATTGACCGGTCCTGCTGATTATATTTGGGTTTGTCCGTCATGTACGATGTCTTTAGCAGCGTTTCCCGGTAAGTCAGTTCTAAAAATGAAAAGAATGTCAGGTTCACAAAATAATTTCCCGTATGAAAGTCGAACGGATTCATACCTTTGGGCAGAAAGTTTCCTCCCACCATAAGCCTTCCTGTATTGTTCATTTCTGCCGAAGGCACATTGAGCATACCTGTTGTCCCCAATGTGTATTGTGCTTTTATCTCTTGAAGCGGATACGTAAGTAGAAGACTGCCCAAACCAATTAAGAACCAAAGTCTTTTCATTTTATTTTGTGTCATAAAAACATACTACAAAAGTATGATATAAAACATGATTCTATATCATAAATATGGTAGAATTTTTCAGTCGTTAACTTATTTTTAGTTTTTAGTATGCGTTCTTTTCCCCGTGTATGGCGTTTGCTACCGTTTTATAGATGATAAACAAATCCAGACCGAAGCTCCAGTGTTCGATATACCATATATCTCCACGGATACGTCCTTCCATATCCTTCAGCTCCTTGGTCTCTCCGCGATAGCCCGTCACCTGGCTCCAGCCCGTGATACCCGGCTTCACGAAGTGTCTCACCATATACTTGTTAATCAGTTTCGAATATTCCTCCGTGTGTTTCAGCATGTGCGGGCGGGGGCCTACCACGCTCATGTCACCCAGCAGCACATTGATAAACTGCGGCAGTTCGTCGATGCTCGTTTTTCGCATGATGTTTCCCCAGCGTGTCTTGCGCGGGTCATCCTTGGTAGCCTGCAGCGAGTCGGCCTGTGTGTTCACCCTCATGCTTCGGAACTTATAGCAGTAGAACTCCTTGTCGTTCAGTCCGTTTCGTTTCTGCTTGAAGAACACCGGTCCCGGCATGGTCAGTTTGGTGATAATGGTTACTATGAGCAGGATAATCGGGAAGAGCGTACACAGAAACAGCAGTGAGAACACGATGTCAAACGCCCGTTTCAGCATCTTGTTGCCCGTCCGGCTCAGCGGGTCCGGTCGCAGGCTCAGGAAAGGCACGTTGCCCACCATGTTAAAGTATACACGGTTCTGCAGGTAGTTGTAAATGTTCGGCACACTATAGAAATGCACCAGGTGGTTCTCGCAGTAATCAATCAGCGAACGGATAATGACATGCTCCTTTGAAGGTAGACAACAGAACAGGTAATGCGTGTTTCCGTTCTTTTCCAGGTATTCTTTCACGTCCTGAGGCTTTCCCAAGTACGGACACTCCTGTGGAAATTTTAGGTTCGGCTCAAAGTCGAAATACCCTTTTACCCTGAATCCGGTCCAGTCCTGAGTCGTCAGTTCATAATACAGTTCGCGGTTGTTCTCCGAACTACCCACCAGCACCACATAGCGCAGGTTACCACCTTTCGAACGGTATCTTTTCAACCCCCATCGCATGAGGATACGGAATACAGACAGCGAAATAAACAGCAGCCCTAAAAAAGTCAGGTAGAAATACGACCAGGCATCCATAAATCGTCCCAGCTCCAGCACTACCCCCGACAATACTCCGAAGCAGATTGTACTTCTCAATACCTTACCCAGAATCTGGTAGGCATATACCTTACGCCGGTAAAGTACCACACCAGCCTGCATGGCCGATACGAAGTAGCAGAGCATCACCGTCAGTATGACCTGCAGGTGCGGTGCCTGCAATATCTTGTGCCATGGCGTATCTTCCGTAGTGAGAAACAACAGATAGAACAATCCTCCCGTAATAAGCGTTTCACAAGTAACGATAAAAAAGCTTACCCAACTGTTATAGGCGTCATATTTTGCTTTCATGCGCTATGTTTTTTTATTAAAAATGCCGATGCAAAGTAATTAGATTTCCGTCAAATAATCAATGAAATAACAAAAAGTTTGACTGTATAGTGATAAATTATACAGCCATACTTCAAAAAATGTTCTCCGATTTTAAATTAGTGTTTCAATCTCAGATATGCTGGTCACATTTCTTTAAAGATATTCCAGATAAACAACGTGTTTCCGATAATGTATCGGCGCCACATCCGTTTCGGTTCTTTCAGCAGTCTGTATAACCATTCCAGACTATGTTCCTGCCACCACAGAGGAGCCCGTTCCATGGTGCCGGCAAAAAAGTCGAACACCGCACCGATGGTGCCGCAATGGCAGTGAATGTCCAGTTCATTCCAATGGCGGTATGCCCACTTCTCCTGTTTGGGAGCCGTCATGCCAATCCACAGCAAGTCCGGATTAGCCCGGTTGATGGCTTCGATGATTGCCCGGTTCTCTTCCTCCGAGAATTCCGGTTTGTAGGGTGGGGAGTACGTTTCAATCCGGATGTTGGGGTAGACCGTTTTTGCTTTCTCCCGAATCAGATTCAGCACCTTTTCGCTGCTTCCCATGAAGAAGCAGGTACCTCCCTTCTGGTTCAGCCGTTCCATCTCCATGGTAAACAAGTCCCATCCGGCAATACGTTCTGTCGGCTGGCTTTTCGCTTTCAGTTTCCGGCAAGCCATCACGATGCTTGCTCCGTCGGGAATCAGTGCATCCCCTTTCATCAGCGCTTCGGCAAAGAACGTATCCTTCAGAGCCGTATTATAGGAGTGCGCATTGATGGTATTGATTAACAGTTTCCCTTCCGGAAGAGCCTCCAGCTCTTTCTTCGATTCAACGATTTTTATATCTTTTAGTTTCAGCATACGTTTGTGTGCGTTTATATGGATAATCCGTTGCCTGTGTACGATAATGTGACAAAACCATTACGATAGTTTTCTGTATCTTGCTGCGAATCCCCAGATTTCCATAAAGCAAACCAGCGGTACGATAAATCCCACTGCCATGGAAATACGGTCGGCTATAAGCCCCATTAACAAGGGAGCCACTGCTCCTCCTACAATCGACATAATCAGATAAGAAGAAGCCTGTTTGGTTTGTGTGCCAACATGGCGCAAAGATAGGGAAACTCGCCCGATTTCGGATGGATTTAGGAAGAATAATG
>ULQU01019785.1_pt1 | contig 21066 bp, 22 predicted proteins | sample 1954841 | NCBI WGS metagenome assembly ULQU01 (sample SAMEA4835664, study PRJEB28245) | human gut metagenome | biome: gut microbiome; material: fecal sample | place: Denmark | collected 2008
TCTGGAAAATTCCCCTACCGAGTAAAATTTTACACTAAGTGCCAAGAGGCTTACAGTGTGGGATAAAAATGACTGCGTTTTACTGTTTTTTTCGCATCACACCACGTCTGTTGAAGCTGCTCAGACCGCAGAGCGTAGAGAACTGGTCAAGTCCTCCCCTCGCCTCAGCAAAAAATCCCATTTCCATCTTTCCTATCACTCTTGGATTGTGCTAAAATAAAGTGAAAATACCTTGAAGGTATAATGACAGAACGGAGGAGAAGAATGGAAGAAGAAAGAAAAGCTGCGAATTTTATCGAAGCAGAAATCAATAAAGATATTGAAAATCATGTCTATGCGAATGATCGGGTGCTGACGCGTTTTCCGCCGGAACCGAATGGATACCTTCACATCGGGCATGTGAAGAGCATCTGTCTCAATTTTGGCATTGGACAGAAGTATCACGGGGAGACGAATGTCCGCTTCGATGATACGAACCCGGCAAAGGAAGAGGTCGAGTATGTGAATTCCATTCTGGAGGATGTGAAGTGGCTCGGCTTCCATTGGAAGGAACCTGTCCATTATGCATCTGACTATTTTCCGCAGCTGTATGAATTCGCCTGCAAGCTGATCCGCATGGGTCTTGCGTATGTCGATGACCAGACGAGTGAGGAAATCCATGATACCCGTGGCGATCTGAAGCATCCGGGCAAGGAAAGTCCCTATAGAAACAGAAGCGTCGAAGAGAACCTGAAGCTTTTCCAGGAAATGAAGGAAGGCAAGTACAAGGATGGGGAAAAGGTGCTTCGCGCCAAGATCGATATGGCTTCGCCGAATATGGTCATGAGAGATCCGGTCATTTATCGTGTGCTGCATGCGACCCATCATAGAACGGGGGATACCTGGTGCATTTATCCGCTCTATGACTTTGCACATCCGCTCTCTGATGCCATCGAAGGAATCACACACTCCATCTGTACGCTGGAGTTTGAAGAACGCCGTCCGCTTTACAACTGGTGCCTGCAGGCATTCGACGGGCCGGAAAAGCCGCGCCAGATCGAATTTGCCCGCCTCAATGTGACGACGATGATCACGAGCAAGAGAAAGCTCCGCAAGATGGTAGAAGCCGGCCTCGTTTCCGGATGGGATGATCCGCGTATGCCGACCATCAGCGGGATCCGCCGCCGAGGCTACACGCCGGAGTCGCTGCGTCATTTCTGTGAGCTGGTAGGGGTTGCCAAAGCAGATAATCTTGTCAATATCGCGCAGCTGGAATACTGCATTCGTGAAGACCTGAAGGCGAAAGCTCCGCGCCTCATGGTGGTCGTCGATCCGGTGAAGGTCGTCCTCACCAACTATCCGGAAGGACAGATCGAAGAGATGACAATGGAGAACAATCCGGAGGATGCTTCAGCCGGAGAACGTCAGGTACCGTTTGGCAGAACTCTCTATATCGAACGGGAAGACTTTATGGAAACACCGGTGAAGAAATTCTTCCGTATGACACCAGGCAAGGAAGTCCGCCTGAAGGGGGCTTATATCGTGAAGTGTGAGGATGTCGTCAAGGATGCCCATGGCGATATTGAGGAGATCCACTGCACGGTCGACTTTGACACAAGAAGCGGTACGCCGGGAGCGGATCGCAAGGTGAAGGGGACGCTCCACTGGGTAGCCGCTGATACAGCGGTCGATGTGGAATCCCGTCTCTATGACTACCTGATCCCGCCGGATGATACGGATGATGGCCGCGATTTCATGGAGAAGGTGAATACCCACTCGCTGGAAATCAAGCACAGCAAGGCAGAGCCGGAAATCAAAAAGTACAAGGTCGGAGATCGCTTCCAGTTCCTCCGAAAAGGCTACTTCATCATCGACAAGGACAGCAGCGAGGATCATCTGGTCTGCAACCGCATCGTAGGTCTGCGTGATACTTGGGCAAAGCTCGCTAAGAAGAACGGCTGATATGAAGATGTGGAAACGTGTTTGCGCCGGGCTTCTTGGGGCTGCCCTGCTGCCGATCTCCTCTCTGGCAGCGGAGAAGCTGGATCTCAAAGGCATCGGGCGGATGACGGTGCCAAAGAATGTGACCTTTGAAAAAGGGGCGCAGGAGGCACTGCCCTTCCTGCCGGCAGGTGGGACAGAGCGATTCTTTTTGCGGCGCGGGATGACAGGTGGTGTATATTACACGATGACCTATGCGGATCCTCCGGACTTCAGCTATGGCTGGGCGATGTCGCATAAGCTCGGTGTGTCGTATCTTCTCGGCATCGGAGCGGTGAGTCATAAGGATGATCCGGCGGAAGCACAGCTGGATCTCATTGCAGCCGATCTCAATGAAAGGCTGATAGAGTCCGGAGCATCTTTTGATGGCGAAGCACCTCTGGTAAAAAGCAAGGATAAGAAGCATCTTCGCTATGAGGGCTCTGTCGTCATCACGACGAAGGAAAAAGATGTCACATACCATGAGGCGTATCAGATCGTCCTTGCCTGTGATGGTTATTTCACAACGCTCGGTATCATCAATACAGATGCGGATCAGAAAGATCTTACCGCGGCGGTAAAGACAATGATGCAGAAGAGAAAACTCCCGGAAAAGGTGAAGCTGCTCGATCTGGCAAAACGTGGGACATCCCTGACAGAGTGGGAGTGAATCAAAGCGGCAATCACCATTGACAAGGTGACCTCAAACATTTAATATGTAAGTGTAGTAAATTCAGGGAAACATGGATGTCATTGCGGCATCAGATTTCTCAGATGTACTGGTATGTAATAGGAGGAATTCCAAATGGCAAAAGTAGCAATCGTATACTGGTCCGGTTCCGGCAACACAGAAGCTATGGCTCAGGCTGTAGAAGAAGGTGCCAAGGCAGCTGGCGCAGAAACGACCCTTTCTTTCGTTTCTGACACCACGGCTTCCGATGTAGCAGCTTTCGATCACATCATCCTTGGCTGCCCGGCTATGGGTAATGAAGAACTGGAAGAATATGAATTCGAACCATTCTTCGCAGAACTGCTTCCACAGCTGAAAGGTAAAGTTGTCGGCATTTTCGGCTCCTACGCTTGGAATCAGGGCGACTGGATCGAAACCTGGAAACAGCGTTTTACCGATGAAGGCATCGAACTCGCTGCTGAACCGGTCAAAGCTTACAGCTATCCGGACGACGATGCACTGGCAGCTTGCAAAGCTCTTGGCGAAACCGTTGCTAAAGCGTAATGACTATATAAAAAAGGGCGTTCCGAGGAGCGCTCTTTTTTTGTAGAAGAAGGGCAATGAGAGATTCTTGCGAATGGTGACAGGCTCTCCCTTCACATTTCTATTTGGATCAGCGTTTCCTTACATTTTCGCATAATCTCATGAGACGTGGGGATGATGGATGCAGTCATTCCCCGGTGAGGAGGTCAAGATGGGACAGAAAGTAGCGATCATTTTTTATTCTGCGACAGGGAATACGGAAGCTATGGCAGAGGCTGTCGCAGTCGGCGCTAAAAAGGCAGGAGCTGATGTGCTGCTGGCGCCGGTATCTGATGTGGATCCGGTGGAGATCGGCAACACCTGCCATCGGATCATTTTGGGCTGTTCGGCCTGGGGGGTGGAGGTTATCGAAGAGGCACAGATGAAGCCCTTCTGTGATAAGCTGAAACCCTACCTCAAGGGAAAGATCATGGGCATCTTCGGCTCGTGTGGCTGGAGCCGCGGCGCATGGCTGAATTCTTGGTACAATGAGCTGCACTTTGCCGGAGCCAGATTCCCAGCGCATCCGCTCCTTGCGTATGGCTACCCGGATGAGACAGCACTCAAAAATTGCGAAGAACTCGGAAAAGCAGTGGCAGAGGCGGAGGAATGACTAGTGACTAGTCACTGGAGACTGGAGACTAGAGAACGTCAGACTCTCGTGTCGTCATTTCGAGCGATAGCGAGAAATCTTTCCCATTCGCGGTCAGGCGGGCGATGTTTGGACCTCCGAAACGGGAAAACTGCTAGGGAAACACTGATTCTGCGATTTAATCAGTGTTTACCTAGCCCCAGTCCTTCGGATACCCTCGTTGAACTTTCTAAACCTGTTGAAACTGTTCAACCTATTTCCACGCATAGAATCAAACAACCAACAAACAAAAGAATCGAAAGGACGATAACCAATGAATTGGGACAATAAATTTGCCAGCGATGTGAAAGCGGTACCATTTTCCGGTATCCGTAAATTTTTCGATCTGGCCAGCTCTATGAAAGATGTGATCTCTCTGGGTGTCGGTGAGCCGGATTATGCGGCTCCTGATAAGGTCATCCATGCCTGCATTGACAGTCTGGAGAGAAAAGAAACGTCTTATACGTCGAACTGGGGACTTCTTGAGCTCCGTGAAGAGATCGCCAAGCTTTTTGCAAAGCGCTATGGGCTGACCTATGATCCGAAGGATGAGATCATGGTGACCGTCGGTGTTTCAGAAGCCATCGGCCTTGTCATGACGACTTTCTTGAATCCGGGAGACGAAGTGCTGATCCCTGATCCTGCTTACCTGGCGTATCCGGCCTGCGTTTCTATCGCGCATGGCGTACCGGTCCTGGTACCGACCTATGCGAAGGATGAATTCCGCCTCACGGTAGAAGAACTCGAAAAGAAAGTCACGCCAAAGACGAAGGCCATCCTGATCGGATATCCGAATAATCCGACCGGAACGATCATGGACAGAGCGTCTCTGGAAAAGGTCGCTGCTTTTGCCAAAGCCCATGACCTCATCGTTATCGCGGATGAAATCTACTGCGATCTGACGTATGAAGGGCAGCATACCTGCTTCGCTTCGCTGCCGGACATGCAGGAACGCACGATCGTCTTGAATGGTTTCTCCAAGTCTTATGCGATGACGGGTCTTCGTATCGGCTATATCTGTGCTCCGCGGGAAGCACTCGAGGAGATCTACAAGGTACATCAGTATGAGATCCTCTGCGCTTCCACGACCAGCCAGTATGGTGCGATCGAAGCACTCAGAAGCTGTGATGATGATGTAAAAGCTATGTTTGAGGAATATGCGGCCCGCCGTGAAATGATCTATCAGGGGCTGGTGGATATCGGTCTGACAGTCTTCAAACCGAAGGGTGCCTTCTATATTTTCCCGGATATCAGCTGTACAGGGATGGATGAGGAAGAATTCTGCGACAGGCTTCTTACGGAAGAAAAAGTCGGTGTCGTACCCGGCACCTGCTTTGGACCGCAGGGGAAGAACCACATTCGCATTTCCTACTCAGCCAGCCGTGAGAATATCGCCGAAGCGCTCAAACGCATGGCCCGCTTTGTAAAGAAATATAAAAAGGCGTAAATGCAAGGAAACGTTGATTCAAAAGAGGGCCTTCCACGTCGTGGAGGCTCTCTTTTGCTTGACAGATGAGAGGCGGGGCTAGCATAATATGATTGTTGGCAGTTTCAGCCATGAATGACCGGTCATGGATCATGGCTTTTCGATAAAAGGAGAAAATGATGAAGCTACGCATATATCTACTGACACTCCTGCTCGGTGTTCTCGGCTTTGCGGGATGCGAAGCAGCAGAGCAGAACATGCGTGAAACGGCTCTTCCTGCATCGGCCGAGGCTCCGGCGGAGAAGACCATAGCGGAGTCTCATGGGAAAGCAGCGAAGGAGGAGACAGCCGAGACCCCGCTTCTTCCGATCGATGCCTCTCCGCTTGCAAGGGACGATTTTATATTGCATGGTATGGCTTTGGGAGATCGCGTGGATTCTCTGATCCGGAATATGGGCGTGCCGGATGCCATCTCGCGTGGTAGTGTAAGTGATACCTATACATGGAAGGGCTTCACTGCGCGGGTGAACCATGCTGTTACCGAAGAGAGTGCCTGGAAGGTCATGGGGAAAAAGGCACCGCCCACAGGCCTGACCGAGTATCGAAGCGAGAGAAAGGATCTGGAAACGCTGCGCGGCATTCACGCGGGAAGCTCACGTGAAGCTGTCCTGCGTGCCTATGGTCGCCCGCTTCGCCTTCTTTGGGATGGGGGAAATAGGGATTTCCTTCTGACTTATGAAGTAGGGGATCAAGAAATTTCTTTCACCATTCATAAGAACGTGGTAAAATCATTGCATGTGTCTTACTTGTCTGAAAAGAAAAAGAAGAAGACAGAAACGCAAGAAAGGCATGATTTTTTGCCGAAAGGGGACTTCTCTTTGGCGGGCCTTTCCTTGGGGCAGCGCTTTAAAGACTACTCTTTTATGGAGTGGGAACGGAAGATGATGAATCCCGGAGAGGAAATCTGGTACTACGAGGGCTATGGCGTCCGCATGACAAAGAAGGAACACTGGATCATGGCGTTCTTTCTGACAGATGATCGGATGCTGACTCCTCGAGGCCTTGCCATGGGAGATGATCAGTCGACCGCGGAAATGCTCTATGGCGCGCCACAAAAGCTGGAGATGGATACCTCTACAGGCAGCCCGCGCACAGCCTATGTGTACTTCTCCCAAGGGCAGAAGGAGGTACTCATCCTCTATTTTAAGAATAAAAAAGTGGATGGCATCGTGTGTGCCGGGAATCCACAGCGGAGAAAGTGACCTGTCCCCAGGCACTCATTTTTAGTAGTCAAGCAATCTGAGGTGTTACCGTGTACGATTATTTTTGCGCATTTATTGTCGGCGTAGTGGAAGGGCTGACAGAGTATATTCCAGTTTCATCGACAGGCCATATGATCATCGTCGGGCATATGCTGGGCTTCGAGGGGACGCTTGCCGATCTCTTCGATGTCTTCATCCAGCTCGGTGCGATCCTTTCCGTTCTCGTGGTGTACAGAGAAAAATTTACCTTTATCCTGAATACCCATCACTGGTTTCGCACAAAGGGGCCTTCTCTTCTGAATCTGGCCATCGCCATGTTTCCGGCCTGCCTTCTGGGGCTTGTTTTTCATGGATTTATCAAGAATACGCTCTTTGGCCCCATGACAGTCATTATCGGTCTGGTGCTGGGCGGTATCTTCATGATCGCGGCTGAAAAAATGCATAAGCATTTCTCTGTGACAGATGTAGATCACATCACATGGAAGCAGGCGCTGAAGATCGGACTCTTCCAATGCCTCTCTCTTTGGCCGGGTTTTTCTCGAAGCGGCAGCACCATCGCCGGCAGCCTGCTCTTGGGGATCTCCAGAAAAGCGGCAGCAGACTTCACCTTCATCATGGCGGTTCCTTTGATGTTCCTGGCCTGCATCTATGATCTGCTGAAAACAATCAAGTACCTTGAAATGGGTGACTTTGGCATTCTGGCCGTCGGATTTGTGACCGCTTTCTTCGTGGCGTATGCATCCATTCTTTGGTTCCTGAAATTCTTGAATACTTCGACGCTGACCGGCTTTGCCATCTATCGTTTCCTTGTCGCACTCGTTGCACTCATTTACTTCTGGTGAAAAAAGGCTCCCGCTTCGGCGGGGGCTTTTTTAGCGGCGTGAAATCGTTTCTTGCCGCCAAAGAACCAAGTCCCATAAGACCTTTATACATCGTTTTATCATAACTAGCCCTCTTGCTGCTCCTCCTCAAAGCCCTCCAGCTGCAGGATCTCCGCAGAAGCCGCTTTCGGCGATGGCGCAGCCCGAGAGATTGGCCGATGGGGGATTGGCATGAAAATCATTATTTCCTACTGGCAAAAAGAATACATTCATGGTATGATTGAATTTGTAGTAGTAGGAATAGTTTCTATTTCTGCCTGAAAAGAGAGAGAAGGAGGGGAGTACATGAAGGCTTATATCCGTATCAGACATACTGGAGAATTATATGACCGCAGCTGCTATGCAGCCTATGCGGGAGCAAATGAACTGGATATCCCTGTGAAGCCCTATAAAGTGGTGTATTCTCTGACCGATAATGATCCGAAGGATCCTGTGGTGGGGACATTTTCTGATGTGAAGGTGGCGCTCGAAAGATTCGGCGTGAAGCTGCTGCCACTGGATTATCCGGATGAGCTGATGCCATTCATCGGACGAAAGATCTGGAAATCGACGCTCTTCACCATCACCAGCCATGCGGAAGACTGGCATGTCTTTGTCAAACCGGTGGAGGATGTGAAGCGATTCCATGGCACTGTGCTCGATAAGTCGGAAGACCTCATCAAGCTGGGCGGGGGACTCGAAGATATTGATGTTTGGTGCAGCAGCCGTGTGAATTTCATCTCCGAATGGCGTCTCTGGGTACTTCAGGGAGAGATCGTAGGTCTTTGTCCATATAAAGGACGCTGGGATATTTTCCCTGATCCCAGCGTCCTCAAAGCAGCCGTTGCTGCATATCATTCCGCCCCTGCCGGCTATGCGCTGGACTTTGGTATCACGGATGAAGGCAAGACGCTTCTGGTCGAGGTATCTGATGGCTATGCGCTCGCTTCCTTTGGCTTGAAATCAAGGCTCTATATGCAGATCCTTCTTGCACGCTGGCAGGAATTAACTAAAGATGTGAAAGTGTGAGCTGGCGTATCTGCTCATCATTTTGTCCCTATGGCACCGATGCTTGTAGTACCTTTGTGTTTTCTGCAGTAGTCGGTGCTTTTCTTACCTGCAAAGCGGATCCTCTGCTTTCTCGGCTGTCTTTGACTGACAGGCGAGCTGCAGTGGTACGGCACAAAAAGAGGCGCCGCGGAGCTTATAAACAGATAAAACTTTCAGGCATTTTGCATACTGCCTGTACGCTTCTTGCGAAACGGATAGGATACGCAATGACGATGAATGAATTTACAGAAAGGAGGAGTTGTGGTGAGGCTGAGCAATGATTTTCTGCAGCGGCTGAAGGACAGTGTCAATATCAATGACATCATCGGCTCGTATGTCGATCTAAAGAAAAAAGGAAGATACTATTTCGCCTCCTGTCCTTTTCATGGACCGGAGAAAACTCCTTCTTTTTCAGTGTCTCCGGAAAAAGGATTTTATTATTGCTTTGGCTGTCACGAGAGTGGGGACGTCTTCCATTTCCTGCAGAAGATGGAAGGGATCACTTTCATGGAGGCCGTAGAGAGAGTAGCTGACTATGCCCATATCGATATGCCGACGGAGGAGATCTCTCCGGAAGAACGGCAAAAGGCAGCCATGATGAAGAAAATGGTGGAGGTCACGGAGCTTGCAGGCTCTTATTTCCACAATTGCCTCACACGGACGCAGATGGGACAGGCGGGAATGGCGTACTTCGAGAAGCGTCACCTTTCGATGGAAACCATCGAAAGATTCAAGCTGGGCTTTGCACCGGCGGATTGGCATCGTCTATACCATGACTTCACGACGAAAAAGCAGATAGATCCGAAGATACTCACAGCCTGCGGGCTTTGCGGGTACAAGAATGGAAACTATTTTGATATGTTCCGCAATCGCTGTATGTTTCCCATTCTGGATCTGAAGGGGCGTGTGGTGGCATTCGGCGGTCGTGTCATGGATGACAGTAAGCCGAAGTATCTGAATTCGCCGGAAAGCCCCATTTTCAATAAGCGCCGTCTCCTTTTTGCTATCTATCAGGCACTGCCGGAAATCCGCAAAAAGCGGCAGGCGATCATGGTCGAGGGCTACATGGATGCGATTTCCCTGCATGCCCATGGTGTCACGAATGTAGTAGCTTCCCTCGGGACTGCCTTCACCGTAGAGCAGGCAAGGCTTCTCAAAAAATATGCCGACGAGATCGTTTTCTCTTATGATATGGATGCTGCCGGTCAGAATGCGACGCGGCGGGCATTGGAGATCGCCGGCGCTGTGGGACTGAAGCTGCGTGTGGCACTCGTGGGGGAGGGCAAGGATCCGGATGAATTTGTCAATCTTCATGGCGGGGAGGCTTATTTAGAAGCGGTAGCGCAAGCGCAGCCTGCATTAGACTATCTTTTTGGCGCGCTGCAGCGGCAGTATGATGCGTCGACACTTGACGGGCAGCATCATATTCTTGATGAGATGTTCGCTGTACTTCTCGCGCAGCAGGATACGTTTCAGTTCAATTCGTTCATCCGCAAGATGGCGATGACGCTCCACATGGATGAAGGAATGATCCGAAGTGAAGCACTCTCCTTTGCGAAAAAGAATCATTCGACCCTATATATTTCCCAGAAAACACCGCTGGAAGCACCGACGACAGACAATGGGCCGCAGGCAAAGAAGCAGAAGCTCCTGGAAGAAGGGCTTCTCAAGTACTGCCTCCGCTATCATATGCTTCCTGAGGGCTGGGAGTTACTCAAAAATTATCCTTTCACCTCGCCTTTCCGTCAGAGACTCTTTGATGCGATGAAATCGATGGAGGGAGAGATCACGGAACAGGCGGTGGAGGGGAAGCTCCTTCGCGAGGATATACCGCTCCTGGCAGAGCTTGCGATGGAGGGGGATCCACCCGGCTCTGTCCCTCAGGAGGAATATATATGGCCTTTGATGAAGATGTATCTCCAGAAGGAGTATCGTCTTCATACAGAAAAAGTCCAGTCTCTCATGACTTCAGATCCGGAAGAGGCTAGAAAAGAGCAGATGATCTGTATCCGCCTCAGCAAAGAGATCATGGCACTGGGAAGGGCGTGAGTGGTGACCAATTACTGCGGTCAGATATCAGACATCAGATATCTGACATCAGAAGTCGGACGGTAGAAGTCAGATACCTGAAATCTAATCCCTAGTCCCTAGTCACCAGTTACTAGTCACTAGTCTTTACGCATATTGTTTGTTTTGCATATACCACATTTCCGAAGCAGAGATGGACATGATCGCCGGAATGGATTACCAGTATCGGGGGATATAAAAATGGCTGAACGAATGACTCAACTTGAAAAATGGATTCAGGAGCTGAAGAAAAAATCCCATGACGGGCTGGTAGCGAATAAGGATATCATGGAGTTCATTTCCACGCACAATCTGGGAGAAGAAGATCTGTCTGCTCTTTATGAAGCGCTTCATATCCACCAGCTGGAAGTCGACTTTAATGAAGAAGTGGATGATTCCTTCGACTTCATCGAGGAAGAGGAGTCGGCTGAGCTTGTCAAAGAAGAAGAGGTCGAGGCGGAAGCCGAAGAAGACACGCCGGTGCCTGATCTGGATAATGCCATCTCGATCGATGATCCCGTGAAAATGTATCTGAAGGAAATCGGTGCGCTGCCCCTTTTGACCAGTGAAGAAGAGATCGTGCTTGCCAAGACGGTCGAGGCGGGTATGCGTGCGGATGCGCTTCCCGAAGAAAAGGAAGCGGCGCGGGAAGCGAAGAAAGAGCTGGCTGATCGGAACCTCCGCCTCGTGGTCTCCATCGCAAAGAAATATCTAGGCCGCGGGCTTCAGTTTCTGGATCTCATTCAGGAAGGAAATCTGGGACTCTTAAAGGCGGTCGATAAATTCGACTATACCAAGGGCTATAAATTCTCCACCTATGCTACATGGTGGATCCGGCAGGCTATCACACGTGCCATTGCGGATCAGGCACGCACCATTCGTGTGCCGGTACACATGGTAGAGACGATCAATAAGCTAAATCGCATTTCCCGCCAGCTGCTGCAGGAGAATGGGCGCGAGGCAACCAATGAAGAGCTTGCCAAAGCCATGGGCGTATCACTCGCCAAGATACGCGAAGTAAAAAAGATCGCGCAGGACCCGATTTCTTTGGAAACGCCGATCGGCGAAAAGGAAGATTCCCATCTGGGAGATTTCATCGAAGACCATGAAGCCATCGCGCCGGATGATGCCGCCGGCAGCATCCTTCTCCGCGAGCAGATCGAAGAACTTCTGACCGGACTGACGGAAAGAGAACGACAGGTGCTCGAGCTGCGCTTCGGGCTGAAAGACGGCAAGACAAGGACTCTCGAAGAAGTGGGAAAATACTTCGATGTGACCCGCGAACGCATCCGTCAGATCGAAGGGAAAGCGCTTTCAAAGCTGAAAAAGACGGCAAAAAATCTGATCAACCAGTGAACCATAGGCAATAAAAAGCAGCCCTTGACGGGCTGCTTTTTGATTGCGTTCATTGAGGATCATGAAAACAGTATATAAAATCCTTATCAGATCAGATGGTATGCGCGGAGCCGACAACAGCTTCGATCTTGTGCATGACCATCTGCTTCACAGCCTCTCTGGCCGGCTTCAGATAGCCTCTCGGGTCGAAATTCGACGGATCCTTGCAGAGTGCTTCACGGATGGCACTTGTCATAGCCAGACGGATATCGGTGTCGATATTGATCTTACAGACAGCCATCGTGGCAGCCTTGCGGAGCATGTCTTCCGGGACGCCTTTCGCACCGAGGACTTTGCCGCCATAGGCATTGCACTTTTCCACAAATTCCGGAATGACGGTAGAAGCGCCATGGAGGACGATCGGGTAGTCCGGCAGGAGCTTGCCGACCTTTTCCAGACGTTCATAGTCAAGATAGGGGTCGCCTTTGAATTTGTATGCTCCGTGGCTGGTGCCGATCGCAATAGCGAGAGAGTCGCAGCCGGTAAGCTCTACGAACTCAGCCGCTTCTTCCGGATCCGTAAAGATCGCATCCTTCGCATCGACGCTGACCAGATCTTCTACGCCGGCCAGACGTCCGAGCTCGGCTTCCACCACGACACCTTTGTCATGTGCATATTCGACGATCTGCTTTGTGACTTTGACATTTTCCTCGAAGGAGTGCTTCGAGCCATCATACATGACGGAAGTAAAGCCACCGTCAATGCAGGCCTTACAGATCTCATAAGAAGAGCCGTGGTCCAGATGGAGTGCGGTCGGGATCTCCGGATAATCCTGAAGGGCAGTCTTGACCAGGCCGACGATATATTCCTGACCGGCATAATTGCGGGCACCTTCCGAAGCCTGAAGAATGACCGGAGACTCCTCTTCCTTGGCAGCTTCCATGATCCCTTGGATGATTTCCATGTTATTCACATTGAATGCACCAATGGCATAATGCCCCTGATATGCCTTTTTAAACATTTCAGTAGTTCCTACGAGCGGCATAACGATACCTTCCTTTCAATGCAACATTGATATAGTGTATACAATATATAAGCTGATCGGTGAATAAAAGCTATATGATTGCCTTCCTTTATTATACTGAATGGTACTTTATATTTCCACTGTATTTTAAGAATTATTTTCAAAAATAGAAATGGCCGCTATTTCTTACAGGCAGAGAGGGTGGTTTCATGGTACAATAAAAGAAAACAAGGGAAACACTGATTCAATCGTTGTCCGACTTGACTCTTGTATTTTCATGCAAAGCGAGGAATAAGCCGCCGCGAATAGCGAGCTATGTAAGGCGGCTTATGACGAAGCATGGCATGAAAATACATGCCAAATCGGACTCTGCGATTGAATCAGCGTTTCCCAGGGAAGGAGAATATAGAATGGATCAGAAAGAAGAACAGGAGCTTTCCCCTGAAGAGCTGGCGGAATTCATGGCATCCTACAAGAAAGAGCTTGCCCACATTTATAAAATGTCCAGCGCGAAGAAGTCTTTCTTGGTGAGACAGAAGCTTCCAAATCTGAAAATGGCACTGGAAGAATGTGACCGTGACATGCGGAAGGATATTGATGAGCTGAAGCATAAGTATGGGATCCACTACTGAAAGGCAACTGCTCTTTTTCAAAAAAACTTTATTTTACCTCTTGCAAAAAATGAAGTTACATGATATACTCTTAACATCGCTTGAGACAAGACCTCTTGAAACAAAAACAAATCAAGGATTTGAAAAAAGAGCTTGACAAAAGCAGGAAAAACGAGTATAATAAATCTCGTTGAAACGGATCATTAGCTCAGCTGGCAGAGCACCTGACTCTTAATCAGGGTGTCCGGGGTTCGAACCCCTGATGATCCACCAGACATTCAGCCCGAAGTCATGGATGACTTCGGGCTTTTCTTTTTTCTACCTAACTCGCACAACATTCATCACTTCTGCCAATACTTCTACCAAATTAAGAAAATGCCATTCCGCAGCGCATGACGGGAGGGCATTTTTTGATGCAGTGTGACTGGCTTCATCATCTTCTTCGTTAGAAAAAAGTATTTGCCTGTCATCAAGGTTTGACGGTACAACCAAAGCACGATCGCCGCCTTCTGCAGCCTGCTCTGTCCAAAGGGCATCAAGGGAACGTGTTCAAACGCGCCCTGCGCGATGCGCAAAGAAACATAGATAATTATCCACGCAGGGACTCAAGGCGGCCTACAATGGCATAATAGGCGCTATTTCAAAGGGCAATGAGGAGATGGTAGATAGAGCCATTGACGTGGCCACCCAAGAGAGCGCGATACTTTGCCGAACGAATTGCCCGCACTGAGAAGGCGAGAGCCTACATGGACGGGGTCATGTACCAATATGCCCATGATCCCGACTGCGTGGATTTCAAGTGGAAACTTTCGAGCCGCCATCCATGCGATGACATTTGTGATCTGTACCCATACAGACTTGTGGGGAATGGACGAAGGCATATTTCAAAATGACTGTTAGTATCATGCAGGGGAAGCTCCCCTGGCTTTACAGAGAAGGGGAGCAGTGATTTTTCTAGTATTCCAAAGCATATGGGGGAGCGATGAAGCGGGAAATCATGATCCATTCGCAGGATCATATTCTGCGAGTATTTTTATATTTTTCCATCCGAAAGCCCAGCATATCTGTTATAATAATAGCAATATAGTAAAATTTTAGGGGAAGCCCTGGCAGAAGAAGCACTTTGATTTCATGGAGGAACGAGAATGGACTTTACATTAGATGCAAAGCAGCAGGAGCTGGTAAATCTGGCGAAGGAGATCGCACAGAAGGAGATCGCGCCGCGCGCTCTGGACATCGATAAGAGCGGTGTCATGGATCCGGAGCTGTTGAAGATTTTGAAACAGTCCGGTATGACTCAGCTGGCTGTTCCGAAGGAATATGGCGGAGCAGGACTCGATCTGTTGACGGGTGCGATGATCAGCGAAGAGCTCGCAAAGGGCTGTGCAGGTACTGCGACTGTTTGCGCAGCCAATTCACTTGCTTCCTTCCCGATCCTTTTCGCCGGCAGCGATGAACAGAAAAAGGAATACTTCGACTGCCTGAACAACGGTGGGATCGCCTGCTTTGCCCTGACGGAACCGGGAGCAGGCTCTGATGCAGGTGCGGTATCCTGTAAGGCAAAAAAGGTCGATGGCGGCTATGTCCTGAATGGTACGAAGTGCTTCATCACAAATGCGCCGATCTGTGACAAAATCACACTCTTTGCCAATACCCGTGAATCAGGCGGCATTCGTGGTCTGACTGTTTTCACTGTTGATAGAAATACGCCGGGCGTCTCTATCGGCAAGGAAGAGGATAAGATGGGGATCCGTGCTTCGGCTACTTCGGAGATCATTTTTGATGATTGCTTCGTTCCGACAAGCGCCCGCATCGGTCGTGAAGGCATGGGCTTCCGTATCGCTATGCAGACGCTTGAGACATCCCGTCCGGTCGTCGGTGCGATTTCTGTCGGTATCGCACAGGCTGCACTGGAAAATGCCATCCACTATGCACACCAGAGAAAGCAGTTCGGCCAAAAGATTGCTTCTTTTGAAATGGTACAGGAAATGATTGCCAATATGGTCACTAAGACGGAAGCGGCACGCGCGCTTGTCTACAAGGCTTGCTGGCTGAAGATGCAGGGAGATAAGAGGGCGTCCATGTTCTCCGCTATGTCGAAGTGCTTCGCTTCGGATACGGCGATGGAAGTCACCACGACAGCGGTGCAGGTCATGGGCGGTAATGGGTACTCCCGTGAAAATCCGAATGAAAAATACATGCGTGATGCCAAGATCATGCAGATCTATGAAGGAACGAATCAGGTCCAGCGCCTCGTCATTGCTAATGAAGCATTGTACTAATTGGTGACTGGTTTAGCGGGTTCGACAGGTTCCAGGGGTTCAGAAGGTTCAACGGGGAAAGAGCGGCGCTCTACTATTTTATGCGCTGCACCACACCTGTTGAACCCTCAGAATCTATTGAACCCGTTGAACCTGTTTCTCTGAACCCTAAATCTTCTATTTCATGAAAAAACGGCATAGTCGTGATTGCGGCTATGCTGTTTTTTATGTCTGATAGCCAATCATTTTGGACAATGATAAGTGGCCTTTACAAAATGCGCATAATGCGTATAATAAAGAAAGGAGGGCGGAACAATGAAATTCAGAGAAGTCATCAAAATACTGGAAGACAACGGGTGGGTCCAAAAGGCTGTCAGAGGCTCTCACTATCAATACACGCATCCTGGGAGACCGGGAAAGATTACCGTTCCCTGTCACAGAGGCGATTTAGATAAAAGAACAGTGAAATCGATTTTTACTGCTGCGGGACTTGATACGTCCCGATTGATTTGATAAGGGGGCGATTCCTATGAAAAAATTACTTTATCCTGCTTGCTTCTATCCGTGTGAAGATAAGCCAGGCGCTTATACGGTAGTTGTTCCTGACCTTCCCGGATGCATCAGCGAAGGAGATTCTTTGGAGGATGCAATCGCCATGGCAACCGATGCCGCTTCCGGCTGGGTATTGGATGAAATGGAAGAAGGTCGTCCGGTTCCGGCAGCGAGTGATCGGAGCACCATTCATCCAGATAGCCCGGATGGATTTGTCAATATATTAGTTCTGGACATGAACGCCTATGAAGAGCGCTATGGAAATAAAGCAGTTCGAAAAAATCTGACGATTCCTGCCTGGCTGAATACATTCGCAGAAACCAATCATGTAAACTTTTCTCAGGTTCTGCAGGATGCACTGATCTCTATGTATCAGAGACAGATGGCAAAGCGGTGAGCGTAAGGTAAGTAAATTTAAAAAGAGAGAGTCCCTGTTTTTCAGGGGCTCTTTTTCGTGTTCTTGTGTGCTCTATGCTATAATATATGCTATAATATTTGTCAAAGATCATTATAGTGAGTGCTGAGGATTATTTAAACTTTTTACAGAATGGGGTGCGATGATGGCTCGATACGATGTCAATAATTTCGCTGTGGATACGATATTGTCAGATATAAAGGCTGGAGAAATTGCTATTCCGGAGATGCAGCGCCCATTTGTCTGGGACGCCTCCAAAGTTCGTGATTTGTTAGACTCCTTATATAAAGGATTTCCCGTTGGCTACATTATTGTATGGCAAAATCCGAAAGTTAAACTGAAAGATGGGACAACTTCTTCTGGAAAAAAAGTACTAATTGACGGGCAGCAGCGTATTACAGCACTGTCAGCGGCTATTGCAGGGAATGAAGTTCTTGATTCTCACTATAAATGGAAACGGATTGTCATCGCATTTAATCCTCTGGAAGAAACATTTGAAGTATCCAACTCCGCAAATCAAAAGAGTAGTAAGTGGATTCCGGATATCTCGAAAATGTTTGAGTCGAATTTTAATTTTTTCTCCCAGGTCATGGATTATTGCCAAAAGAATGGGCTAAATGACAATAATCAAATGTCTCGAATCAGTGACATTTTTACTAAACTTCGTGGAATTCAGGATAATAGATTAGGCGTTATCAGCTTGAATGCAGACTTGGATATTGATAGCGTCACAGATATTTTTATTCGAATCAATTCCAAAGGGGTCGTATTGTCACAAGCCGATTTTGCCATGTCCAAGATTTCCTCTAATGAAGCATACGGAGGAAATCTGACCAGGAAGACCATCGATTATTTCTGTCACTTGCTGGAATCCCCAGAAGATTTGAAAGATATCAAAGCAAATGACACGGATTTTGCGTCTAAGCCAGAATTCGATGCCATCAAATGGGCCGCCGGAAAAGTGAATCCTATATATAAAACATCCTATGCTGATGTTTTGCGCGTGGCATTCACCTACAAATTCAAAAGAGGCAGATTAGCAGATCTGGTTAGTTTGCTGTCTGGCCGTGATTTTGAAACACGAGAATTTAAAATTGAAATCGAAGAGGACTCTTTCGCCAAATTGCATGATGCGGTATTGCATACCATCAATCAGACCAATTACGAACGATTCCTTATGATCATAAATTCGGCGGGTATTGTGAAGCCTTCCTTGATACGCTCGCAGAATGTGTTGAACTTTGGTTATGCACTTTACTTGGCACTGCGGGAGCGCAAGGTGGCCGATGGTATCATCGAAAAAATCGTGCGGCACTGGGTGGTGCTCTCGATTTTGACAGGACGGTATTCCAGCTCCCCTGAATCCATGTTTGATTATGATATCAAGCGTTTCTTCTCTTATGATGACCCGGTAGAATATTTGAATGTGACTGAAGCAGGGGAACTTTCTGCTGCTTTCTGGAATGTTACGCTCTTACAGAAATTGGATACTTCCGTAGCAAGCAGCCCCTATTTCAATATTTTCTTAGCAGCACAAGCAAAATCGCATGACAAAGGCTTCTTGTCAGAACACATCGAAGTGGAGAGCATGTTGGAAAATCGCGGCGATATTCATCATCTGTTTCCTAAAAAGTATTTGACGGATCATGGTCTGCTTAAATCGATGTACAACCAGATTGCGAATTACGTATTCCTTCAGCAGGAAATCAATATCCGAATCAGTGATGATGCCCCGTGTATCTATATGAAAAACATATTGAGTCAGTGCGAGTCCAAAATTCCTAAATATGGAAGTATTGTCGATAAGGAGGTACTGAAAGATAATTTGCGCCAAAACTGCGTTCCAGATGGATTTGAAAATATGGATATCACTGATTACTCCGATTTCCTGGTTAGGCGAAGAAAATTGATGGCAAACAAGATTCGTGAGTATTACGAATCGTTGTAAAAAAGACACAGCCCCTGTATCTGCAGGGGCTATTTTGCGTATGTCATAGATAAGAAGAAAATAAAGTGAGATTTTTGAAACACTCGATAAAATCGAACTATTTTGCATGTGCACACGGGTATACATGTAAAAATACTAAGGCACTATTGTATCGAAGCTTGTCCTCCGACCGAAAGAAAGATATTTGGTTATAATTTTGGATTCATAGATAATGAAGACGAGAAGCATTATTTTAGACCTGGTGAATATTATGATGAAGAGGATCTTTATAACGATGTCATATATAAAATATACGATTATTTTCACTTGATGAATGACATAAAAATAATAGAGACAGATGATGATGGAAATGAATACTATGTTAATAAATATGTGAGAAAGGGAAAACTAGTTTACTATCCTTGCTATCGTCCACCGGTAAAGGGGGTCTCACGCATGCTTGGGTTTAGCTCCTTCAAATTTAAATATGAAAATGAAGAAGATGCTATAGATCATATAGAAAAACATATTGAAGGAAAAAGAAGAAAGAAGGAATATGATAAACAATTTAAAGAATTGGTCCGAAAACTAGATGAAGCTTATATTGAAGCGACATCTCCAATATTAGATGATTCATGGAAAGTAGTTAAAATAGAAGGGGATTAAATAACTTATAAGAAGGGACGTGAATCCATAACGCTCAAAATATCAAGACCTGAATAATAGCATTATATATGAGAGATTGTAAACTGGTTATTCATGAATCGGAGCCCCTTTTCAAGGTCATAGCCGAACGTTCAGAACGAATAAGCGTCATGATTACGACCGATCTTGAGTTTTCCAAATGGCCTGAGATGTTCAAGAATGCCACACTGGTTGCGGCATTGGTAGATCGCCTGACCTACCACTCCCATATCCTTAACATGAATGGCGAATCGTATCGCTTCCAAAATGCGCGCAGAAGGAAGTCGTAGTTTTTTACGCTCAAAGTGGCTCAGAAATTCACGGCCACATGGCTCAGTTTTTCGCAATCACAATGGCTCAAAAATTCACGGTCATGTGGTTCACTTTTTCATTGACATTCACACTTTTGAATCCATAGAACCGTTTGCCCCAACAAAAAAAGACCGCTTGCGCGGTCCTTTTCATTGGTTTCATTATTCCCAAGCAGGAATGATAGTGCCTTTGTATTTTTCAGCGATGAATTTTTTGACGGATTCAGACTGATAGTACTTGACGAATTTCTGATAAGCCGGCTGATCCTTGTCCTTCTCGCGGGCAGCGATGATCATGACGGCGAGCGGGGTATCCTTGTCTTCGAGGAAGATGCCCTGGTCTTTCGGGGAAAGTCCGGAGCTCATGACGTAGTTCATGGTGATGACAGATGCATCGACATCACCAAGGCTTCTTGGAAGCTGAGCGGCTTCGAGTTCCTGGAATTTCAGGTGTTTCGGGTTTTCTACGACATCTGCCGGGGTGGCTTTCATGCCGACGCCTTCCTTCAGCTTGATGACGCCTGCTTTTTCGAGCAGCTGGAGACCACGGCCTTCATTGGTCGGGTCGTTCGGGATGGAGACGGTAGCGCCGTCCGGCAGATCCTTGATATCCTTGTACTTGTTGGAGTAGACGCCCATGCGCATCAGGATAGCTTTGCCGATAGAGACGAGGTTTGTATTGTGCTGTTTGTTGAAGTTCTTCAGGAACGGTTCATGCTGGTAGACAACGAGGTCGAGATCGCCGTCAGCGAGTGCCTGGTCCGGAGTGACATAGTCGGAGAATTCCTTCACATTGACCTTGAGACCTTTGCTTTCTGCTTCTTTGGCAGCGGCTTCGACGACTTCTGCATGCGGACCGGCCGTAGCACCGACGGTGATCTCTTTCTTTTCCTGTACAGAGGCAGCGGCCGAGGAGGCTGGCTTTGCGTTGGAACCACAGCCGGTGATGATGGCTGCTGCGGAGAGGGCGCAAAGTCCAGCGATGACGAGTTTCTTTAACATAAATATACTTCCCTTCTTTTATAAAATCCGGTGTCTATGTATGGAAGTGGGAGAATTCGCATTTCCTATAGATCCGGTGGAAAACAGTTTTTGGGGCGGGTTCCGAGGGCAGGGGGCGAAAATCGATCTCCGCGTATCGTCATCCCGGGCGCATCCGAGGGATCTTTCTTGCACTGCGGGAATCAGCGTGTATGCGCTGAGGAAAAAAGATGTCTTGGTGCGGTTTCACATGCGACAATAAGCGTTCTGCCATAGAGATTTCTCGACTTCGCTCAAAATGACGATACGCGGGGAGCAGTTTTTGAACCCTGAACCCACAAACCATTTACTTCTTATTCGCCTTTTTCGCAAGATTGCTTCCGATAAACTGGATGAGCTGGACGACGACGATAAGGACGAGGATGGTAGCCACCATGACGTCGGCCTGGAAACGCTGG
>ULQU01012912.1_pt1 | contig 20894 bp, 18 predicted proteins | sample 1954841 | NCBI WGS metagenome assembly ULQU01 (sample SAMEA4835664, study PRJEB28245) | human gut metagenome | biome: gut microbiome; material: fecal sample | place: Denmark | collected 2008
TACGGTTCTGAAGGGGAAACGTTACTTCAGCCGGGTGCTGACCGACGGACCTGTATCGCGCATCAACTTCTGTACCATCCCCGAGCGGGAGATTGGGGCGGAGATGCCGGTCTACGGTGAGTATGACGCGGGTTTCGACGAGGAACTTCGGCCTTACATCGAAAACCTGACGCGGGCTACGGGCGAGGTGGAATGTCCCGAAGCCTTCCGCCTGGCCCGGAAGCTGAAGGAGGAATGTGCCGACTTCGCCCGCCTGTCGCAAAGCAGGGTGTATGAGAACCTGAGTTTCCGGGCCAACGTCATAGCCTACCTCAAGGCGTGTGTGCTCTATGTGGCTTCCGGCATGAAATGGGACAAGACGATGGAGGAGTTCATCCGGTGGTCGTTGCAATACGACCTGTGGTGCAAGATGGACTTTTTCGGCGCGGAGATCGAGGAGGCGATGTGCCGGATGGCCGATGAGGGGAAGAAGCGGTACAGACGGACAAACCTGCTGGGCATGCTTCCCGATTTGTTCACGTTGGAGGAGGCCGTCAAGGTGCGGATTTCGCAGGGGATGGACGCGGCGGGCACCCGCAACATGCTGGCGCAATGGACGCATCGCCATTACATTACAAAACTTACAGTTAATGAAAGTGGAATAAAGGGCCTACATGCCTCGGCCGTAGTCTATAAAAAGATAATATGATGGAATGACTCTTGCTAAAATGATAAATGACTCTTGTTAAAATGATAAATGGCTTTACTAACTAAAATGATAAAATAATGGAAATGACTCTTACCAGAATAGCGAAACGGCCTGCCTATACCATTGGCCGGCTGGAGATAGACGGCACTTACTTCTGTGATACGCTGGAACCTACGTGGAGGGATGTGGGCTGGGGAAGACCGGGTCGTAAGGTGGCGGGCCGGACCGCCATCCCCGAAGGGCGGTATGCGGTGGCGGTGACGTTGAGCCCCCGTTTCGGGCGGTGGCTGCCCCTGTTGCTTCACGTGCCCATGTTCGAGGGGATACGCATCCATGCGGGAAACTCGGCGCAGGATACGGCCGGGTGCATCCTGCCGGGACTGAATACGGTGAAGGGACGGGTTACGGACTCCCGCCTGTGGGAGAGGCGCATCGTGCGCAAGCTGGCGGAACGCCCCGAAGGTGAAGGCGTATGGATTACCATCCGGTAAAAAATAGGCCGGTAAAAAAGTGTAAAGGATGGAGGAATGTTCCTCTATCCTTTTCTTTTCATTTCGTTCAGTACAGGTACGGTGAGCGGGATGGCCATCAGGAACGAACAGAGGTCGGACACGGCCTGTGCCATTTCCACCCCTTGCAGACCCAGGAAATAGGGCAGGATCATGATGGCCGGTATGAAGAACAGGCCCTGGCGTGCCGCCGACATGGTTACGGCCCGTACCGGCTTGCGTATGGTCTGGAGCAGCATGTTCGAGAGGATGACGAAGGTGCCCAGCGGGAGGGTGATGAGCTGCCAGCGCAGGGCGCGTGCTCCGGTAGCTATTACCAGCGGGTCTTCTTTGCGGAACCATGTCACCACTTCGGGCGCAAAGATGTATCCTACGATGGAGCATACCAGCAGGAATACTACCCCCGATTTCACGCAGAAGAAGAATCCGGCGCGTACCCGCCTGAAGAGTCCGGCCCCGTAGTTGAAGCCGCATACCGGCTGGAACCCTTGTCCGAAACCGATCACGAACGAGTTGATGAACATGCAGATGCGGGTTACGATAGACATACCGGCTATGGCGGCGTCGCCGTAGGCTCCGGCCGATACGTTCAGGAGGATGGTGGCTACGCTGGCCAGTCCCTGGCGGAAGATGGAGGGGCTTCCTCCGTACACTATTTCCTTCAGGAAGGGAAGCGTGGGGGTGAAGTTCCTGTAATGGATGCGGATGTTTTCACCCTTCCGGTCCATCAGCATCAGCACCACGAAGCTGCATATCTGGCTTATCAGGGTAGAGTAGGCGGCTCCGGCTATGCCCATGTCGAAAACGAAGATCAGAAGCGGGTCGAGCCCGATGTTCAGTACGGCCCCTATGGTGATTCCTACCATGGCGTAGACCGCGTTTCCCTGGAAACGCATCTGGTTGTTGAGCACCAGTGAGGAGGTCATGAACGGCGCTCCCAGCAGGATGATGCCCAGGTAGGTCTCGGCATACGGAAGTATGGTGGGGGTGGAACCCAGCAGCTTGCAGATGGGGGTGAGCAGAAGCAGGCAGGTTACGGTAATGACGATGCCCGAGAAGAAGGCGCAGAAGAATCCCGTAGAGGCCATCTTTTCGGCGCTGCCGTAATCCTGGGCTCCCAGCTTGCGTGAAATGAAGTTGCCCGAGCCGTGCCCGAAGAAGAAGCCTATGGCCTGGATGATTGCCATGATGGAGAAGGAAATACCTACGGCGGCGGTCGACTGGGTATTGATCTTTCCCACGAAATAGGTGTCTGCCATTACATAGAATGAAGTGACCAGCATGCTGATGATGGTAGGTACGGCCAGCGAACAGATGAGGCGCGGTACCGGAGTGGTGGTCATTCGGGTAAATTTATCGGTTGTCGGATGTGCCATGCTCATACGTCTGTATTCAAAAAATCGTGTAAAATTACAGAAAAGTTTCCAGAATGTGGGGCGTAGGGGTGTTCCTTTAATTAAATTTTGCATGTGGGCCGTAGTTTATGCCGGCATAATGGGCTTTTGGTTTATCTTAATCTCGGCATAATAGGCTATAGTTTATGCCGGCATAAGATAAATTAATATACCGATTATTCTTTTTTATTTATAAATACCTATCTTTGTGACCTGTTTATGTGAAGATAAAAAAGTAAGAAATCCAAATAACAAAGAAAAATGGCACAAGAAGACGTTTTCAAGAAACTTGTTTCGCATTGTAAAGAGTATGGTTTTGTGTTCCCGTCAAGTGAAATCTATGACGGTCTGGGAGCCGTTTATGACTACGGACAGATGGGAGTGGAACTGAAGAATAACATCAAGCAGTACTGGTGGCAGAGCATGGTATTGCTGCACGAGAATATTGTGGGAATTGATTCTGCCATTTTCATGCATCCTACCATCTGGAAGGCTTCGGGACACGTTGACGCGTTCAATGACCCGCTTATCGACAACCGTGACTCGAAGAAACGTTACCGTGCCGATGTGCTGATTGAAGACCAGATTGCCAAGTACGACGAAAAGATCAACAAGGAAGTGGCCAAGGCCGCCAAGAAATTCGGCGATGCCTTCGATGAAGCCCAGTTCCGCAGCACAAACCCGCGCGTGCTGGAGCACCAGGCCAAGCGTGACGCCTTGCACGAACGCTATACGAAGGCCATGAACGCCGGACCCGATTTGAATGAATTGCGCCAGATCATCCTGGACGAAGATATCGTTTGCCCTATCTCGGGCACGAAGAACTGGACCGAAGTACGCCAGTTCAACCTGATGTTCTCTACCGAAATGGGTTCTACCGCCGAAGGTTCCATGAAGGTGTACCTCCGTCCGGAAACGGCTCAGGGTATTTTCGTGAACTACCTGAACGTGCAGAAGACCGGCCGTATGAAGATTCCGTTCGGTATCGCACAGATAGGTAAGGCTTTCCGTAACGAGATTGTGGCCCGTCAGTTCATCTTCCGTATGCGTGAGTTCGAACAGATGGAAATGCAGTTCTTCGTAAAGCCGGGTACCGAGCTTGAATGGTTCCAGAAATGGAAACAGATCCGCCTGAAATGGCACAAGGCACTGGGCTTCGGCGATGACCACTACCGTTTCCACGATCACGAGAAACTGGCTCACTACGCCAACGCCGCTACCGACATCGAGTTCCTGATGCCGTTCGGATTCAAGGAAGTGGAAGGTATCCATAGCCGTACCAACTTCGACCTGAGCCAGCACGAGAAGTACTCGGGCAAGAGCATCAAGTATTTCGATCCGGAAATCAACGAATCCTATACTCCGTATGTCATCGAGACATCCATCGGTGTAGACCGTATGTTCCTGAGCGTGATGAGCGCTTCGTATTGTGAAGAGAAGCTGGAAAACGGCGAAACCCGTGTGGTTCTGAAGTTGCCTGCTGCACTGGCTCCGGTAAAACTGGCCGTCATGCCGCTGGTAAAGAAGGACGGACTGCCCGAAAAGGCCCGCGAGATCATGGACGACCTGAAGTTCCACTTCCATTGCCAGTATGACGAGAAGGATTCTATCGGTAAGCGTTACCGCCGCCAGGATGCCATAGGTACTCCGTATTGTGTTACGGTAGACCACCAGACTCTGGAAGACAATTGCGTTACGTTGCGTAACCGTGATACCATGGAACAGGAACGTGTGCCTATTTCGGAACTGAACAACATCATTGCCGACAAGGTGAGCATCACCAGCCTGTTGAAGACTTTGCAATAATTGATAATAAAGTATAATGAAGAGGAACATTTTTTGGTTTATAGGAGCTCTGGCGGTTTTGTGCTGTACCTTTGCATCCTGTAACGATGATGATACGCCGATGGCCGATCCGTACAGTGAATGGGCCTTGCGGAACGCCGCCTACATTGATTCCATAGCGGGTGTGGCCAAGAATCCGCCTGCCGGCGAAAGCTGGGGGATGTACCTGAACTACAAGTTGCAGAACCAGAATGTGGGAGGGATAGGTTCCGGTATCGCATGGGCCAACTCGGATTACGTCTACGCGAAGATCCTGCCCTACAAGGAAGGGGAGGTGACGGAGCTGGGCGCTTATCCCCAGTCGGACAAGGATACGGTGGTGGTGCACTACCGTGGCCGGCTCATAGACGGGACGGTATTCGACCAGAGCTATTCGGGCGATTGGGACGAACGGGTGTCCGTTCCTGCCGAATTTACCGTGGGCGGAGTGATTACCGGCTGGTCTACCATGTTGTGGCACATGCGTGAAGGCGAACATGTAGAGCTGTACGTTCCGCAGGGAATGGCTTACGGCTCTTCTTCCTCGACGGACATTCCGTCGTATTCCGCCCTTGTGTTCGATATGCGTCTGGAAGAGATCAAGCACGCCAAAGGCCCCGACGACCGCTCGCGGAAGGCGGAGCTGAATGAGTAACGGACAGACAAGGTAACTTAATATAATCAAGTTTTTTACCCGGGATTGTGGCTTTCGGCCGTTTTCCCGGGTATTTTTTTGTATGCCTGCAACCGGTATTTCAGGGGGGTGATGTTCCGGTACCGCTTGAAGGTGCGGGTAAGGTGGCTCTCGTCGGTAAAGCCCAGCCGCAGGGCTATTTCGTTGATGCGGATGTCGGTATGGGCCAGCAGGTTGTCTACGGCCAGCAGCCTCGATTGCATGATGTAGTCCTGGAGGCTCAGGCCGAAGTGCGCGTGGAAGTATTTGCCGATGTAGTTGGCCGAGAGGTTGAACTTCCGGCTCAGTTCGTTGCTCCGCAGGAGGTTGGGCCGGCCCAGGTTCGCCTGGATGTACTGGAGTATGGTCATAAGGCGGTTGTCCTGCTCGAGCGCGCTCCTGTTTTCGGCCAGGTGATGCTTCATGTTGCGCAGGCAGATGTACAGGATGCTGCTTGTCCACCACTCTCCCAGCCGGATGTTGTAGAAGGCGTCGGCGGTATACTCCGAGGCGATACATTCCATGTTGAGGCGGATGAGGCGCGTGTCCTTTTCGGGAAGGTCCGAAACGCATGCCGACGGGAAGGAGTAGAGTATATCCTTGTCGTAGGGCGTGAAATAGCGGTCCAGGTACGCGTCGTTGAAGCGGAGGTAGATGAATTTGCTGTGCGTGTCCAGCCGGTAGCGGTGGGTTACGTGCGGCCTGACGATGAAGAACGAGTTGCCTTCAAAGCCGTACTCCTCCTGTTCGGTGCTGAATATCCCCTTTCCTTCCAGTATATAGCCCAGCTCGAAAAAGGAATGTTCATGCTCCTCGATGGGGAAGTGGTCGTATTCACGGACCAGTATTTCGCAGGTATGGAACAGGTTTTCTTTTTTCATGGCGTGAAAATACAAAAAAATGGTCGATAAATACAAAATCTTCCCTTCTTATTCATGTAGTTTTGCGCTCCGAAAAAATTAAGTATCAGTCGTTCATTATGAAAGCAAATGAAATTAAAGGGCATGGAGCCATGCTTACAGCCAATGTTATCTGGGGGCTGATGTCGCCGGTCACTAAATTCGTGTTCCTGGGCAGTGCCGTCACCCCAATTCTGATGGTCGATTTCCGGGTTGTGTTCGCCGCAATCCTGTTCTGGATCACTTCTCTGTTTACCAAGCAGGAGCATGTGCCCCACAAAGACCTGTTGAAACTCTTCTTTGCCGCCTTGTTCGGGGTAGTATTCAACCAGGGGCTGTTTACGGTGGGCTTGGGAATGACCTCGCCGGTCGACGCCTCCATCATTACCACCAGTACCCCTATACTTACCATGATCATAGCCGCCTATTACCTGAAGGAGCCGGTAACGGCCAAGAAGATTCTGGGTGTATTCCTGGGTGCGTGCGGCGCCCTGATGCTGATTCTGAGCAGTAGCAACGTGTCGAGCGGCAATGCGCAGGAAGGGAATATCTGGGGCGATGTGATCTGCATTTCGGCCGAGGTATGCTTTGCGGTCTATCTGGTCATGTTCAAGGGACTCATCAGCCGCTATTCGCCCGTTACCCTGATGAAATGGATGTTTACCTATACCTCCATCTGCATCATTCCTTTCTCTTATACCGAGCTGGCCGCCCTCGACTGGGCATCGGTTTCCGTGACGGTATGGGGAGCGGTTGCCTTCGTGGTGGTGGGCGCCACTTATCTGAGCTATCTGCTGGTTCCGGTTGCCCAACGCAACCTGCGTCCTACCGTAGTGAGCATGTATTGTTACGTACAGCCCGTGGTAGCCACATGCTATGTAGCCGTATGCTGGGGTATGGAGTCGTTCGGAATACTGAAGGGGATAGCCGTTGCCGCCATCTTCTCGGGTGTGTTCCTGGTTACCCAGAGCAAGAGCCGTGCCCAGATGGAAGCCTATGAACAGGCCCGGATGGAAAAACAGGGGAACAATCCGGAATGACGCATCCCGGTTTGCACAGATAGATTTGTAAGGATAGATTTGTAAGGATAGATTTGCACAGATAGATTTGCACGGAATCATATTTGGAATTATTTTTGCGACCGATAGCTAGTTACGTATATGGTTAGATCGGTCGCATTTTTTGTTCTGACGGTTTTTTGTGTCTGGAGCGCAACCTTGCAGGCACAACCCCGCAAGGCGGTAGAGAAATCTACCGATGTACTTATGTTCGCCCCTTCGGCCGCCGGCCTGGCGGCCACGCTTGTGCTCAAGGACTACAAGGGCACCGGGCAACTGGCTTTGGGGGCCGCCACCAGCCTGGCCACTACATTGCTCATCAAATACACGGTGAGCAAGGAACGGCCCGACGGGAGCGACGACCATTCGTTCCCGTCCAACCACACGGCCGTAGCCTTTCAGGGCGCGTCCTTCATCCAGCGCAGGTACGGATGGAAATACGGTCTTCCGGCCTATGTGGTCTCCACCTATGTGGCGTGGGGGCGTGTGTTCGCCCGCAAGCACGATTGCTGGGATGTGCTGGGCGGGGCGGCCATCGGCATCGGATGCAGCTACATCTACACCCGTCCGTTTGCGCGGAAGCTCGACCTGGCCCTGTCGCCGGCGGTGTTCGGCGATGACAAGTTCGGCATCTATGCGTCACTCACCTTCTGACGTAACGCATGAAACCTTAGTACTGACACTTAAAATCCTGATCGGATGAAAACACAAGTCTTATTGATTGCTTTCCTGCTTCTTGTGGCGGGAACGTTGCGGGCGCAGGACCTCCCTCACTGGAAAAGACAGGGAACGGCCACGCAACTGGTAGTGAACGGCCGGCCCATGCTTCTTCTGGCCGGTGAGCTGGGAAATTCTTCGGCGTCTTCGGCCGGCGACATTGAACGTATCTTCCCCCGCCTGGAACGTATCGGACTGAATACCGTACTGGTGCCCGCATACTGGGACCTGATAGAGCCCGAAGAAGGGACGTTCGATTTCTCCCTGATAGACAAGACCATCCATGAGGCCCGGGAACACGGCATGAAGGTTGTGTTCCTCTGGTTCGGCGCCTGGAAGAATTCCATGAGCTGCTATGCCCCGCTATGGTTCAAGGCCGACTACAGGAAATATCCCCGGTGCTATACCGAAGCGGGAAAGCCGCTGGAAATAGCCAGTCCGTTTTCGGAGAACGTATTCGAGGCCGACTCGAAGGCTTTCGTGAAGCTTCTGGAGCATATCAGGCAGACCGACGAGAAGGAGAATACCGTCATCATGATACAGGTGGAGAATGAAATCGGGATGCTGGAGAGTGCCAGAGACCATTCGGAAACGGCCGACAAGCTGTTCCGCTCGGCCATCCCGGACCGCCTGGGGAAATTCCTGGACGAAAACCGTAAGACCTTGCACCCCTGGCTTGCGGAGAAATGGGAGAAGGCCGGAGGGAAGGTGCGGGGCACCTGGCAGGAGGTGTTCGGCCGCGACATCTATACCGACGAGGTATTCATGGCATGGCACTATGCCTCGTACGTAGAGAAGATGATCCGGAAGGGGAGGGAGGTGTATAACCTGCCCATGTATGTGAATGCCGCCATGAACAGCCGCAACCGGAAGCCGGGCGAATATCCGTCGGCCGGACCGCTGGCACATCTCATCGATATATGGCATTGTGCCGCTCCGGGTATCGACCTGTTGGCGCCCGACCTGTACGACAAGGGTTTCACCGACTGGGTGTCAAGATACAAGTTGCCCAACAATCCGCTTTTCATTCCTGAAATAAAGCTGGAGCCCGACGATGCCGTCAGGGCCTTCTATGTGTTCGGGCAGCATGACGCCATCGGGTTCAGTCCGTTCTCTATCGAGGACGTCCCCGACGACGGAAGCTACAGGCTCACCAAAGGCTACGCGAAGCTGGAGGAGCTGATGCCCCTCATCGTCCGTTACCAGGGGAAAGGGATGATGAAAGGACTCCTGTTCGATGGTGTCAACAAGGAGCAGCGCATAGACTGGGACGGGATGACGCTGGTGTGCAAGCATTTCTTCACCCTTCCGTGGGATCCGTGTGCCACCGACGGGAGCCCGTGGCCCGAAGGGGGAGGACTGGTCATCAGGCTTGCCCGCGATGAGTTTATTGTGGCCGGAAGCGGCATCGTCATCGAGTTCAAGAACCCCGGAGAGCTGGCCGGCCAGGTACAGCAGAAGTTGGGTGAGGACGGTTTCGTGGCCGCCGGCGGAAACGCTTCCGGGGTGGAGACATGGAACGGAGGCCGGCGCATCGGCATCGGCTCGGTCGATGAAGTCAGCGTCGGTAAAGAGGGAAATCTGGAATACGTCCGCCGCCTGAACGGTGACCAGGACCATCAGGGAAGGCACGTAAGGATAGGGGTAGACGATTTCAGCATCCTGCATGTGAAGTTGTATGAGTACAGGTAACTAAAACTGATATCCTATATTGAGCTGGAAATTTGAATTTCTCAATCCCAGGGAATCATGTACCTGTTTGATACCTGCCATGTAGTTGAATCCTATGGTGTAATGATCCGCAAATATTGCCTTTACGCCGCACAAGGCGCCGTATTCCCAATGGCGGAAAGGGTCAAGGACGGCCCGGGCATTGTTCGGGCTGTCTTTCAACGGGTAGGAATAGCCGTTCATCGGCTTCCATGAGCCGGTAACGGTTTCTTCATTGTATCCGGCGGGATGTGTCATGTCCAGACTACAGCTTCCGGCGTTGAAGCCGTACGATGCGTAAAGGCCTAAAGAAGGCATCAGACTGAATCTGTCCGAAACATGGATATGGTATCCTATTTTCAAAGGGAGATACAGGTTGTTGATCTTAATCTCTGTATCAGGAAAGTGCGTTACGCTAAAAGGAGATAGTTTCATGGTACTACGGTTCTGAAGAAGCGTCAGTCCCGTAGAGAGAGTCCAATGTTTCTCGAATTCATAGCCGACGTCTATCCCGACCTGAAATCCGGCCTTCACTCCTCCCTTCTGTTCGGCCAGTTGTTTCTGGTCTGTCAGGTAATGCGAAACATTGACACCTGCTTCCACTCCGATTCTTACTTGTGCCGATGCCATCGTTCCTATTCCCGAAACTAACATTGCAACAAGAAAACATTTCTTTTTCATAACATGGTTTATAGCTAAAATTAGACAAATGAAATACACCTGAGATGGGTACCGATAATGGTGTATGGATTCGCCGACAAATGTATAGAAAAAGCCTCCGGGAGGGTAAAAACCGATTACGCATTTTTTACGCATTATGAAATCGGTTTGATAACCAGTTGCTTATAATTCATTCCTTATGCAGGAAATATCATTCCAGACGTTTTAAAAACTCCCTGACTACCGACATGCGGGCCTTTTCGCCTGTCATCTTATGATACAAACGGGTGAGTATTGAATTGACGGCGGAAGGAGAGTGTGCGATGAGCGTTGATATCCTGTTGGTGGGCGCTTCGATTTTAATCAGGCAACAGGTACGGAGTTCCAGTTCGGTCAATTTAGGATTCAGGCTGTATAGTCTGGGTATAAATGTGGGGTACACTTGGTTTAAAGCATTGGCCAGTTGCCGCCAATTCTCTTCACTCAGCTCCCGGCTTTGGGTAACCCGGCAAAAATGAAGATAAATGGCAGATTGATGAAAAGCTTCCAGCCGTTCCTCCAACGTCCGCTTTTGCTCGGGCGTTGACACTTGCGGATTCTCTTCAAGGGCAGGTCCTTTACCCGGTTGCCGCTTCTTGCGGTACCTGCGTATGCGGTAGATGCCGTAGGCCAGCAATACTATAGACAAGGTGACGGTTGTTGCCATCAGGTAACGGAATCCGTCAAGCCGGGAGTGGAGTTGCTTGTTCTCCTTGTCATAATCCATTCGGACAACCGCTTCCGTGCGTGTCATCCTGCTGATGGAATCGGATATCTCCCGGTATCGGTCCCCGTAATACCGCGCTTCATCTTTCTTGCCCAGTCCGGACGCTATCTCTTGTAGCAAGCCATAGGCCGTACGGTGATGATAGATGTCGTGGGTGTTTTCCAATACTTTCCGGCAATAGCCGGCGGCGGAGTCCGGACGATTCTCCCTCCAGTATGATTTGGCAAGCACCAATGCGGCCAGTGTGTTGAAATGTTTGGATATGACTCTGGTGGCAAGTGCTTTAGCCGTGTCGGTCTGTCCCTCTACATAGTAGAATTCGGCAAGTTCGCTCATAATGCTATAGGCCTGCCGGTTAAATTCCTTTTCCAGCATGAGGGTGTATGCCTTGCGGTAGTACACCTCGGCGCTATCGGTCTGTTCGTCCAGATCAAAGAGACGGGCCATATCGCGCCAACAATATGCTATTCCCTGGCTGTTATCGCTTTTTATGTGATAGGACAGAGCCTGACGTGTAGCATTCAGGCTGGCGACGTAGGCCTTCTGGTATGCATACATGCCTGCCAGTTGTCCGTAGATGCGTCCGTTCAACGTGTCGCTTGCGCAAGAGTGTCCCACCTCGGCCGCACGTTCGAATGAACTGATGGCACGTATGTCATCGTTCATGTCACGGTACACACTTCCCTGGTAGTAGAGAGCTTCCGCTAGGCGTCGGTCGTCGCCCTAGCCTTCGTAGAAGCGTACGATGCGGTTGATAAGGGTGTCGGAAGTATGAAGTACGTAAAGCTTGTCTTCGGCCTTGATGCGGAGCAGGTGGCAGTACATCCTTGCTTCTTCGTCCAGTACGGGCGATGAGAGCTCAAACGAATCCAGGCATGCCAGCGCACGTTTTGGATTGGATTCGGTCAGCCCGATGACACGTTCCATCATTGGCGGATAATGGTAGCTCCGCTCGCGGCATCCGCCGGAGATAAAGAGCAGGAAAAGTACGGAAACAAGTATTACGTTCTTCATACGTCGCAATGGTATAGGCCGTCTACAGGTTTTGCCCTGTCAGTACATCACATTTGTTTTCTTCCAGCACTTCCAGGCAGGCCTGGAGGTCGGTAGGACGGATCACCACGTTGGCCTTGTCGCCCTGGGCGAAGGCGTACATGTATTCGATGAAAACCTTCCGTTCGGCCAGATGTTCCAGAATGACCGCCAATGATCCGGCCACGTTGGGGCAACTGATGCAGATCACATCGGTCTGTATCACCGAGAAGTTGGCCGCACGCAGCACTTCCACGGCACGTTCCACGTCCGAAACGATCAGGCGCAGGATTCCGAAATCGGTCGTTTCGGCCATGCTGAAGGCGTGCATGTTGATACCCGCCTTTCCCAATGCCTTGGTCACGTCGTTTATTCTTCCGCTCTTGTTCTCGAGGAACACCGAAATCTGTTTGATAGTAGTCATATAACAACCTCCATTTCTTTATTTAAGTTTCCTGTTATCGATTACATGCTTGCCCTTTCCTTCGCTACGCGGAATGGAGTTCGGCTCCATGAGCTTGACGTTGGCGCTGATGGAAAGGACACTCTTCAGGCGGTCGGCCAGCTTCTTCTTCAGGCCCAGGAGCGTACCCATCTCGTCGGAGTAGAGTTCCTTGCGCAGCTCTACCTGGATTTCGAGGGTGTCGAGCATGCCCTGGCGGTCTACCACCAGCATGTATTGCGGCTCGAACTCCTTCATCTCGAGGATGACACTTTCCACCTGCGACGGGAATACGTTGATGCCCCGGATGATGAGCATATCGTCCGAACGGCCGATGATGCGGGTCATACGCACGTTGGTACGCCCACATTCGCAGGGCTCACCTATGAGTGAAGTGAGGTCCTTGGTGCGGTAACGTAGCAACGGCATGCCGGTCTTGGTCAGGGTAGTGAACACCAGTTCGCCCGTTTCGCCGTAGGGGAGCACTTCGCCCGTATCGGGGTTGATGATTTCGGGGTAGAAATGGTCTTCACAGATGTGCGATCCGCACTTGCAGGCACATTCGTACGAAACGCCGGGCCCGGAAATCTCGCTCAGCCCGTAGATGTTATAGGCCTGGAGCCCCAGGCGCGATTCGATTTCCCGGCGCATGTTTTCGGTCCACGGTTCGGCTCCGAAGGCTCCTACACGCAGGTGCAGGTCATCTTTCGTCATGCCGTATCTGTCCATGGCTTCGGCCAGGTAGAGCGCATACGACGGGGTGCAGGCCAGTCCCGTCACCTTCAGGTCGCGTAGCAGGTGCAGGTGCTTCTCGGTGTTTCCGGTCGAAGTGGGGACAACCGTGGCTCCCAGGTGTTCCACGCCGTAGTGGAGTCCCAGACCACCGGTGAACAGGCCGTAGCCGTAGCCCACGGAAAAGACATCGTCGCGCGTAATGCCGTAGGCCGCCAGGCACCGGGCGGTAGCTTCCTTCCAGATGTCCAGGTCACGGCGGGTATAGCCCACCACGGTAGGGTTACCGGTGGTACCCGACGATGCGTGTATACGGACGATTTCCTGAAGCGAAGCGGCCTGGAGCCCGTACGGGTAGTTGTCGCGCAGGTCCTGCTTGGTGGTGAACGGGAGTTTCACGATATCGTCTATCGTCTGGATGTCATCGGGGGTGATGTCCATCTCCTGTAGTTTGTTCCGGTAGAACGGGGTGTTGTGGTACACCAGTTCCACCAGCTTGTGCAACCGCTTGCCCTGGAGTTCCCTCATCTCTTCGCGGCTCATGCACTCTTTGCTTTTGTTCCAGATCATAGTGTTTTTCTTGGTATTGGTATGTATTGTATGAATATTCAAGGTTGTTCAGTCCAGCGGATGGTCCATGTGGAAGGCCTTCATGCGTTCTTCCATGACGGGGTAAAGCTCGTCGCGCATCCGCGATGTGCAGGCACGTACACCCTGCTGCTCGCTTCCGGTGGTGCCCAGTGCGATGCTGCTCACCCCATAGTACAGGAGCTCCTTCAGGAGCTGGCCGCTGGAAAGATTGCCGTAGCCCAGGGTAAAGAAGAATCCGTCGCCCACGGGCCGTGTCACGTCATAGTCGTAAACGATGTGGAAACCGTTGTCCGTAAAGATCTTCTTCATGTGCTCGGCACGGCGTGCATATTCACGGGTATCTGCCACGAAGTCGATGCGTCCCTCCACCGCCGCGTCGAGCATGGCGGCGTATGCGTATTGGGTGGATGCCGTACATCCGGACGTGATCATGTAGAGGATGGATGCGATGAGGGTCTGTCCGAATACACCCGAATCGCCGTAACGTTCCGCCAGAGCCGGATAATAGGTGTTGAAGAGCTTCTCGGGGACACAGATCACCGCCATGCGCTGGCCGGCGTAGCTGAATATCTTCGATGAGGAGAGCATCAGCACATAATTGTCGGTATACTTGCCCACGGTAGGCGGGTAGGGCGGTTCGTAAGGCTTGCCCATGTCCTGGCGGAAGTCCATGCAGAAATAGGCCATGTCTTCCATCACCACCGCATCATAGCGGGTAGCCAGTTCGCCGATGATCTTCAGCTCGGAGTCTTCCAGGCAGATCCATGCCGGGTTGTTCGGATTCGAATAGACAATGGCGGCTATGTCGCCCTGGCTGAGGTATTCCTCCAGCTTGGCGCGCAGGGCCTCGCCACGGTAATGATAGATGTCGAACCATTTCCATTCCACCCCGATGATGCGTAGTTGCGACTTCTGTATGGGGAATCCCGGATCGATAAACAAGACCTTGTTCTTTCCCGGAATGCGCTGGGTGCAGGCGATGAACGCTCCGAACGAAGCCGCAACCGAACCGGTGGTAGGGATACAGCCTTCGGCCGGGATATCGATGTCTACAAAAGCTTTCACAAACCTGGAGGCGGCGGCCTTCAGTTCGGCCACTCCGGCGGCCGCGGGATATTGCGAGCCCACGCCCCGGTCCAGAGCCTCCTTTTCGGCCTCTATCCCGATGCGGTTGGCCGGCAGGCCCGGCGATCCCTGATCCATACGGATGAACGGGATACCGGTAAGCTCTTCCAGGCGGGAGGCTACCAGCAGCACTTCGCCTATGGTGGCCTGTTCCAGGTTGGCGACCTTCAGCTCCTTCACTACCTGGGCCACCAGTTCTTCACTGAATACTTGATGTTTCATAAGCCTCCCTCCTTATCCTTGTTTTTCGGCGGCCGCATAGCCTATGTCGAACGCCTTCTTGTTCATTTCAACCACGGCTTCGCCCTTCGCGCCGAATACCCGGCCGATGCTTTCGCGCAACTCTTCCACCGAAAGGATACCCAGGAAGCGGGAAGCCGCCCCCAGCAGGATGACGTTGGCCGCCTTGGGCATGTTATGTTCATGGGCCAGGCGGTCTACATCTACCAGTATCACGTGCGGAAGCGCTTTCAGCTCGTCGGTCAGAGCCTGGTCGTCCGGATAGTTCGGGATATTCTTGAACGGAGCCGACGACGTGATGATCCACCCGTCCTTGTTGAGGTAAGGCAGGTAGCGGAGGGCTTCCATCGGCTCGAGCGACAGGATCATATCGGCCGTGCCCAGCGCAATCAGGTCGGAGGCAATCTCACCGTCGGAGAGGCGGAGATTCGACTGGACGTCGCCTCCGCGCTGGCTCATTCCGTGTACTTCGGCCTGTTTCAGTTGCAGGCCGGACTTAGTGGCTGCCTCGCCGATAATCGTGGCGATGGAGAGGATACCCTGTCCTCCCACGCCCGAAAGTATAATATCTGTTTTCATGGTTACTGGTTCTTTCTTTGTTGTTTCAACTTACGGTTGAGGGTCTGGATACATTCGCGGCGCGGAATGATGACAGACACCCCGTTATACTCGATTTCCTCGCGGATGGTGCGGGTAATCTCTTCCATGTTTTTGGGGAGCGGCACTACCACGCGCACGTGTTCCGGTTCTACACCCAGTCCGAGGCAGATGGCTTCGAACTTGTTGGTTCCGGCCGAATCCTGTCCGCCGGTCATGGCGGTGGTCAGGTTGTCCGAGATGACCACGGTGATGTTGGCACGGTCGTTCACCGCGTCAAGCAGTCCGGTCATGCCAGAATGAGTGAAGGTAGAGTCGCCTATTACCGCAATGGCCGGGAACAGTCCTGCGTCGGCGGCCCCTTTCGCCATGGTGATGGATGCACCCATATCCACACAGCTGTCTATGGCGCGGAAAGGAGGCAACGCTCCCAGCGTATAGCAACCGATGTCGGCAAATACACGGGCGTCGGGGTATTCCTTCACCACCTCGTTCAAAGCGTTGTAAACGTCGCGGTGGCCGCAACCCTGGCAGAGAGCGGGCGGGCGCGGAACCAGGTTCTTGGGAGTATCGAAATAACGTTGTGAAGCCTTTCCCATGGCAGCCGCCACACAATCGGGAGTCAGCTCCCCGGTACGGGGCAGGTGGCCGGTGAGCCGTCCTTTCACCACATATCCGGCACCCAGGATGCCCGGAACCTGTTCTTCCACGAAGGGCTGTCCGTCTTCTACCACCAGAATTTCACTGCTACAGGCGGCCAGCTCCCGTATCTTGTCTTTCGGCAACGGGTATTGTGACACCTTCAGGATGTGATAGCCTCCCTTTCCGGCTTCGGCTTCCTTCACGTAGTTATAGCCGATGCCGCAGGCTATGATGCCCGGTTTCTTTTCCGTTCCGTCCTTTTCCAGGCGGTTATATTCGGAAGCCGCCTGCTCCAGCACCGTCTGTTTTTCGATCAGTGAGATGTATTGCCGGCGGGCATTGGCGGGCAGGAGTACCCATGACGACGGATCCTTGGCATAAGGAAGAGCCTGGAGCTCCTGTGGCGTATCGGCCACTTCTACGGCCGCACGCGAGTGGGCCATGCGGGTGGTAACACGGAGCAGTACCGGTAGCTTCTCCCGTTCGGAGAGCTCGAAGCCATAAGCCATCATCCGGTAGGCTTCCTGTTGTGAAGAGGGTTCCAGTATCGGCATCAGCGAGAACTTCCCGTAGAAGCGGGAGTCCTGTTCGTTCTGGGAAGAGTGCATGGTGGGGTCGTCGGCCACAATGACTATCAGTCCGCCGTTCACACCCGTAATGGCCGAATTGACAAAGGCGTCGGCCGCCACGTTCAGACCTACATGTTTCATGCACACGATGGCCCGGCGTCCGGCATACGACATGCCCAGCGCGGCCTCCATGGCCGTCTTCTCGTTGGTACACCAGCTGGAATGGATTCCGCGTTCGGCGGCCAGCGGCGATTTCTGTATGAATTCCGTAATTTCCGTACTCGGCGTTCCGGGGTAGGCATACACACCCTTGATTCCGGCGTGCAGGGCCCCCAAGGCAATCGCCTCGTCTCCTAATAAAAGTTTCTTGTTCATGATGGTTCAGTTGTTTTTCATGGGCATTAAATTAATTTCAAAGGTATCCGCATCGTCCAGTACCGGAAATTTCCGGCGGAAACGTTCCAGTTCCTCCAGGTCGATGTCGGCCGTCACCTGGTCTTCTTCTCCCTGACGGCAGGCTTCCAATGTACGGCCGTACGGGTCAATCAGTACCGTGCCGCCGCAATAATGGCAATACGGGTCTTCACCCACACGGTTCACGCCGGCCACGTAACACTGGTTTTCGATGGCACGGGCGCGCAACAGGGCGTTCCAGGCTTCTACGCGGGGGGTAGGCCAACTGGCCACATAGATGGCCATGTCATAATCCTTGCGGTTGCGCGACCATACCGGGAAACGGAGATCATAGCATACCTGTAGCAGGATGCGCACGTTCCGGTACGTCACGATGACGCGTTCCTTTCCTGCGGTGAACGTCTTGTGCTCCCCGCCGTAGGTGAAGAGGTGCTTCTTGTCGTAGAAACACCACTTGCCGTCGGGGTATACAAAATAGAAGCGGTTATAGAATTTCCCGTCCTCCTTGACGGCCACGCTTCCGGCCAGAGCACAATTGCGGGATGCGGCCACACGTTGCATCCATGCCAGCGTACCTTCGTGTACGTTCTCTTCGGCTATCCCTTCCGGGTCCGTGCAGAACCCGGTAGAGAACATCTCGGGGAACACATACAGGTCGGCTGGAGGCAATTCGGCCAGGCGTTGTTCCAGCCGTTGCCGGTTGGCCTCCGGGTCGGCCCAACGGATATCTGTCTGTAATAAGGTTGTTTTCATAAGCTGATCTTATTTTTTCTGTATTTCCGTCTGAGGATCAGATGACTTCTATGCCTTGTTGCCGGCAAAGTTCCAGTCCGATATCCTTCAGTTTGAATTTCTGTATCTTTCCGCTACCCGTCATCGGGAAGCTGTCTACGAAAAAGATGTATTTCGGTATCTTGTAGCGGGCTATCTTCCCCTGGCAGAATTCACGCACGTCGAATTCGTTCATGCGGTATCCTTCATGCAGGATGATGAACGCCCCTACGGCTTCTCCGTATTTGGGTGAAGGTATTCCTGCCACCTGCACATCCTTGATACCCGGCATCTGGTACAGGAATTCTTCGATTTCGCGCGGGTAGATGTTCTCTCCGCCGCGGATAATCATGTCCTTGATACGGCCCGTAATGCGGTAATTGCCGTTTTCGTCCTTGATGCCCAGGTCGCCCGAATGGAGGAACCCGTTTCGGTCGATCACTTCGGCCGTGGCCTGAGGATTCTTGTAATATCCCTTCATGTTGTTGTATCCGCGGTTGCACATCTCACCCTGTACACCTACGGGACATTCCTTGCCGGTTTCCGGGTCGATGACCTTTACTTCGGTGAACTCGAAGTCATGTCCTACCGTCGTGAAGCGTACTTCCTGCGGGTCGTCTATGCGGCTATGTGTCATACCCGGCGAAGCTTCGGTAAGCCCGTATACGCTGGTCACCCGCATGAACATCTTCTCTTCTACCTGCTTCATCAGCTCGATCGGGCAGAGCGATCCCGCCATGATGCCGGTGCGCAGGCAGGAAAGGTCGAACATGTCGAACATCGGATGGTTGAGTTCGGCAATGAACATGGTAGGTACCCCGTACACCGCCGTACAACGTTCCTTATGGATGGAGGCGAGTACCAGCAACGGGTCGAAGCGTTCTATCATGACCTGGGTACATCCGTGTGTAAGGCAGTTCATGGTAGCCAGTACCACACCGAAGCAATGGAATAGCGGTACGCATACGCAAAGCTTGTCGGCGGAAGTGAACTTCATGTGTTCGCCCGTCAGGAAACCATTGTTTGCAATGTTGTAATGGGTGAGCATCACCCCCTTGGGGAAGCCGGTCGTTCCCGAAGTATACTGCATGTTTACCGTATCGTGGCAGTTCACCTTCTTCTTGGCTTCTGTCAGCACATCATCGTCTACGTTGTTCCCCAGCAGGAGGATTTCTGCGGTGTTATACATCCCCCTGTATTTCTCCTGGCCGATATAGATGACGTTGCGCATGCAGGGGAAGCGTTTGCTTTTCATGTGCCCCCGTTCGAAGGTTTTCAGTTCGGGTAGCATGGTGTAGGTCATCTCCACGAAGTTGCTGTCCTTTTCCCCGTTGACGATGCAGAGCGTGTGCATGTCGGAGTTTTCACAGAGGTATTCCAGTTCCGACTGCTTGTAGCTGGTGTTTACCGTAACCGCCACCGCACCGATCTTGGCGCAGGCATAGAGGAAGGTCAGCCAGTCGGGCACATTCCCCGCCCAGATCCCTACGTGGGTTCCGTGCGTGACGCCGATGGCCAGCAGCCCTTTCGCCATGCTGTCCACCCGCTGGTTGAACTGTTTCCAGGTAAACCGCAGGTTACGGTCGGAATAGACGATGTATTCTTTGTCGGGGGTCGTCTCGGCCCAATGCTCTACCCATCCGCCCAATGTCCTTTCTGATAACTGTAACATAGCTTTGCTTTTAAATGGGTGTATAGATTACCGCCAGGATCTGTGCGGCCTGTCCTTCGAATGCATGTACGTGATGAGGCACGATGGAGTCATAATAGATGGTGTCTCCCTCTTCCAGCAGGTAGGTATGTTTCCCGTAGTTTATTTCGAGCGTACCTTTCAGCACCATGATGAATTCTTCGCCTTCGTGGGCCGAGAGGCTGAACTGCTGACCGTCATCGGGAAGGATGTCGATGATGAACGGTTCCATGTGGCGGTCGGTCTTGGAACGGGAGAGCGAATGGTAATGCATGTGCTGGCGTGCGTCGAGCGCGTTGTTCGAGAAGCTGATGGTGGCGTCCGATTCACCTTTCCGGCAGACTACCGCCCCGACTTCGTCGGTCACATCGTCGAGGAAAGTTCCCAGCCGTACTCCCAGGGCGCGCGCTATCTTGATGAGCGGTGCCAGCGACGGGATGTCGGTATTGTTCTCTATACGGATAATCTGTTCTTCGGCCAGTCCGGTACGGTCGGCCAGTTCTTCTATACTGATTTCCTTGGCGGTGCGCAATGCCGCAATCTTTTTTCCTATAATATTGGTGCAGTCCATAGATATAGATGTTTTGTTAGGGGTAGACCGTTATTTATCTTCTCGGGATAAAGGTCTTTATGAATTGCAAATATATAAATATTATTTAGTTGCCGGCATAAGTCTGTTGAAAATCGTTCCATAGTGTAACAGCTCCCGTATATTTATTCCATAAAATGTCAGAATAACCGCTGTCCCGAAAACAATTTGAAATATAGTTCCTGATGCCTTGACGTTTTTTCTGAAACACCTTGTAATTTCCGTTCAAGGAACTTGATCTTTCCGACAGAAGAACTTGATGTTTTCCGGAAAGGCCTTCATCTTTTTTTGAGGCTGATGATTTTAAGTTACATCCGTTTCCTGAGGGCGTACAGCTCTGGAAATACCCAAGCTCTAATTGTTCTTAAAATTTAATTTATGTGAATCTTATACATGCTGCCTGTTCCTTTTTTACGTGTAAAAAGTTGTCAAGTCAACTGTATATATACTTCATAATATTAATAATGTGTATCTGGTAATTTATATAGATAGTATGTAGTATTACATATTTGATTATAAGATAATATGTTGTTGAATAGATAAAATGAAAAAATATTATTAT
>ULQU01016413.1_pt1 | contig 20613 bp, 16 predicted proteins | sample 1954841 | NCBI WGS metagenome assembly ULQU01 (sample SAMEA4835664, study PRJEB28245) | human gut metagenome | biome: gut microbiome; material: fecal sample | place: Denmark | collected 2008
AACTGCATCTCCATCTGCTCGAACTCGCGCATGCGGAAGATAAACTGGCGCGCCACTATCTCGTTGCGGAACGCCTTGCCTATCTGCGCTATGCCGAACGGTATCTTCATGCGCCCCGTCTTCTGCACGTTCAGGTAGTTCACGAAGATGCCCTGCGCCGTCTCCGGGCGCAGGTAGATCTTGCTGGCCGCGTCGGCAGTCGAGCCCATCTCCGTAGAGAACATCAGGTTAAACTGGCGCACGTCAGTCCAGTTCTTAGTGCCGCTTATCGGGTCCACTATGCCCTCGTCCAGTATTATCTGCTTCAGCTCCTCCAGGTCAGGGCCCTGCATAGCCCTGGTGTAGCGCTCGTGCAAGGCGTCGCGCTTCTGCTGGTGGGCCATGACGCGCGGGTTAGTCTCGCGGAACTTCGCCTCGTCGAAGGCCTCGCCAAACTTCTTGCGCGCCTTCTCCACCTCCTTGTTTATCTTCTCCTCATATTTTGCTATCTGGTCCTCTATCAGCACGTCCGCACGGTAGCGCTTCTTAGAGTCGCGGTTGTCTATCAGCGGGTCGTTGAAGGCGTCAACGTGTCCGCTCGCCTTCCATATCGTAGGGTGCATGAAGATGGCCGAGTCTATGCCCACTATGTTCTCGTGCAGCAGCACCATGCTCTTCCACCAATACTCCTTTATGTTGTTCTTCAGTTCAACACCGTTCTGCCCGTAGTCGTACACCGCGGCCAGACCGTCATAGATGTCGCTGCTCGGGAATACGAAGCCATACTCCTTGCAGTGCGACACTATTTTCTTAAAAACATCATCTTGTGCCATTCTTTGTTTCCTTTACCTTATATCTTATTTGTTATATTCCGATTAATAAAAGCCCTGCGCCGCTTACAAAAAGCCACCCGCGCACCCGCTTTTGCCTGCAAAGATAATGCAATTAGCCTTAAAAGCAAAATTATAAGGCGTTAAACAAGCTTTTTTATTGTTACGGCGCATGTATGCGACACATACTGAAAAACCATCATCATTCTCATGTAACTTGTAACATGAAACGGCAAGTGCGTACCGCACCATTTGCGAAAGGTAACCTTTCGGCTCGTAAAAGGATGCCTATTGCGACATAAAAGGTGACCTTTTGGAACGCAAAAGGCCACCTTTTAGAAATGCTAACGTAAACTATTGAAAATAAGAGAGATATAAAATGCAAAGTCGTGCATACTTATTTCCTGAACCTCGACGTGTCAACCTGCTTGTGCTGCTTCTCCTTGTAGTTGCCGAAGGCGTAGCTGAACGACAGGCCGAAGTGGCGGTAGCCGGACATGGACATGCTGAAATTCTGACCTTTGAAATCAATGTAAGGGTCTATATGAGAAGTCTCGAATATGTCGCTGCAATAGAGCTTGAGCGTGGCGCGCTTGTCCTTAAGGAACCTTACCTGCAACGCCGCGCTGACGGTGCCCGAGGCGGGCAGGTCGTAATCGCCCTGGATGGCGCGCGTGCGTGCCGAGCCGTTGAGCGAGAGCTTTATCTCGGGCGTAGAGGCGAGGGTGAAATCGTTGTCAAGCGTCAGCATGCCGTAAGCGATGCTGCGGTCGAAGGGTATGTCGTAAAAATCGGAATCCTTGTGGCGCATCCATACGCCTGCGGCCGTAAGGCTGCCCGTATACCACCGCCCTGCCTGCAGCGGGGCTGAAGCCATGAGCCCTGCCTGCTGCTGGAAGTCGAAGTTGACATGCCTGAAAGTCTCGGTCAAGCGGTCAGGGCGTTGGTAAAGGGTCTGCATGAACAGGTCGCCGGTATATGAGAACCAGCCCCTGAACACGTATTTGCCGAGCAGCACGTAGACAAGCCCTGCCGTATAGTCGCGCGAGGGCTTAAGCCCGGGGTTGCCCTTTATCTCGTCGTAGCCGCCGTTGCTGTATGCCGTAAAGTCTTGTACGGCCCAATACTCGGGATAGGCTGCCGTGCTGCTGAGCCCTAACTGGAGTATGTGCCCCTGCGCGGGGATGTAAGTAAGGTTGACCGTGGGCAGCAGGCTCCACTCGCGGCACGCCCTGTTGTCGTAACGTTGGGCGGCGAGGGATGCGTCGACGATCACCTTGTTGTTGAAATTCTTGCTGAATCCGGCGTATGCGTTGAGCGTGTTCTCGCGCCTGCGGGTGTCCTGGTCGCCGGGCAGCGTGCCTGTGGCTTCGCCTGCCGGGCGGTACGTCTGGCGGCTGTGGTCGGTCGTCCACGTGTAGTACGCACCGTAGTTAAGCCCCCACCCTGCCTTCAGCGTGTGCGCCTGGCGGGCATACACTTTCCAGATGTCGAGCGTCTGGCGGCTGTCAGACACGTAGTCGAGCGTGCGGTCGGCCAGTATGCTGCCGAGCGTCTGCGTCTGCGGATTGCGGTAATAGGTGTATTCAGCCCCGATGTTGGTCCCGGAAGGCAGGCTGTAGTCGAGCGAGAGGTTGTGCATCAACGGGCGCGAGTCAAGACGGTTGGTGGCGTTTATCGAGCCTGTGGTGGCCTGGCGGTTTTCGGTATCGGCGTATGTGGCGTAATAGCTAAGGGCAAGGCGGTGCTTGTCGGAGAAGTCGTAGCCGAGCGAGAGGCGCAGGCTGTGGTTGTGTCCGCTCGCCACGGTGCGCTACAGCGACGATATGTAGTGCACCGTACCGTCGGCGAGGCCGTGGTGCGAGGTTATGGCCGTGGTGGAGTAAGACTGGCCGTGGTTGAGCGAATACATAAGGTCGGCTGTCAGCTTCCTGCCGGCATACACTATGGTGGCGCGCTCCTGGAACGCCGCCCGGCGGCTCTGGTCGTATGCGGCGAAGGCCTCGCCCGTAAGCGTCTGCCGCGCGGCGGTCTCGTGTTTCAGGTTTATGTTGATGCAGGCTCCGCCGACCTGGTAGCGCGCCGGTGCGTTATACATCACCTCTACATTCTCCAGCCTGTCCTTAGGCATGCCCTTCAACAACAGGGCGAGCTGCTCCTGCGTCAGGCTTGTGGCGCGTCCGTCGAGTATCAGCGTTGCCGCCTGGCCTGACAGCGTCAGGCTACCGCCCGTCTCTATGACTCCGGGCAGGGTCTTCAGCGCTTCGTATGCGTTGTCGGCAGTAGCACTGCCGGGCATGCGGCGGATGTCGTAAACAAGGGCACTGCCCTCCACCCTGACTACGGGGCGCTCGCCGCTGACCATCACTTCGGGCAGGGTGCGCACCAGACTGTCGATGCGTGCGGAGTCGGCGGCAACGGTCTGCGCCGCCACGGGCAGGGCGCAGAACGGAAATAAAAGGATTATCAGAAAGTTTTTCATCGTTGCACAGTGTTTCAGATACGCCGGCAAAGATAACGATTTGCCGTTTTACGGGCAAAACAGGCAGCACCGATATTTTCTACAAAAATCTACATGCCGGTGCAAACGTCTGAAACAAAGGGCGTTAAGCGCGGACTGTCATTTCACGATACTCAAAATGAAGTCGTCAAAGTCGTGCGGCTTGCCGTCGCGCCCGGTAACCTTCAGCAACATGCGGCGGCGCATGGCCGAGACGTTTTTCTGCGATATGCCTGTAAGGTTGCTTATCTCCAACGGCTTGAAATGCAGGCGCAGCAGTATGCAGACATCGTACTCGTCAGGGCGGAGGACGTGCCCGTTGTTGAGCGTAGAGTAAAATCCGGGTATCTCGCTGTTAATCATCGAGCGCAGCGCCTGCCACTCGCCGGCGGTAGGACAGTCGGTTGGAGTCGTGGCTATCTGCCTGAAGCGGCGCGCCGCCGGGGCTGCCGACAGGCGTTCTTCTACTGTTGCCTCGTCGGCATGGCGCTGCATGGTCTCCATGGCTTGCAGCCGTTCTATTGCCTCGCGCTTCTCAGCCGCAAGGGCGTCGCGCTCCTCGCCGGTAAGCGTAAGCAGCTGTTGCAGCTCGCGCTGCGCCCTCTCCAGCGTGTCAAGGTCGCGGCGGTGGCGCTCTTCACGGAGGCGTGACTCGGCACGCCTTTTCCTTATAACCAGCACCGATACCGACACTACGGCCAACAGCACAAGGGCTACGGCAAGTGCGGTGGTCTTGGCGCGCTCGGCTTCGATGGTCTTGCCGGCCACCTCGGTGCGCAGCCTGCCGCGTTCATACTGCGCCTGGACCGACGAGCAACTTTTCTTCATCAGGTCTGTCGTGATGTCGCCCATCAGCCCGTTGCTTATCTTGGCATACTTGATTACGGAGTCGGTTTCGCCCATTTTGTCATACATACGCCACAGCCCGTCGGCAAGTGCCTGGCGCAGGGTGAGCGGCAGACTGTCGGCACGCTGCAGCTTGCCCAGCCAGTAGGCGGCGGAGTCGGGCCTGCCGGTATAGATTGAGTAGATGCCTTTAACGTAGTAGATGCCCTGGTACTCGGGACTGGCGTCGCCATTCTTGTCGAGCACACGCGAGTAACGGTCGAACACGGCCATGCAGCGCGACGCCTTTTCAGGCTCGTCGCGGTCGATGTAGATCTCGATAAGCTTCGCCGTCGATATTGCCGACGCCTCGCTGTAACCGCTCTCACGGAAACGGCGCGACGACTTCTCGGTTATCGCGATGGCAGAGTCGGGCATGCCGAGACTGATGTAGGCGTTGGCCATGTAGTCGAAGCCGCTTAGGGCGACGAGCGTGTCGCCTGCCTTCATGGCGTAACGGTAACAGAGGCGCGACGCCTCGAGCACGTTGCGCGGCAGCATGGCCTCGAGATATGTGTGCGCCAGCAGTGCGTAGACCTGCCCCAACAGGTGGTAGTCGCAGTCGGCGGCGGCAGTGTCGGCACAGCCGGCTGCCGACTCGAGGTTGAAGAGGGCTTCAGGCGTATTGCCCATCCTTAGGTTGACACAGCCCAGCAGGCACCGGGACAGCATGCGGTGGCTGTCTTCGCCGTGGCTGTCGTAGAAGTCGGCAACGGCGCGTATCATGCTGTCTGAAGTAAACTGCGCACCTGAATTGACCATGTTCTTGGTTATCATCATGTCGTAATACATCTTCACACGCACCGGCGCGCCTTCCATTTGCGGAGCCAACGCCTCATACAGGCGCAATGCACTGTCGGGGCGGCTGGCTGAAATGCTTTCTATCGGGTACAGCATGGCTTCGTATTTGGCGTACCTGTCGCACGACGCAAGCATGCACAACAGTACGGACACTATGGGCAAAAGTAGTTTCATACGTGCAAAAGTAAGAAAATTAACCTTCACGGCAAGCAGAATATCAATACATAATGACAATTACCGCAGAAATATAAGAACTTAAGCAACTGGATATAACAAGACGTGTCAACCGGCAATTCGTCTTGATCGCCTTCTTTATAAAAAGCCGCCGTGGCAGCACGGAATGTTGCCACGGCTTATAGGTACATGCATCTTTTATGCATGAATAATCAAAGGTTTAAATCAGAAACTGCGACAAAGCAGTTATATTCTCAAAATAATGACCGTTCCGTAAAGTATGCTCTACGCTTTTGCCTTGTGCGCTTGTCTGCTTGTACGCACGAATACGGCAGCCTCTATAATGACTGCTGCCAACACAAGAATCCATACCAATGAATCATTGTAGCCAAACATGCTGCCAAGCATGACAATTAATAAAACATCCATAACATAGCGGCATGCGCGCGGCATGGCTGAAAGACGGGCCCTGAAACTGCCCGGCCTGGATGGACGGAACATGCCTGTGGCAACATCTGAATCGGAAAAAGTCACCATGTAGTAAACCAATATGAGGATGGCCGAAACAAGACCTAACAAAGATGCGGCCAAACCTGGCGACATGGCAGAAAGTACAACATCTGCTAAGCCTGTAACTATTGTAACCCAGAAATAGCTGCGCCAGCCTATACTGCAGTTTGAAGAAGATGTTGATGATGAATGTTTCATAGTCGTGTTAGTTTTAAATGTGTAATCAAATATATGTTGCGAATTTACAAAATAATTCTATTATATCAAAAAAAATCTGCAACAAATCCATCATTACGGCAACAGAATATCAGTAAAACATGCACATATCTGACTTTTTGTGCATACCTGGCAGGTATTAACGGTGTTTATAATTAAAGATGCGCAGCAGCCTGACTCATGCCAACAACTGAGAAAGGCAACAATATGAAGCAAAAAGACCGGCTGCGCAAAATGCGTGCCGGTCTTATATTCATATAAATTCAAATAATTGCTTACTTGAGTACCTTAACATAACGCATAAGGGCAAAGCCGCCGACAGCCTGGACAAGCAGTCCGGGCCAGCCGAGGCGTATGTCCTGGAAGGCGTCAACGAGCGAACCGGTCATGCCCCACTCGGCCACAAAGCCTATCGCCTGATAAGCGACTACTGCAAGCAGCACAGCCCAAAAGCGTACGCCACGCACCTTTGAGGCTATGAACGAGGCGGCAAGGGCAAGCACTACCGACTTGATAAGTATTATAGGCAGGGAAGCTGCTGCCGGCATGCCGAAGAACGCGCTGTTGACAAGCGGCGAAACAACTGCCGTCAGCAGGCCTGCCACAGGGCCGTACTTATAGGCAGCCACAAGAGTAAAGAAGTAAATAGGCAGCCAGATGAGTCCACCCTGCGGTATGAGGTGGCACAACTGTGGCAGCACGATGTTGCCGATAACAAAGAGTGCGGCTACCATGTAAGTTTTGCTTTCGCGGCAGCCCAGCTGGCTTACCGCTGCGTAAGATGATGTTTCCATTATTGTAAGATGTTTATATTGTTAATTCTGTTTATCGTGGTTATCATGCACCGGGGCTCACTGCCGCGGCGCGGCATGCTCCTCAATGAACTGTTTTATCAGGGCATAAGCCTCTTCAGGCAAGTCTGTTCCTGCCGTGAGTTGCTCGACAGGACAGACGCCTGTGCCGGCGCGGTTGATGATGTGGGGCACAACAGTGCCGTAACTTACGTCTACCCCGGCATCACGCAGCACGCCCAGGGCGCCTGTGCTGATAACCCTGGCGTAAACATGAGCCACGCGCCCAAGTACGAGCAGCAGGGCGGCGCCACGGCCTATCACCCGGTCGGCCACCGGGGCACCGTCGAGAAACGACGGATTGTCTGTCACAAGGGCAAACAGGTCGGCCACACCACTGTGGGCAAACACGGCAAGGCGGCCGTCACCTGAACGGGCAACGCCACGGCAGCCGTCGTCGGCAAGCATCTGTATCAAGCTATTCATTCTGCTTAAGCTGTTCTACGAATTCGTCAATACGGTGCATTTCCTTAGGTATGCGTATGCCCTGCGGGCAATGCTCCACGCACTGGCCGCAGCCAATGCAATGCGCAGCCTGGCGCAAGCGCGGCACGGAGCGGTCGTAGCCTATGAGGAAGGCACGGCGTGCACGACGGTAGTCAGGGTCTTGCGCGCCCTTGTTAGGCATGTTACCCTCCTTTATGCAGCGGTTGTAGTGCAGCAGTACGCCGGGAATATCGATACCGTACGGGCAGGGCATGCAGTACTTGCAGTCGTTGCAGGGTATTGTCTTGAGGTTGTAAATGTCGTCGGCTATCTGCATGAGGAATTTCTGCTCGTCGGCAGTGACGGGTTTAAGCGGCGAGTAAGTGCAGAGATTGTCGCGCAGGTGCTCCATGTAGGTCATGCCGGAGAGCACGGTCAGCACGCCGTCGGGAGTTCCAGCGAAGCGGAAAGCCCACGAGGCAACGCTGCGCTGCGGCTCGCGCTGTTTCATCTTTGCGGCTATGTCGTCAGGCACGTTGGCAAGACGTCCGCCAAGAAGTGGTTCCATGATTACAGCTGGAATTCCACGTTTTTTCAATTCTCCATAAAGATACACGGCATCGGTGTTGCGCGGGTTTATCTCGTCAGCGTAGTTCCAGTCGAGGTAGTTGAGCTCTATCTGCACGAAGTCCCAGTGGTAGCGGCCCTCGTCGTGCCACTTTAGCATGAGGTCGTATATCTTGACGTCGCCGTGGTACGAGAAGCCGAGGTTGCGTATGCGCCCCTTGCGCTTCTGCTCTACCAGCCAGTCCAGGATTCCGTTGTCCATGTAGCGGCCGTTGAATGTGGCCAGCGGATCGTCACCCTGCCCTATGGCGTGTAGCAGCAGGTAGTCCACATAGTCGGTCTGCAACTCGCGTAGCGAATTCTCGAACATTTCAATGGATGCCTTGCGTGTCCATGTCTCAGGATTGAAATTGGAGAGCTTTGTGGCTATGTAGTACTTGTCGCGCGGATGGCGCTTGAGGGCTATGCCCGTAGCACGCTCAGACTTACCCTGGGTATAGGCAGGAGATGTGTCAAAATAGTTCACGCCGTGCTCTATGGCATAGTCTACAAGGCGGTTCACCATGTCCTGGTCCACCTCTATTTCGCCCGTACCGGTAGAGGGGTCTTTGCCTGCGTTCTTGTCGGGCAGGCGCATCATGCCATAGCCCAGGAGCGACACGCGGTCGCCGGTGTTTGGATTTGTCCTGTAACTCATCTTGCCCTTCTCCGGCTCAAGCGTCGCTGCAGGGTTCTGCCTGTCAGACTTGCAGGCTGTAAGCAACGCTGACGATGCAACGGCTCCGCCACCGAGCATCTTCAGGAAACTGCGTCTTGATATATCTTTTGTCATTGTTACGGTCGTTAATGATTCACTGAAAGTTCTTTGCTTCATACATGTACATGGTGCCTCACACTTCACGATGTACCTCGTGGCCTTCAACGTATATGGCACTGAACGGACGCGAAGGACACAAGTGTTCGCATGCACCGCAGCCAATGCACCGCGCCTCGTTGACAGCCGGTATCTTGGGAGAATGCTCGTCGGCAGGGTTCATCGGCACCATGGTAATCGCTCCTGTGGGACAGTGACGCGCGCAGTTACCACACTCGACACCATCTGTCACCGGCACGCAGTTCTTGCGCACCCATACGGCGTGGCCTATCTGTGTGGCCGACTTCTCGGCCGTGGTTATAGGCTTAATGGCTCCAGTCGGGCAAACCTTGCCACACCTTGCACACTCGGGACGGCAGTAACCACGTTCGTAAGACATGGTGGGCTGCATGAACGTCGACAAGTCTGACGAAGGACGGAGCACTCCGTTAGGACAGTTTGACACACAGAGCTGGCAGGCAGTGCAATGCTGCGCAAAGTGCTGCGCAGATAACGACCCTGGAGGAGTGACCGGTGTAAGGCGCTTGGGCGCCACCTTGTCCTCTATCGCAGCAAGTCCGCCGTCAACCTTTTTCTTCTCCTGTCCCAATGCGGCACCGGCAGTTGCCATAGCCATGCCCAACAGGAACGAACGGCGTCCCTCGTCGGCAGCAGCACTATTGCCGTCCTTGCCACTATCCGTGCCTGCACAGCCCTTTGCGGCAGGCTTGGCGTGGGCATAGCTCATGGCTCCCTTGTGGCACTTGTCAAGGCAGTCGCCGCACACCACGCAGCGGCTATAGTCTATCGTGCCATTCTTAATATCAATGGCCGACGCCTTGCAGTTCTTCGAGCAAAGGCCGCAACTTACGCACTTGCCGCCGTCAATATGTACCTTAAGCCATGAGAAACGGGCAAAAAAGCTAAGGATTGTACCCACAGGACAAACAGTATTGCAATAAGTCCTGCCGCCGCGCCATGCGAGGAAGCCTACAACCACAAGTGTAACAACGGCAACAACAAGCACCGGCACGCTCTTCAACCATACGTCAACACTGTAAAAAGCGTAACTGTCAAAATGCTCGGCTATGGCTGCCAACACATTGTTACCGGCCTGGTAGACAGGCTTCATCAAACTGGAAGCAATACGTCCGTAGGCACTGTAAGGCGCCAGAAGCGACACAATGGCGTTGACACCGGCTACAGCCGACACAATGAATACTACAAGGAAGCCGTAGCGCAGCCAGCGCCGCTCGGGCGAATAGCCGAACCTGTTTTTCTTCCTCATGCCCCGGATGCGCGACACAATATCCTGCATCACGCCCAACGGGCAAACTATTGAACAGTAAATACGCCCAAAGACAAGCGTCAGCAGCAACAAGAGTGCCACCACTGCCACGTTAAGGGCAAGCACGGCAGGCCAAAACTGAATCTCGGCCAACCAGCCGAACCATCTGCGCACCGAGCCGGTAACGTCAAGAAATATTAACGTCAGCAGCACGAATACCACAATGGCAAGGGTCATCCTCACTTTTCTAAGCATAATCCTACTGATATTTATTATTATTCATTTCATTCTTATACTCCTCTCCCAACGGCCTTGTCGCAGCCGTCATCCGTACCACCACGACGCTAGCCTCGTAGAGCAACCATATCGGTAACGACACGACAAGCAGGGTGAACATGTCAGACGTCGGCGTTATGACAGCAGCGACTACCAGAATAGCAACAACGGCATGGCGGCGGTAACGGTTCATCCATTCAGCACGAAGCAGTCCGGCACGGGCCATCAGCCAACTAACCACTGGCATCTCGAACACTATGCCGAAGACGAGGCTCATCATTGCCAGCGTGTCCACATAAGAGCTTATGGTAAGCATGTTGGATACGTCGGCGCTTACCTGGTAAGTGCCGAGGAAGCGCACCGTAAGCGGGAAGATGACAAAATAGTCAACCACAATCCCCACCATGAACATAATGTACGCCGAAACAGTAATCCTAACGGAATAACGCCGTTCGTTGTCATAAAGTGCCGGCGATATGAAACGGAACAAGACGTACAGTATGTATGGCGATGCAATCAACAGGCCCGCCAGCATAGCCACCTTCATGTGTACCATGAACTGCTCGGTCAGGCCCGTGTTGATCAGATGCAAGGTGAAAGGCTCGAAACCGAGCAGGCGGTATGTCAAAAAACCGCTACCGGCAGGAGCCAGCACGACGCCGAACAACATGTCCTTGAACACGAACGCCAAAACACCTGCAGACACCGTTGCAACCAACATGCGTATAATACTGCCACGGAGCACGTCAAGATGTTCCCAAAACGTCAGCCCGTCGCCGTCATTCATCCTTCTTCCTTGTATCTTCCTGCTTGTCGTCAAGCGTTCCGTTCATGCCATCCTTGAAACTCTTAACGCCCTTGCCCAAGCCCTTCATAAGCTCGGGTATCTTCTTTCCACCGAAAAGCAGAAGCACGATAAGCGCTATTACAAGAATTTCTTGCATTCCTATTCCCATAACTTAATATTAAATGTTTATATTAACGCCGCCCATGAACACCGCACGCGGCATAGGGTAGCCATAATTTATCTCATATTTCTGTGCCAGGAGGTTCTCGCCCTTTGCCCAAACATCAAGCCACGGCAACACACGGCACGAGGCGGTCACGTTCAACAGCAGGAAGTCTTCCTGTTGTTCAGCCTGTCCTACCTGTGTGTATAGACCGCCGACATACTGCAATCCGCCGACCAACGTCCACCTACCGCGCCTGTAACCGGCACCAAGATAAGCCTTGTGCTCAGGCGAAGCCAGCACCTTGTTGCGCATGTGCAGATAGCTGTAATTGGCGTTCAGACTGAGGTAACGGCCGACACGCCATGCTGCTTCAGCCTCGAAGCCTGAGTTCTCTATCTCGCCCGTGTTCACATTCATCGGCTTGTTGTCGACCATTGCCGTCTGAATCATGTTGTCGCCGCTGATATAGAACAGGCTCAGGCCGTAAGAGAAAGCACCGTCCGACATGCGCTGTTTCCATGACAGCTCATAGTTCACCATGCGCTCGGGCTGCAGGGCGTCATTAGCGGGTCCCCAAAGGTACATTTCACGTATTGTAGGATTGCGGAAGCCCTTGCCTACCATGGCCTTCAGCTCGCCGTCCCTGGCAAGGCGGAACACCAGTCCGCCCTGGGGTACCCATTCCGTGCCGCTCTGCGAGTGGTGGTCAAGGCGCACTCCGGCGTCAATAGTCATCCAGCGGAACAAATCCTGACGGAAGTCCACGTATCCTGCTATCTCGTTCTCATGGGCGTCTGCCATTGGGTCAAGGTCCTCGCCCGTAACAATCACGCGGTTCCACGCCTTGCCGTAAATATGCTGGTAGTCAACACCAACCGTCACACGGTTGCCTGCGAAGAATGTAGCACTCTGGTATGCGGAGAAGCCGGTAAGAGCATCGTCCGAGCGGAAAAGTTTATCCTGCGGTTCCTCTCCTGCGGCATATCCGTCGTTAATCTTATGCCTGCCAAAGTTATGATACACGCTGACAGCTCCTGAAGTGTTGCCATAATGGTTCTCCACCACGGCCGTTGCCACGCCGCGCGTAATCCACTGGCGCGCACCTGACAGCGGTTCGTGAGTACTGCCGGGGTATGAAGAGTTGAAGTGAGTTACGTCGACATCGGCGTAAGCCGTCCAGTGCGGCGAGAAGTCATAGCCCAGCTTAAGGTATCCGCCATACTGCTCGAAACCCATGTGCGGACGATGATTGTCGCTCCTGCCGTACTGGCCTGAAAGAACACTGTAGAAACCGCCCTTCCTTACACGGTTGGTAAACTCTCCCTGGAACGTGCCGTAAGAACCTGCACCGAGACTTATGTCGGTCTTCACACCATTGCCAGGCATCTTGCGTGTCACGATATTAACCACTCCGCCCATGGCGTTGGAGCCGTAAAGCATCGATGCCGGACCACGCACAACCTCAACCTTCTCGGCAATCATTGACTGGTATGAGTCGCTTATCGAATGGCCGAAGATGCCCTGGTATTGCGGATGCCCGTCAATAAGCACCATTACACGTCCGGCTCCGCTGCCTATGCCGCGCAGACTTATGCCTCCGGCGGCACCGTCGCTCACGGCATAGCCCATTATCGAACGTGCCGTAACGAACAGTCCGGGCACTTGTTCAGACAGTGTCGGCAGCACATTGTTTCGCTGGTTCTCTGTCAGTTTTTCACGGCCTACCACCGATATGTTCATCGGCAGGTGCCTTACGTCGGCCGTATTACGCGTACCAGTCACTACAACATTGTCGAGAACATGCCCGACAGAGTCTGTCTGTGCCTGCGTTTTTCCGGTTGCGGCAACCAACAAAGCAACTGCAAAAATAAGTTTTTTCATTAATAATCAAAACTTTAGATTTAAAAAAATGTTATTACCGTCGGCACGTAACCGCTGCCTGAAACACACGGCAAGGCATGGCCGGCTCCGGTCAGTCAGACAAGCCGCCACGCCCCGTTATGTACTGTTTTTACTTATTGTCAATGTCCACTACGACATAGGCCGTGCTGCCAAGTCCTATCTTCTCGGCGTAGTCTACTATGTGCGTGCCGTGCTGCCGGTTGATGCGCTCTATGAGCGGCTTGGCATCGTCGCCTTCGGTCGACTTGTGGTTGAACACCATGTCGAGGCAAGCCTTGTCGAGAGCCACGGGGTCGAGCGAAGCCATTATGCCCATGTCCTTGAGCTTAGGCTCGTCGGGACTGCTGTCGCAGTCGCAGTCAACACTGAGGTTGTTCATGACGTTAATATAAAGAATGTTGCCCTCGAAGTAGTCTGCCACGGCCTGTGCGGCTGCCGCCATGCTTTCGAGGAAATAATCCTGCGCAGGCAGGTTGTTCCACAACTCATCCGGACTTTGCACCTTGCCGGCCGTGTGTATGTAAGTCTTGCCGGCCGACGAAGCAACGCCTATCGACTGGTTCTTCAGCACTCCGCCGAAGCCGCCCATGGCGTGGCCCTTGAAGTGGGCAAGGTTTACCATGAAGTCGTAGTTGGCAAGGCTGGCGCCTACTATGTCGTACTTTATGTGCGTGGTGTCCTTTACCGGTATGCGCATGTCGCCGTGCTCGTCCATGATGTCCACCTTGGCAATCTTGTCGAAACCATGCTGGCGTATGGTCTTCCAATGTGCCGCAGAGGTGTTCCTGCTTCCGGCGTAAGCCGTGTTGCATTCGACAATCGTACCGCCAACCTCGTCAACAAGGTTGCGTATCAACTCCGGCTTCAGATAGTTGTGGCCGCCGGCCTCGCCCGTGCTTATCTTCACTGCCACACGGCCCTTGGCCTCCTTGCCCAGCGCCTTGTAAATGCGGACAAGGGCTTCAGGAGTAATCTCCCTGGTGAAATAAACTTTTGACTGGGCGCACATGCCGGCAGACGCAAGCAGCCCGACAACGAATATGACAAGTTTCTTCATTTTGTTATATTTATATTGGTTAAATGTTTCCACGCTGCAAAATTACAATAAAACATCTTGCAGGCGCGTACCTCATTTACCGAAAAAACAACCAGTTTTACATAAGTGCAATCAGGCCACACTGTTTCAATCCTCTTTGCCGTCCTTGTTCTCCGATATGAAGAGAAGTTTGTCGCCGGCATGCAGCTCCACCTGCCCGTTGGGTATTATGAACTCGTTACCCCTCTTCACCAGCATGACAAGCGAACCCTTAGGTATGTTCATGTCCTTCAGGCGGTTGCCGCCGGCAAGCATTTCGGTAGTCAGCGTCATGTCTTCCAGCTTCGTGTCTATCTCGTCAGGCAGTTCCACGCCGAACTCGTTGCCTTCCTTCTCCTCTGGCAGGTCAAGATGCAGCCAGCGGGCGAATGAGGAAATGCTCATTCCCTGTACCACCAGCGACAGCAGGGTGATGAAGAACACTATGTTGAAAAGCTGCTGCGAACCTTCAATGCCTGCAATGACAGGATAGGTGGCGAAGATTATGGGCACGGCGCCGCGCAGTCCGACCCATGAGACGAACAAGCGTGCCTTGTTGGAGATGTTGCGGAACGGCAGCAGGCAGGCGAACACGCTTACCGGACGGGCTATGACAATCATGAACAGGCCGATAAGCAGGGCCACGGCGGCTATGTCGAGCATCTCGTGCGGATTAACAAGCAGTCCGAGACTCAAGAACATTATGATCTGGAACAGCCACGTCAGACCGTTCATGAAGGTGTTTATCTCCTTGCGGTAAACCAGCCTTGCGTTTCCAACGATAACTCCGGCGATGTATACCGCCAGGTAACCGTTGCCCTTCAGCAGGTCGGTTATGGTGAAGGTCGCGAACACAATGCTCAACAACAATATGGGATACAACGAACTGTTAGACAGGTTGATGCGGTTGACCAGCCACACGGCGAAACGCCCGAAGGCGTAGCCGACGCTTCCACCAATGAGGAACTGCACCAGGAGGTCGCGTCCCACTACTGCCAGACTGAGTTCGCTGCCGCTCGAAATAATCTGTATCAGGACAATCGTCAGCATGTAGGCCATGGGGTCGTTGCTGCCGCTTTCCAGCTCAAGCATCGGGCGCAGGTTCTCCTTCAGGTTCATCCTCTGCGACCTGAGCAGGCTGAACACCGACGCTGAATCAGTAGACGACATCGTCGCGGCCAGCAGCAACGAAGCCATCATGGTAAGTTCAATGTTGGTATGTGTCAGTCCCGACAGGAAGTAAATGAACACGCCGGTAAGCACAGTGGTAAGCAGCACGCCCACGGTGGACAGCACTATGCCGGGCTTGAGTACGGGTTTTATGTCCTGGAACTTTGTATCCATGCCGCCGGAAAACAGTATTATGCTCAAGGCTATCATTCCTATGAACTGCGCATCCCTGGCACTGTTGAACTGCAGTCCCAGTCCGTCGCTGCCGAAAAGCATGCCTACAAGCAGGAACAACAACAAAGTGGGTATGCCGAAACGGTATCCGGTCTTGCTTATTATGATACTTGAGAAAATCAGCACGGAGCCGATTAAGAGTATGTTTTCTGCTGTAAAAACCATAATATAATTAATGCTAATATGTAAAATGCTGCAAATTTAGCAAAAAAATACAGAGACCGACCGTTTTTTTTATAAAAACTGAACACGGGAAACAACCCGCTCCAAAACTTCATGAGTGACACAAAAAACAAAGGTATCCTTTTGCATTTGAGACGCAAAAAGGTTACCTTTGGGGAATATTTGTTACAAGTTATTGGTATATTGTATTCTCACCTACGTTACATGCAAAGTATCCATGTCAAACATGTCCAACAATGATAATTCAATTATTTCAGTATAGAATCCAGATCTAGGGCCTCAAGATTGTTGGCTGAAGCTACAGAATTTTCAAGTTCTGCCTTCAATTCTGCTGTTTCCTTCGATAAAGCTTCAGCTTTATCAAAGTCACCAAGTCCTTTTACTTTAGATAAATCGGCACTCGGGTCCTTAGGTAATCCCTCTTCAGTGAACGTTTCCTTATAAGCTTCAAGACTCTTTCGAATTTTCTTAAGATTCTTATTTGCCTTTGCTATTTGTTGTATTTCGTCCATAGATAGCAGTGCACCAGTTGCAGCTCCACTTACTGCACCTTTAAGTGCGCCCTTCGCTCCACCCTTCAAATAACCCATACCAGCTCCAACCAAAGTTCCAAGACCTGTTTTCGCACCAAACCTTTTCCACAATACACCCCTCGCTTTCAATATCATATCTACCGAATTCGCATCATATACGGTACCACTCACATCCGTAAGGAAATAATAATACTTTACCGTTCCATCATCGTTACGAAGTGTGTCACCAGCTTCATCAATTTGGATTATCTTAGTTACCTTCAACGTTGATAATGTGTCGTTCAACAAAAACGCCCTAATTTTAGCGGAGTCAAGTTTTTGCGCTCCCTCGTCAGCATCTGAAATAACTTCTTTAACCTGAATGCTTGAAATAATTGCATACGTCTTAGCCTGCCCAGTAATGGTTAAAGCCAATAACATCAAGCATACTACAAATAGTTTTTTTACTGTTTTCTTCATGACATTTTGATTTTAATTGTTGTTCTTAATAATAATAATTTAATAGAATTTATTTGTACGTTTATACATTTTAAGTCGAAACTGTTTTTCAATATATGTGCCCTCGGCACGGCGCATAAGTTCATCCAAAGACAAGTAAACGGCCTTGATATCCTTGTCCGTGGTAGGACAAAACACGAAACCTGCCGGCAGACTCTTACGGTCAAGTTGTACCTGTATCTTACCTTGTGCGTCAGACAACCCCTCTTGCTTATATGCACCAACATTCTTATTTATGGTCTTACGGAATTTACGCGGAGTGGCATACGCCGCAGGCAACACTGCGCTATCTCCGTAATATGCCCATACTTCAACATCTGGAATTGGTGCCCCCTCGCTGAAAGTACGCCACTCAATAGTGGTAAATGTTATATTCAAGGGCAAACCTTCAAGCATCTTGTTAAGTTGATTTATACGTGTCATATAAAAAGCGTCAGGATTGTATTCATTCACAACACCAAGAAACTCCATAACAGCTGCGGCATATCTAGCAACTTGTTGCTGTGTTGCAGTATTGTTTTTCTTCATTTCCACAATCTTGTCAAGCGCTGCTGCGGCATATTTCTCATACAGTTGGCACGTATCGCAGAGAGATATATAATTGTTGATTGTTGGTTTCATATTTAGTTCCACATCTTTAGCTTTTATGGCATTAAAATATGCAGTACGCGCATCGGCATACTTACGCTGCTCAAACAAACGTCCACCCTCAGCGACATATGCGTTTGCCTCAGAGACAAAGATCTCTTTCCTTATCTCAACAGGCATAACTATATAACATTTTTTCGATCTTGGACCAAGTTCGCTAATGTCTATCGACAGACGATTGGTATTGTCCGAGTATATTGTTACGCATGATAATTCACCTAATTTTCTGGCAGCCTCTTCACACTTTACTTCAGCTGCATCATGTTGGTCAAACTCTGCATCGGTGGCATTATCACTCTCTATGAGTGCTGTCAGTCTGTCATATTCGGCCTGCGCATCAGCAAATTCAGCCTTAGCGACCTGCAATTTTTCCACAGGAAATACCACAGATATTATACTTACGGTTGCGTCAACCTTGCTTACGGATGTCTTGACTTCGGCTTCCAGTAGTGGATTGCACTTCACCGTCAAACCTTTTATCGTCGTTGTAAACTCAAGTCCAGCCTTAGTAGCATCCAGTATCGCATCATTACTTTGTGTCTGATCTTCCATTCTAATAGGATCTGCCACCTCTAAAATACGATAAGCCACAAAATAGTCTGGTTTCAAGTTAGCCACAAACTCAGTTTTGTAAAGATCACTCATACGTCCAACTTCAACTTTGGGTTGATGAGTGCTGGACGCATCAATTATGACCTTATATTCATACAAACCATCCAAATTATCGCTTTGAGGCCTAAAAACTTTAAACTCTGAAGGCTTAACGTTGGTTACATTAATGACAAGACTCTTGTTTTGAGACAGTAACAAAAGGCCATAACCACCATCAAGATTTTCCAAATAATCAGCATCCATATCCCTATTATTTGATATATACTCAGACTGGGCTACAGCTAATGATTGTAAAATAACTGCCAATAATGTTAATAACAACTTTTTCATATTACCTTTACTATATCTAAGAAATGCATTACAAGTCAAATCCAGCTAAAGTTGATATATCGTCGTCAGGCTGTTGACGCTGTCCAGCTACAATTTCAGGCTGCCATGTGCGCACATGGATTATCGGATCGCCACCATCATCAGGGAATTCCCACAAAAGGAAAAGATAACCCTCATCACTATAATTACTAGAACGCCATTCTTGTCGTAACCTTATACCGTATTTTGTTGGGTCAACTTTGGAACGAGTAATACCAGCACAGCTGCCATTCGCTCCATCGTCACCAATTTGACTAAACTTAACATCGATCCATTTGTTACGTCTAAAAGCTTTTTTTAGATTAAATATATACTGCTGTTTATTCTGCTTTGTGTACTCCACCTTGGCTTTCGCAGGTGCCATCTCACTCTGTCTCTGCATCACTACGCGGCCTGTTATGATGAGGGCGTCATCGCTGAACATCTTTTCAATCGTGGTAATGTCCCTTTGGTTGTATGCCGTGCGGAAACGCTCGACATATTGCAGTATTATCATCTGCTTCTCTTTCTCCACCACCGAACCGCAATGCTCCATGCTCTCTGTCATCTGTGCGTCAAGCGCAAAGCGGAAGTCGGTTATGTTCCCGTCAGCGTCAAATTCCACGACGGCTTCCTGATACGCGCCCATGCCAAAGCTCTCATCCTCAGGCGTGATGATAAGCGGTATGTGGCTTACCATCATCGAGCCGTCCTTGAACACCCATACGCGCTCGACAACCTCGTCATCGTCGCAATAAAACGGCGTCACCGCCCAAAGCCTCAATAGCGACTTCAACGAAAAGTCGTCCATCGGCAGGCCGCTTGTAGTAAGTATAGTCTTGGCGTTCTGCGCCCGATTGATTTCCGTCAGCACAACCCCAAGGTTGCGCTCGGCCGTCCCGAGAGCCAGCGGACGCTCCGTAAACTCGTCGGTAAGCAGGGTTACGCTGACCGCATACCCCTTGACATGTCCTGCCAACAGCAGCAACATTGCGGCTATCACGATGCCGACCATCCTGTTTCTTTTCATTTTCCTTATCTTCAATTGGTATTTTTCCATTGTTCTCAGGTTACAATTCATTCGTCCACCATAAAGCCTATGGCTCCGCATCCGCTGTAATTCCCCACGCCGTCAGGGCGGCCTGTAGCAACATTGCGCCGATCGCCGCCCGGCGAGAGTATGGCCAGCACCTTGCCTTCCTTATTATATATGGCAAGATAACATGCGTCTGGATTGTCCAGTTGCGCGTATCTTGCATAACTCTTCAGCTTGCCTTCGGCCTTCATCTGCTTTATTTTGGCGGCCAGGTCGGCGTATTCCGTACATCCGGCAAGCGTAGCGACCGCCTCAGGCCATATTTCCTCGACTGCAGACTGCATGTCTCCGCCCACATCAGGCAAGACTGGGGCGTTACCGATTACCTCCGAGTTTTCCACCGGCAGGATGTCGCTCTTCTTCACATAGATGAACGAACGGTACATATTTCCGCGCGGAAGCGATATTGTAGTCCATAAAGACTGCTTGTTGTTCACCGCCAGGTTTGCGCTGTTTTGCAGTTTCTTCTTGGTCGCGGCCCACTCATTTATCTCGTCATAAAGTATTTCCTCCGCTATGTCGTGCGCCTCGTCCTCAGTGGGTGCAGTGGCTTCGGCATACAGGTATTGGCTGTCCTTCTTGATGCTGTTTATCTTTTTCTTTATTTCGTCATTGCCGTCGGCCGCCGCAAAAGCAGCCACAAGCAACGCGATAAACGCGGACAAAAGTCTGTTTGTTTTCATTTCATGTCAAGTTTAATGTCTTTCAAGTCTTGTGTGAAAAACTTTTCCGTAACGTTCTGCAACGGAATGTAAACGTAAGCGGTGGCTTCCACCCTGCCGTCGCCGCCGTCGAGCAGAGCAAGAGGGAACTCTACGCTCAGCACATGGTTGTAAGCCAGCCTGCCGTTAAGGGCGAACACCGTTGCCTTGACGCTTTCCTTGCCGTGCTCTTTTATCCCAACGTAGAGCCTGCATCCCTCTTCGCGGCACAAGTTGACAAACTGTTGTAGCGTGACATCTGTCCGAGTGGAACGGTAGCCGTACCTGTTCACCGTCAGGCGCATAGGTATTTCCCTGTCAAAAATGCCTGTTAGCAGAATGTTGGACACCGAGTGAACAGGCTTCCTGCGGTCAATCATGACGGTGTTTTCACCGTTTTTCGTCACAATGTATAAGTCGCTACGTATCAACTTGTTAAGATACTCACCGCCATTGATGATGAATTTGACTTAATACAGAAATACTTTACACCGTTTTAACAAA